>RRZT011807155.1_pt1 | contig 30346 bp, 30 predicted proteins | sample 2165551 | NCBI WGS metagenome assembly RRZT01 (sample SAMN10456910, study PRJNA506462) | wastewater metagenome | biome: wastewater; feature: sludge; material: wastewater sludge; isolation source: wastewater sludge with Escherichia coli K12::gfp cells carrying plasmid... | place: USA: Moscow, Idaho...
GATATTTATTTGCCATATAAGCCTAAGCGTCGAACACGTGCCGAAATTGCACGCGAAAAAGGTTTAGAACCATTGGCGCGGATGATTATGAAACAAAATCTTGATAACACGGTTCAGGCAGCTTCCCGATTTGTAAATAAAGTTGTCGAAAGTACCGAAGATGCTATTGCGGGAGCAAGAGATATTATAGCTGAATGGGTAAATGAAAACGAAACTGCCCGTAATATTGTACGACGTAGTTTTTCATACGATGGGGTGATAACATCAAAAATTATTAAAGGAAAAGAGGAGGAAGGCCAAAACTATCGCGACTATTTTGATAAGTCAGAAAAATTGAGTCGTTGTAGTTCACATCGTTTGTTAGCTATGCGCCGTGGAGAGTCTGAGGGAATTCTGCGTGTGTCAATTAATCCGGACGATGATATTTGTATGGAAAAGTTGGAACGATTCTTTGTTAAATCTGACAACGAATCGGGCGATATAGTTTTCGATGCAGTGAAAGATGCATATAAACGGCTTATTAAACCTTCCATCGAAAATGAATTTGCTTCCGAAAGCAAGTTAAAAGCTGATAATGAGGCAATTCGTGTTTTTGCTGATAATCTTCGTCAGCTATTATTGGCAGCTCCACTCGGACAAAAACGTGTTTTAGGCATTGACCCGGGCTATCGCACTGGTTGTAAGGTAGTTTGCCTGGATGCGCAAGGTGCATTACTTCATAACGAAACAATTTATCCTAACCCGCCTCAAAGCGATTATGCTAAAGCAACCAGAAGTATTCAAAAACTGGTGGAAGCATACAAAATTCAGGCTATTGCCATTGGAAATGGTACTGCAAGTCGTGAAACAGAGCATTTTATACAGAATATTCGTTACGACCGTGAGGTGCAGGTTTTTGTTGTAAGCGAAAACGGTGCATCCATCTATTCTGCATCTAAAATTGCCCGCGAAGAATTTCCTGAATATGATGTTACAGTTCGTGGCGCAGTTTCAATTGGTCGCCGATTAATGGATCCACTGGCCGAATTAGTAAAAATTGATCCAAAATCTATTGGAGTCGGACAATATCAACATGATGTAGACCAATCCTTACTCAAAAAGTCGCTTGATCAAACAGTAGAAAATGCAGTAAACAGAGTAGGAGTGAACCTGAATACTGCCAGCAAACATTTACTCACTTATGTTTCCGGGCTTGGTCCGCAATTGGCGCAGAATATCGTTGATTACCGAACCGAAAATGGACCGTTTAAAAGTCGAAAAGACATCTTAAAAGTGCCTAAAATGGGACCGAAGAGTTTTGAACAATGTGCCGGATTCCTTCGTATTCCTGGTGCTGAAAATCCACTGGATAATTCTGCCGTTCACCCCGAAAGTTATTCAGTAGTTGAAAAAATGGCAAAGGATTTAAACCAAAAAGTTACAGACATCCTAAGTAATAAACAATTAATACAAAGTATTGATAAACAGATGTATATAACTGATAAAATTGGACTGCCAACTATTACAGATATATTGTTGGAGCTTGAAAAACCCGGTCGGGATCCTCGCGAATCAGTTAAAGTGTTTGAATTTGATGCTTCTGTTAAAACAATAAATGATGTGCGAATGGGTATGGAATTGCCCGGTATTGTCACTAATATCACAAACTTTGGGGCTTTTGTAGATATTGGTATCAAAGAAAATGGATTAATTCATGTTTCCAATATGTCCGATAAATTTGTATCTAATCCTTCTGAACTTATTTCATTGCATCAGCATGTAAAAGTTCAGGTTCTTGAAGTGGATATGAACAGAAAAAGAATTCAACTCAAGCTTCTGAAGTAATTTTTTCACATTCGATATATACTTTTACTTCGTTTTTTAGCGAACAGGCAAATAAATAGGTATCGCCACCATCAGCGATACCTGTTTTTTTCTTAATTTCATCTGGTTTTAAGGGATGATTTCTGGTTGATATATTGGCCTTAACTAATTTTTCACCCATCTCTTTCATTGAACTTTTATTACTCGGCCATACCTTTAAAACCTTAAATCGTCTACCCGGAAAATTTGAAATTAATTTATCTGATGTATATAAGTGGGTGTTTAAATGAAGTTTTTCTAAACCAAAATGCTGTGAAACACATTTAAATGCGCCAGCTTTCAGTACTGAACTGTTTGGTTCATATAAATAGGTCAGTACATTTTCGCAAAGTATTGATTTTGCATCGGATTCCTCTTCTTTTGTAAATACGAATTTTTCGGTTGTATTGTTTTTCAGTATATTAACAGCAAAATATTTCGTTATAGACTGATTTTCATTCTTTAAGAGCAGCAAAATTTCTTTACATTCATTTTCAACAGATACAACATGTACTTCACAAACTCCACTCAGTTCGTTTAATGCTGCACTGATATCCAGCATTGGCGATAGTTTTACAAGCAAAGCATTTGTTTTGCTTAGAATTGCTTTATAAATCTGAGTAATATCTGGCTCACAATCTGATAGTAGAACCACTTTACCTCCTGAATTATCCCGACGTGCCGGATCTACCATAACAAAATCACTTACCGGCATATTGGGTATGAAATTCAGAGCATCATCGCAAATTGTTTTTGTATTTTCTCTACCGGTAACTTTTAGGTTATGAGTTACTATTTCATAAAGATCCTGATTTCTTTCTACATAAATGGCTTCTTTAAAGCATTCACTTATATAATAAAAATCTATTCCGAATCCACCTGTAATATCAATATATACAGAGCCTTCACAAATTGTTTTCTTGTACAAAGCTGTTGATTCTGAGGAGCTTTGTTCTAAATTTATCTGATGTGGGTAAATAATGTCTAAATTGTTGTAAAACTCCGGAAGTTTGTGTTTTATTCGTTGCCTTCCAGCTATTTGACGAAATGCAAATTCGTAATCAACATCATCAATATGCCTTTTTTTCAACAACAATTCTTTTAAATTATCATGCTGATGTTCTATAATATATTTTTTTGTTGATAAGTTGGGAAGTTGCATTTGTCTCAAAGTTTTTACAAAATTAATCAAATCATCAGAAAACAAATTGTGTAGTTTCTCATTTTCCGTAACTTTGCTTATTATTTTTAGTTTATGAATTATAGCGAAGCTTTAGAATATCTCTACAATCGATTACCGGTTTTTCATCTTTCGGGCGGAAGTGCCTATAAACCAGGTTTTGATAACACTAATCGGTTAATGATGTACCTGGACAACCCTCATACAAAATTCAGGTCGGTACATATTGCAGGTACAAATGGTAAAGGTTCGGTTTCACATTTACTTGCATCTGTACTTCAATCGGCCGGATATAAAGTGGGTTTGTATACATCTCCTCATTTGGTCGATTTTGGAGAACGTATAAAAATTAACGGTCAAATGATTGAAGAACAGTATGTTGTCGATTTTATCGAACAGTCAGCATCGGAAATTGAAAACATACAGCCTTCTTTTTTTGAAGCAACAATGGCAATGGCATTTAAATATTTTGCTGATAATGAGGTAGATATTGCAATAATTGAGGTGGGTCTTGGCGGACGACTCGACAGTACCAACATTATAAATCCATTGGTTTCAGTAATTACCAATATTAGTTTCGATCATACAGAATATTTAGGAAACACTATACCCGAAATTGCTTTTGAAAAGGCAGGTATTATTAAACCACTAACACCAGTAGTTATAAGCGAAACTCATCCCGAATCGGCTCAGGTATTTCAATCTATGGCTAAAAAAAATAAATCTGCTATATATTTTGCTGATAATGAGATTGATTTAGAATTTGTTGATAGTTCGTATACTACAATGACTGTTCAATTTCGCGAAATGCGTTATCAGGTAGGTCTTACAGGAAAATATCAACTTAAAAACTTAAAAGCAGTTCTTAAAACAATTGAATTACTGAATGAGTGTGGTTTAAATTGCACAAATGACCAGATATCCAACGGTTTAAAAAACGTTATTAATATTACCGGTTTTATGGGTCGTTGGCAATGCTTGTCTTTAAATCCATTAATTTTTGTAGATACTGCACATAATTATGCGGGCATACATGAACTAATTATGCATATTAATAGCTTGAATAACAGTAAATTACGATTGGTTTTCGGGATGGTGAAGGATAAAGATATTTCAGCTATTCTTCAAATTCTACCAAAGAAAGCTGTTTATTATTTTACAAATTCCTGTATATCAAGAGCATTGCCTGCTAATGAATTAGCTAATATGGCTGAAGGTTATCAGTTAACTGGCAAAACCTACTCAACCATACCCAATGCTATCCAAACTGTTTTACATGAATCTGAGCCGGATGATTTAATTATTGTTTTTGGTAGTAATTTTGTTGTAGGCGAGGCTATAACTTCATTTAGAGAGCTAAATGTTTGAGGTATTAATTCTTATTGAATAATTTATAAACATAAGGATATATTTTACAAGCTACACAAAATCCAAATGCACTCTCCAGAAATGCACAAAATCCAAAAACAAATGTCAGTATTAAGGTGGCAGTATTCATTTCAAATATATAACATACTAAAATCAATACACTGAATATCAATCCTATTCTGGCAGCAAATACCTTAGGTACTGCATTGACAAATTTTGAATTGATATTTAAAAAGGAGCGTAAATATTTCGAAATGATTGCAAGTATACTATATTTCGAAAGTTCAGATGCTCTTAAACTAAAATCGATAATCAATAGCAATAAGGGCACTAAACTGTTCGAAAACAGAAAAATAACCAATGTAAGCAATGTGAATGCACCTATAAATCGAGCTGAATTCTCATCAGTTTTTTGAGTAGAAATGGGACATATTGTATTCATAATTTATTATTTTTGAATTATTATTTTATATTGGCAAAATTATTGTAAGTACTATCTCATTACAATACCAACAGTGGCGTAATTTTTATACCATATATATGGTATTATTATAGAATATTAAAAATGAAACACATTAAACTGCTGATTATTTATTTGTTAGCAACAAGCACTTCGTATGCATCATTGAATAGTAATTATAAAATGGATTATTCCCGAATCAAACCGGGTGAGAAGTATTTTTATACAGCTCACTGGGGTATTCTGACTATTGGTTCGGCGAGTATAGTAGTTGATAGTCGTATATATAAAATTGACAATGTGCCATGTATGAAAATTGATGTTCAAGGTAGAACAAATGGTTTAGCAAAGCTTTTTTATGTACGTGATCAATGGACATCCTATGTAGATACTTCAAAGATATTTACTTATAAATCAACTCGTAGTATACGCGAAGGTAGCTATAAGTTAGACGAGATTGTTGACTTCGATCATAATAAGCAAAAAGCATATGTCAAAGTTTTCAATAAAACTTTAAAAGAGTTTCAACTTAAAAAAATATACGATACTCCTGAGAATACTCGTGACGTTATTGCAGGATTTATGGTAGTTCGTATGATTAACCTCGAAAACTTTAAAACCGGAGATTATTTTTCAATAAATGGATTTTACGAAGATGAGGGTTATCGAATGAATATACAATACGCTGGGAAGGAAACAATTAAAGTAAATAACAAACAAATTTCGTGTCATAAAATACGTCCGGTTTTACCTAAAAATAAAGTGTTCGATGGACAAAACTCAGTGGAGGTTTGGCTATCAAATGACGATAAACAACACATTGTCAGAGTTAAGGCACGTATGTTTGCCGGAAATATTATAATAAATCAAATCGAAGAAAAAGATTTCAAAAAGTAAATTCCGAAGCAAAAAATACTATCTGTAGTTTTCCGGTTCTGTTATTTCCGATACTTTTCTTATTTTTGTAGTATAAATAGCAAAAAAAAACATCGTGATTGAAATTATTCCAGCCATTGATTTAATTGACGGAAAATGTGTTCGCTTATCACAGGGCGATTATAAGCAAAAAACAATATATAACGAAAATCCACTCGAAGTTGCACGGATGTTCGAAGATGCTGGTATTAAGCGTTTACATTTAGTGGATCTGGATGGTGCAAAAGCCAATCATATAGTCAATCACAAAGTGCTCGAATCAATAGCTACTAAAACCAATTTAGTAATTGATTTTGGTGGTGGCTTAAAATCTGATGAAGATTTGAGAATTGCTTTTTCATCAGGTGCGCAAATGATAACAGGTGGAAGTATTGCGGTTAAAAATCCGGAAACTTTCATATCTTGGATTGAAAAATACGGTGAACAAAAAATTATTTTGGGAGCTGATGTAAAAGAAGAAAAAATTGCAGTTGGCGGTTGGCTCGAGACATCTACACTTGATCTAATTCCTTTTATTAATACTTATAAACAAAAAGGAATATCCAGAGTAATTTGTACAGATATTAGCAAGGATGGTATGTTACTGGGTCCGGCGCTCGAATTGTATCGAAAAATAATGTCAAAATTCAATGATTTGTATTTAATTGCCAGTGGAGGTGTTAGTTCAATAAAAGATATTGAGCTGTTGAATGATGCTGGTATACCGGCGGTTATTACCGGCAAAGCTATATATGAAGGAAGAATACAATTATCTGATTTAAAGAAGTTTATTGTGTAATCCTTATTTGCGAGTATATATATGTATTATACAGATGTATGCCATTCGTAAACATATTGCCATTTATAAAAACAAATATTTCAATATAAATAATTATGCTTAAAGAAATTCTTTCTATTTCAGGAAAACCAGGTTTGTATAAACTGGTTTCTCAGGGAAAAAATATGTTGATAGTTGAATCATTGGTCGATGCAAAAAGAATACCAGCTTACTCAAAAGATAAAGTTGTATCTCTTGGCGATATTGCTATATATACCGAAGATGAAGAAGTGAAACTGGGAATCGTTCTGGAATCTATTAAAACAAAGGAAAATGGTGCTCAATGTAGTATCGATCCAAAATCAGATAATGATACCTTAAGAAAATATATGGAGGAGATATTACCTGCTTATGATAAAGAACGTGTTTATCCAAGTGACATACGCAAATTGTTAAATTGGTATAATTCCTTAATTAGCAGTGGTGTAGTTGACTTTACAGAAAAGGAAGAAGTGAAAGCTGCTGAATAATAACAAATCAAATGAAATTATCGGAAATAATGGCGCTTCTCGAAACAGAAGCGCCTCTTATGTTACAAGAGAATTATGACAACTCCGGTTTATTAATAGGTAATAAAAACGATGATATTTCAAAAATACTCGTAACTATTGATATAACCGAAGAAGTGGTCAACGAAGCAGTTGAGCATAACTGTAATCTGATAATATCACATCACCCTCTTATTTTTAAGCCTATAAAGAGCATAAATTCTGACTCTGATACGGGTCGCTCTATTATTAAGCTAATCAAGAATAATATTGCTGTATATGCAGCACATACAAATTTTGATAATATCATTTCCGGTGTAAACGGAAAAATAGCTGAAAAGCTTGGTCTGATAAATACAAAAGTTTTACAACCTACAGAAAATCAGCTTTTTAAACTAATTACTTATGCTCCAAAAATCCACGCCACACACGTACGAGAGGCACTTTTTAATGCCGGAGCAGGCAATATAGGTAATTACGATAAATGTAGTTATAATGTGGAGGGTTATGGAACCTTCAGGGCTGGGAGTGAGGCTCATCCTTTTATTGGAGATATTAATAAACTTCATACTGAGCCGGAAGTCAGAATTGAAGTAATTCTTCCTAAGTCGATAAAACAGAAAGTAATAACTGCATTATTTAATAGTCATCCTTACGAAGAACCAGCATTTGATTTATTAGCTATTGAAAATCAATCTGATAGAATAGGAGCAGGGCTTATTGGTGAATTACCGGATTCATTGGATGAAGTGACCTTTTTGAATTTTCTTAAATCAGTCTTCAATTGTAAAGTGATTAAACACACCGATTTTACTGGTAAACAAATAAAAAAGGTAGCTCTTTGTGGGGGTTCAGGTAGTTTTTTGTTGAAATCTGCTGTTAGAACCGGAGCCGACGTATATGTTTCGGGCGATTTTAAATATCACGATTTCTTCGATGCCCAAAATCATATTTTGGCAGTTGATTTGGGACATTTTGAATCTGAACAATACACAAAACACATTTTTTATGAGATAATTACAAAAAAAATGCCTACATTTGCAGTCCGAATTTCAGAAACAAAAACTAACCCCATAAATTATTTGTAATCAATTATGGCTACAGAACCAAAAATAGAAAAAGAAATTACCGTAGAAGAAAAACTATTTGCATTGTACGATCTTCAAAAAGTAGTTTCAAAAATTGACGAAATCAAGACTTTACGTGGTGAACTTCCTTTAGAAGTTCAGGATTTGGAAGATGAAATCATAGGTTTGTCTACTCGTTTGGATCATTATGATGCTGAAATAAAAGATATTATAGCTAATATTGCAAGCAAGAAAATTGAAATAGAAGAAGCACGGGTAAAAATTGATCGTTACAAAGAGCAACAGGAGAATGTTCGTAACAATCGTGAATTCGACAACTTATCAAAAGAAATTGAATATCAGTCGCTCGAAATTGAATTGTGCGAAAAAAGAATCAGAGAATACACTGCCTCTAAAGAAGCTCGCATGGTTGATCAAAAAGCAACATCTGAAAGACTTTCAGAACGAAAACTTGACCTCGAACAGAAAAAAGGTGAGTTGAATGAAATTATTGCTGAAACAAAGCAAGAAGAAGAAAAACTTCGCGAACAGGCAAAAGAAATCGAATCATTCATTGAAGCCCGACTACTAACTGCTTTTAAACGTATACGTAAAAATGCTCGCAATGGTTTAGCTGTTGTATATGTTCAACGTGATGCTTGCGGTGGTTGCTTTAATAAAATCCCGGCACAACGTCAACTTGACATACGATTAAGAAAGAAAATTATTGTTTGTGAATATTGTGGTAGAATTCTCGTTGACCAGGAGTTAGCAGGAGTTAATCAAAATGTTACTGAATAATTAAATAATAAATTTATAGAGTAGGGTTCAATATCTAAGATATTGGACCCTATTTTTTTTACCTAATTGAAAGATTTTGTGTTTATATTCTGGTATATGTGTGGTGTCATTATGAAAAATTCAAATATTAAATTCTCAAGGAGCCATTTTTGATGTAAGTTATTTCTTATCAGTATTTTATGTGTAAAATTAATTAATAGTTATTTTATACATCCAGAAAATGATGGGAATTTTTATTCTCAGAAGATTATTTCTTCATTTTTTTTATTATTTATCAAAATTCCACTTTATTATTATAATAATGTATATACACATGTATATATTATATGATTGTGTAATGTATAAATGTTGAATACGATAGAAATACAATTATATATTTACAGATAAAATAACATATATATAATATAATAATTTGTCACTACACTTATGTATCGAAACATATATATTTGTATTTTAACTAAAATAATTGATTCAAAAAACATATTTGTATGTAATTAAAGTATTATAAATCAGCATATTAAAATTTAATTATAAAGTTATAGTCTAAAATATATATCTATATTTTTTTAATATGTTATTGAAATATAAATATATAAACATAATCAATTGATAATTAGTATATATATATCTATTTATTTAAATCTACACTTTATATTATATTAATCACATTCATATTTTTTACCAATTGTAAATCAATGATTAAGTACATTTGTAAATTACTATATCTAAAATTTCAGTATACAAATGTTGTGTGTACATATGTATTGACAGATATATATGTATATTTGCAAATGTAAAATGATATATATATATTTGTATTCGTTTTTGATAAACCTAATACATAAGTATATAATTAATAAATATGGACGAAAAGGTAAAAATTGAACTCTTAATGAAAGAGTTTAATTTAAATTCAGCTCAGTTTGCCGAAGAAGTAGGAATAAAAATTGCGACTCTCTCCCATATATTAAATGATCGTAATAAACCTAGTTTAGATGTTTTAAAAAAAATACTTTCGAGGTTTAAACAAATCAATCCAGAATGGCTTATTCTTGATAATGGTGCTATGTTTCGTCAAATATTAAATTCTCAGGAGCCTACATTATTCGATAATGTTGATTTAAATAGCAGTAATTCAGTTAAGTATGTACAGGAAATACAGTCTGAAAATACAATTAAAACAGCAGTAATCCAGAATAATCCTACAGTTACTGAAGAAAGTAATATAAAATATGGTTCAAATTCAAATCAAAGCAGCTTTTCTCCTGAAATTCCCCCAGCTTTTGCTTCTAAGATTGAGTATCGTTCAAAATCAATTTCAAAAATTATTATTTATTATGATGATAATACATTTGAAGAATTTAGTACAAATAAGTAAATGAGATTCAGAGTTGTATTATCTCTTTAAATTCGTTATTTTTGTAATAAAATTCTGATTATATAATAATCCGGTAAATTAATAGTATCGGTATGTAATTTTGCATTAATGAAGAAACACTTATTAGATTTGTTCGTACAAGAGAATAAGCAACTTAACGAACAATATTTTCTCCTAATTTTAGGTAGCAATGAGCCACTACCCGAAATGTTGCCCGGCCAATTTGTTGAAGTTAAAGTAGATAATTCTCCTGATACATTTTTAAGAAGACCAATATCAATAAATTTTGTAGATTATTCGAAAAACGAATTGTGGTTACTTATCCAAATTGCAGGAAAAGGAACCTTAAAACTATCGGAACTTAGCAAAGGGAGTATTTTAAACCTTATATTACCACTTGGTAATACATTTACTTATCCCATATCTAAAGACACTGAAACATTGCTAATTGGAGGTGGTGTAGGTATTGCACCTCTTTTATATTGGGGGAGCAAATTATATGAAAATGGATTTAAATGTAGTTTCCTATTAGGAGGTAGATCGGCAGATAATCTTTTGCAACTTGAAGAGTTTTCGAAGTATGGCAGTGTTTATACAACTACTGAAGATGAAACTCATGGTGAAAAAGGTTATGTAATAGATCATTCCATATTAAAATCAAACAAATTCGGTTATATATATTCTTGTGGTCCAACTCCAATGATGAAAGCTGTTGCTGCATATGCTAAGGCTAATAACATCGATTGTGAAGTCTCACTAGAAAATACAATGGCATGTGGATTTGGAGCATGTTTATGTTGTGTTACTGATAGCGTTGATGGTCATGTTTGTGTTTGTACAGAAGGACCTGTATTTAATATTCAAAAATTAAAATGGTAGATTTAAGTGTGAAGTTGGGTAAAACTCAACTAAAGAACCCAGTGATGACTGCTTCAGGTACATTTGGTTATGGACTTGAATATGAAGATTTCTTTGATTTATCGCGAATAGGCGGAATAGTAGTTAAAGGTACTACCCTTCGGGAGCGTCAGGGAAACGCTTACCCTCGAATGGCTGAGACACCTTCAGGTATGTTAAATGCTGTAGGACTGCAAAATAAGGGCGTTGAATATTTCATTCAAAACATATATCCAAAGATCAAAGATATTAACACCGGAATTTTTGTTAATGTATCAGGAAGTACAATTGAAGATTATATTGTAACTGCTCATCTGATTAATGAACTTGAAAATATACCCGGAATTGAGCTAAACATTTCTTGTCCGAATGTAAAAGAGGGTGGAATGGCATTTGGTACCAGTTGTGCTTCGGCTGCTCAGGTTGTAAAAGAAGTGCGAAGGGTATATAAAAAAGAGCTGATGGTTAAGCTTTCGCCAAATGTGACTGATATTACAGAAATTGCTAAAGCAGTAGAAGATGAAGGAGCTGATTCTATATCGTTGATTAATACGCTATTAGGTATGGCTGTGAATGCAGAGAAACGTAAACCTGTATTATCTACCATTACCGGAGGGTTATCAGGTCCTGCTGTAAAGCCTATAGCCCTCAGAATGGTTTGGCAGGTCGCAAAAGCGGTAAAAGTTCCAATAGTAGGTATGGGTGGTATTATGAATGCGACTGACGCTATTGAATTTATTCTTGCCGGCGCTACAGCAATTCAAATTGGGACCGGAAACTTTGTTGATCCTACAATTCCGGTTCAGGTTGTTGAAGGAATTGAAGATTACCTGATAAGACATAAATATAACTCTGTTAATGATATAATTGGAGCTTTGGAAATATAAATTTGAATGTTTTAGCTTTGAAAAAAATCATTCTATTATCTGTACTGTTATTTCTGTTTTCAAGTTTTTTGCAAAAAAATGATGAAGCAGACTGTCAGCAACAATTTGTTGATGATAATATCATTTTGGTTTTTGCAGGTGATTTAATGGGTCATTCGCCTCAGTTTAAAGCGGCATACAATGCCGAAAAAGATATTTTTGATTATACTCCCAACTTTTCATTCATTAAAAAGTACATCTCTAAAGCTGATTATTCTTTTGTAAATCTGGAAGTTACATTGGCGGGTAAACCTTATAGCGGATACCCTTCATTTTCGAGTCCGGATGCAGTAATTGAAGCTGTTAAAGATGCTGGTTTTAATATAGTATTAACAGCTAATAACCATGTTGCTGACAGGGGAAAAACAGGTTTAGAAAGAACGCTCAGAGTAATTAATGCAAATAATTTAAGGTGGGCCGGTAGTTATAAAAACACTAACCAAAGAGATTCATTATATCCTCTCATTTTAAATCACAAAAACTATAAAATAGCTGTACTTAATTGCACATATGGTACAAATATGAACCCAGTTTATTCTCCTAACCGGGTAAATATGATTGATACTATTGAATTAAAAACAGATATCGACAAAGCAAAGTTACAAAAACCTGATTTAATACTAGCTGTTATGCACTGGGGTGTTGAATATCAGTTAGATGCCAACACTGAACAAAAACAAATTGCGGATTTTTTGATCAGGAACAATGTTAAACTGGTTGTAGGTTCGCATCCCCATGTGGTTCAAAATTTTGAGAACAGAGGTGAATCATTAACACCTGTAGTATATTCACTCGGCAATTTTATTTCAAATCAAACGAAAGAAAATACCAATGGTGGTATAGTTTTGAGAGTCGAAATTGCCATACACTCAGGTGAAATTTCTCTCTCGTATTTACCTGTTTATGTGTATAGAGGAGTATTAAATGGCAAATACAATTACTACCTGATACCCACAATTGATTATATTAAAAATCCTTCCGGCTTTAACATACAAAGTGTTGATAGTCAAAAACTAATTCGTTTTGACAGACTTACGAGACAAAGACTGAACAATATGTCTGTTTGGGACGAGTACTAATTAGTTTAGCTTTCTCAGTATTTTCAGAACTCAATTATTAATAAAATTAAGTCATAATTAGTGCGTAGCAAAAGACAATTTTTCGTATTTTTGTGTATAATTGTTTCAGAACTCATTATACATGGCATTAAAGAAATATATTTCTCTTCTTTTTATTATCATTAGTACATCTTTTATCTCGGCTCAAAACAGAAGTCAGCTATATATAGATTATATAAATAATTATGCCGAACTGGCAGTAATTCAACAAAAAGAATATGGTATACCTGCTAGTATTACATTAGCACAAGGACTTTTAGAATCGGGAGCTGGTCAAAGTGAATTTGCCAGAAAATCAAATAATCATTTTGGTATTAAATGCCATGACTGGACTGGTGAAAAAGTCTATCATGACGATGATGCTCGTGGCGAATGCTTTCGAAAATATGATAATGTACTCGATTCGTACCGCGATCATTCTCTCTTTCTTAAAAACAAACCACGATATTCTTTTTTATTTAGCTATAGTTCAGTTGATTATGAATCGTGGGCACATGGTTTAAAAAAAGCCGGGTATGCTACTGATCCTTCGTATGCTTATAAGCTTATTGGGCTTATTGAAAACTACGAACTTCATAAATTTGATTTATTGAAAAATGATTATCAAATATCTGGTAATCCTAAAAACAATGACAAAACGGGTTCTGTTAATAAAAATAAGGAACAATCAGTTCTTGGTGTTATCCCTTCGGTGACAACACATACTGTATACAAAACAAACAGAACAAAGTATATAGTAGCTGAACCAGGTGATACCTATGAAAGCATTGCCGAAGAGTTTAGTATTTCAATACGTAAACTTAAAGAATACAATGAAATTGATTCTAACTCAGGACTGAAAGCGGGAACACAGTTGTATTTGAGAAAGAAAAAAAACAAAGCAGCATATGGTATTAATAATCATGTGATTAAGAGTGGCGAAACCATGTATAGCATTTCACAGACATACGGCATTCGCCTGGAAAAGTTATACCAGCTTAACAATATGCCTTATACAGAAACTGCCCGCATCGGAAAAGTTCTTAAACTGCGTTAACTATGCGAAAAAGAAATACTGAGTTGCTCAAGGATGTAATTTTTCAGGTATTAAAAAACAACCATCTCGACAAGAAATTAAATGAAAAGCATTTAATTGATGCCTGGCCCAAAGTATTAGGAGCAAATATTACGCAGTATACTACGGACATTCAAATTAAAAACAAGGTGCTTTATGTGAGCATAAGTTCGTCGGTTTTGCGACATGATTTGTTTTTAAGTAAGGAACAAATAATGAATTCATTAAATGCTGAAGTAGGAGTAGAGTACATTAAAGACATTGTTTTCAGGTAAATGTGAATACATATGGATTACATTTCAGTTTTGCAATCAGGCACATCACGTAAATTAATAGATAGTATCGTAGATGATGTTTTCAGTACGCCAGAGAACCTAAGCGTTATTTTTGAACTGATATTTCATGATGATATTAAAATTGCATGGAAAGCTGCCTGGGCTATCGAAAAGATTGTACGTAAATACCCCAAACTTATTAATTCGCAACAACAAGATCGAATTGAGATATTATTTCTTCGAACAGAACACAGTGGTCTGCAGCGGATATTAATGTCCATACTCTATGCTTTACCTGTTCAAAAAAAAATCAATGTCAATATATTAAATTCCTGTTTTGATATTGTGAGTTCTGATAAGTATTCTATTGCTGTTCAATCACTTGCACTTAAAATTTTGGTTAATTATTGTACAATTGAGAAGGAGTTAATACCAGAATTAGAGGCTTATTTGGAATCTATGGATGAGTACATTTTAGCCCCTGCCATGTTATCGTCCAAAAGATTTGCACTTAAAGCACTCAGCAAGAGTAGATAATGACTTTGTGTTCATAATTAAGTAATTAATTATGCACATTTTAGGAATAAAAGTGTTATTTTTGCATGCAATTTTTGAAAAGGGTAAAATAATATTTTTGCTCCTTAATTCTTAAGTTTAATCAAAAAAAACAATTATGTCATTAAAGAAAAACATTTTGGCTTTACGCCAGAAAAAAGCCATTGTTGAAAAAGGTGGTGGTGATAAAGCCATCGAAAAACAGGTGGCAATGGGTAAAATGACTGCCCGTGATCGCATCCTTACTCTTTTAGATCCCAATTCATTTCATGAGTATGACCTCTTTGTAGAACATGAAGAAAGAAATTTCGGCATGGATGATAAAGTATTGGCAGGTGATGGTGTAATTACTGGTACAGGAACCATCAATGGCGCTCCAATATGCATTTATGCACAAGATTTTACAGTAATGGGTGGTTCATTAGGATTAAAACATGCCAGAAAAATTACCAAGATCATGGATCATGCACTTAAAATGAAAGTGCCATGTATCGGTATAAACGATTCAGGAGGTGCACGTATTCAGGAAGGTATTGGTGCATTGGCCGGTTACGGTGAAATTTTTTACAGAAATACTTTAGCATCAGGTGTAATTCCGCAAATTTCAGTGATTTTAGGTCCATGTGCGGGTGGTGCTGTATATTCACCAGCTCTGACTGACTTTGTTTTTGTTGTTGAGAACATTTCAAAAATGTTCATTACAGGGCCGAATGTAATTGAAACTGTATTGGGTGAGAAAATTTCTCAGGAAGATTTGGGAGGTGCTCGTGTACATGCCGAAATTACCGGAAATGCTCATTTTTATGCACTTAGTGAATTAGAATGTTTTGAACAAATTAAACAATTAGTTTCGTTAATACCTCATAGCAATCAACAAAAAGCAGTAAAAGTTGAACCAAAGAAACCAACTTTTAAGAAAAATATTGAAAACATTATTCCTGCAGATCCAAAACAACCATACGACGTTCGTGAAGTAATTTACGCACTAAGCGACGATTCAAAATTCCTTGAAGTACAAGAACTTTGGGCTCCCAATATTGTAATCGGATTTGGTCGATTAGATGGTGAAACTGTAGGTTTTGTAGCCAATCAGCCAATGTATTTAGCTGGTGTGTTGGATTGTGACGCATCAGATAAGGCAGCTCGTTTTATTCGTTTTTGCGATGCATTTAACATTCCTATCATAACACTCGAAGATATGCCGGGTTATTTACCAGGTGTTGATCAGGAGCATGCCGGTGTAATTCGTCACGGTGCAAAAATGCTCTATGCTTACTCTGAAGCTACTGTTCCAAAAATTACAGTAATTCTACGTAAAGCATACGGTGGTGGTTATATTGCAATGAATTCCAGACATTTAGGTGCTGATTTTATGTTTGCTTGGCCGGGTGCTGAAATTGCTGTAATGGGTCCGGAAGGAGCTGCAAATATTATTTTCCGTAAGGAAATTATGGAGGCAGAGGATGAAGATGCAATGCGTCAGCAAAAGGTACAGGAATACATTGAGAAATTTGCAAATCCATTTGTTGCTGCATCAAAAGGCTATATTGATGCTGTAATTGAACCGCTAGAAACCCGTGGATTATTGTTGCATGCATTGGATGTTTCGAAATATAAAGATGATCATCGTCCGGCAAAAAAACATGGAGTTCCGCCATTCTAATTAGTTAATTGGTTTATAAATTTCTAATTATTAATCATTTAATTAATTATATATGAGTGAGAATAAATTTGATACTTCAGAATTAGTTGATTTTGCAGTAACAGCCCGAAAATACAAAACTCTGTTGACGACTAAATATAAAAAGCGAAAAGTTTGGAACGAACCAAGTGCATTTGATATTCAGTCATTTATTCCGGGTACGATAATTCAGATAGACGTACAAGAAAATCAAATTGTAAAAGAAGGTGAACAAATTTTGATTTTGGAAGCAATGAAAATGCAAAACAGAATTGAAATGCCTTTTACTGCAAGAGTAAAAAAAATAAATGTAAACGTTGGTGATAAAGTTCCAAAGGATACAGTTATGATAGAATTGGAACCTGCAAACGATTAATATAAAGGTGCTGAAAATCAGCACCTTTTTTAATAGCATATATTACCTATAATTTATATTATGTCAAATATAATTTATTCCATTTTCTGATGCACTATTCAACTATAGAGTTCTAGCTTCTCAAATGAATTAAAGCTAAGTATAAGGTAAATCCATAAAAAAACAGACAGAATCCATTGAATTCTGTCTGTAATTTAATTATATAATAAAAATATTAATCTTGTGACGGTAAATCAATTTTCAGATTGAGTTCATCTAATTGTGATTGATCAATTATTGACGGAGCATCAATCATTACATCACGACCTGAATTATTTTTAGGAAAAGCAATACAGTCGCGAATACTATCGAGTCCGGCAAACAATGAAACGAAACGATCAAGACCAAATGCTAAACCTCCATGTGGCGGAGCTCCATAACGGAATGCACTCATAAGGAAACCAAATTGTGCTTCGGCCTTTTCGGGTGTAAATCCTAATAACTCAAACATACGATTTTGCAACTGACTGTCGTGAATACGGATAGATCCCCCACCCAACTCTACTCCATTCACTACCATGTCATAAGCATTGGCTCTGACTTTACCCGGATCGGTATCCAGGTAATTAATATCTTCAGGTTTTGGTGATGTAAATGGGTGATGCATAGCATAATAGCGCTGGGTGTCTTCATCCCATTCAAACAAAGGAAAATCGATTACCCATAGAGGAGCGAACACTTCCTTATTGCGAAGTCCTAATCTGGCTCCCATCTCAAGGCGTAGTTCGCAAAGAGCTTTTTGGGTTTTTGATTTTGCTCCCGCCAAAATGAGAATTAAATCGCCTGCTTTTGCATTGAATTGCGATGCAATTGATTTGAGGTCGTCCTGGTTATAGAATTTGTCGATGCTTGATTTGAAAGTTCCGTCTGCTTCACAACGAATATAAACGAGTCCCTTCGCTCCTATTTGAGGACGCTTCACGAAATCGGTTAATTCATCAATTTGTTTACGGGTATACGCAGCACAGCCTTCTGCACAAATACCACCTACATAGTCGGCACTATCAAACACAACAAAATCATGGCCTGAAACAAGTTCTTTCAATTCGACAAACTTCATTTCGAAACGAATATCCGGTTTGTCGGAACCGTAATACTTCATGGCATCATGCCAGGTCATTCGGGGGAATGCATCAGTAAAGTCGATGTTTTTTACGTATTTAAAAAGATGCTTGGTCATTCCTTCGAAGATATTCAGTACATCTTCCTGCTCTACAAATGACATTTCGCAGTCGATTTGTGTAAATTCGGGCTGACGGTCGGCACGTAAATCCTCATCTCTGAAGCATTTAGCTATTTGGAAGTAGCGGTCAAAGCCTGAAACCATTAATAGCTGTTTGAACAACTGTGGCGATTGTGGTAATGCATAAAATTGTCCGGGATTCATGCGTGATGGTACAACAAAGTCGCGTGCACCTTCGGGAGTTGACCCAATAAGTATAGGAGTTTCAACTTCCAGAAAACCAAGCTGGTCGAGATAACGACGTGTTTCAAAAGCCATTTGGTGGCGTAAAATCAAATTGCTACGCACATTATTGCGTCGTAAATCCAGATAACGATATTTCATACGGATATCGTCACCTCCATCGGTATTATCTTCTATTGTAAATGGCGGAGTTTGTGCTTCGTTCAGTACATTCAGTTCATTTACAAGGATTTCAATTTCGCCTGTAGGTATGTTTGTATTTTTGTTACTTCGCTCAGCAACCTGACCTTTGATTTGAATTACGAATTCGCGTCCAAGTTTGTTTGCTTTTTCGCACAAATCAGCATCAGTTTCGTTGTTGAAAACCAATTGAGTAACACCGTATCTGTCGCGAATATCGACAAATGTCATCCCACCCATTTTACGGGTACGCTGTACCCAACCTGAAAGGGCAACCTGCTGATTGATGTTTGTAAGGCGAAGTTCGCCACAAGTGTGTGTTCTGTACATAATTAGATAGTTTCTAATTCTTTAATAATAGAATTTTTATTGTTAAACAAAAATACAAAAAAAATGCAGCAATCCGTTTTATGTTTAAGCAATTTTCTTGTATAAATATTAAAAAGAGGTACAAATAATCACTTGTACCTCTTAATTAATGAGATTATAAAATTATCCTACAGTCACTTCAGGTGAAATCTTTTTCACCAGACCTTTTAATACGTCACCCGGACCTAACTCAATAAATTCGGTTGCCCCATCGGTAACCATGTTTTTTACTGTTTGAGTCCAACGTACCGGTGCTGTAAGCTGTGCAATAAGATTTTCTTTAATTGCAGCTGCATCAGTTTGCGGATAGGCGTTAACATTCTGATATACCGGACAAACAGGTGTTGAGAATGTTGTGTTTTTTATGGCTGCCTGTAATTCTTCGCTGGCAGGTTGCATAAGTGGTGAGTGGAAAGCTCCACCAACAGGTAGTTTTAAAGCACGTTTTGCACCTTTTGCTTTCAGTTCTTCGCAAGCGCGGTCGATGCCTTCGATTGAACCAGAAATTACAAGCTGACCCGGGCAGTTATAGTTTGCAGGTACCACAATAACATCCTTAATTGAATCGCAAACTGCTTCAACATCTTCGTCGCTTAAGCCAAGAACGGCAGCCATTGTTGAAGGTTCGATTTCGCATGCTTTTTGCATGGCAAGTGCACGCGCTGATACAAGTTTCAATCCATCTTCGAACGACATGGCTTTAGCAGCAACAAGCGCAGAGAATTCACCTAATGAGTGGCCGGCTACCATTTCGGGTTTGAAATCGTCGCCAAGTACGATGGCAGAAATTACGGAATGTAAAAATACGGCTGGTTGGGTTACTTTTGTTTGTTTAAGATCTTCGGCAGTACCTTCGAACATTAAATCGGTAATGCGAAAACCCAGAATTTCGTTTGCTTTTTCGAAATATTCTTTAGCAATGGGTGATGTTTCGTACAAATCTTTTCCCATTCCTGTAAATTGAGCTCCCTGACCGGGAAATACATAAGCTTTCATGAGCAAATTAATTTTTTATAGGAACTTAAAAGTGCCTGTTTTTAAACTATTTATGTTTATTTTATTCTTTCAAAAACGGCTGCAAAGATACGTTTTTTCCGGCAGAAAATAAAATGTTTTCAGTATTAATGCGGTAGAGCAATTATGGTGAGTTATATAGAAGAATTGGTTCAAAATAGATGATATGTATTAATGATATAAATGTCAGTATATTACGGTGCTCTGCACCTGAGAAACTAAAATTCGTATTTTCTACAAATAGAATGGGACTCTGTCCCTAATATAGGTGCAAATGGTAGATTCAGGCCTGGCGGATACGTTGTTTCGTACAGAAACTAGAATCCTTATTTTCTACAAATAGAGCGGGACGCTGTTGCTGATATAGGTGCAAATGGTAGATTATGGACTGGCGGAAACAGTGCAATACAATATTATAATTCGCTGAAAATAAATCCGGAAGTAGTATCTGAAATTATCGGTTATAGAGAACTCTCGTTAATATTTAATGAGCTGAGGGTGTGGTATGCACTGTGCGCGAAGGATTGAAGCGGCGTGGCAGACGCGTAGCGGATGGCACAAGAGCGTAAAGCCTGACCCGAAGGGGCGCGCCAAAATATTTAAATTTCTGATATTAAACAGGTTTTTGATTTTGGAAATAATGCTTTAACTTTGCAGTAGTTATTAAAAAACCAAAATGGAAGAAATTAAGAAGTATTTTAGTAAGCTCTCCCCTACCCAACTGTCGCAATTTGAACAGCTTTATGATTTGTATGTGGATTGGAATGCGAAAATTAATGTGATTTCGCGCAAGGATATTGAGAATTTGTACGTTCACCATGTATTACATTCGCTGGCGATTGCGCAGGTTATTTCGTTTAAGCCCGGTAGTACGGTGCTTGATGTGGGAACCGGTGGAGGTTTTCCGGGGATTCCATTGGCTATTTTGTTTCCGGAGGTGAGATTTACGCTGATTGATTCGATTGGGAAGAAGATTAAAGTGGGAACTGAGGTGTCTAAAGCCATTGGTTTACAAAATATTGAGCTGAAACACCTGCGTGTACAGGACGAAAAAGGACGCTTTGATTTTGTGGTGAGTCGTGCTGTGATGCCACTGGATGATTTGGTGAAGCTTGTGAAGAAAAACCTGAGTAAAGAGGGTAAAAATTCCCTTCCAAACGGATTGATTTGTTTGAAAGGAGGCGAATTACAACACGAAATACTTCCCTATAAAAATGTGGCTGATGTGTTTGAAGTGTCGGACTACTTCAGCGAAGAGTTTTTTAAAACTAAGAAAATTGTGTACGTACCTCTTTAAAAATCAAATAAATGACAATAAAAACGTTTACTTTTAATCCGTTTCAGGAAAATACTTACCTGATTTATGACGAAAATAAAAAGGCTGCAATTATTGACTGCGGTTGTATTCTGGATTACGAAAAGAAAGCTTTGGCTGCGTATATAGCTGAAAATGAATTACAATTAATTAAAGTGCTGAACACGCACTTACACCTCGACCATCAGTTTGGCAACCGATTTTTGGCTGAAAGCTATGGTATTCGACCTGAAGCGCATATTGATGATGAATTTTTACTTGAGACTGTGAAGGCACAGGGAGCTATGTTTGGGATTCCGGTAAAAGAGGAACCTCAGGCACTGGGTGCGTATATTGTGGATAATCAGGAAATTGAAGTTGGAAGTATTAAGTTGAAGGCATTTCATGTACCGGGTCATTCGCCCGGAAGTGTGGCATTGTACTCTGAAGCTGAGGGAGTGGTTTTTGTGGGTGATGTATTGTTCAGAGGCTCAATAGGCAGAACAGACTTGCCCAAAGGAGATTATGCTACATTGATTCGTTCGATACAGACAAAATTGTTGACTTTGGCTGATTCTACAGTGGTTTACAGTGGTCATGGACCATCGACGACAATTGGCGAAGAGAAGACAGGAAATCCTTTTCTGTGATAGCGCTGCAGGACTGAAATAAACAAAAGTATAGTATTAGCTGTAAAGGCTGTTTTCGATAATAAACTGATTAACAAAAGGATGTACCAAAGCGGATATGTCCTTTTTTTGTTGGATTAATTCGCGGATTTGAGTGGACGATAGGTCGAAATAAGGAGAATCAATGCGCTTCATTTGCGGGTACAGATGGGTAACTTCATCGAGATTGTAGCCACGACGCGGGTACACGTATACCGGAAATTGCTCCAGAATTTGATTGTAGTCTTTCCATTTGTTGAAAACAAGCGCATTGTCGCTGCCAATGAGGAGGTTAAATGTAAATGCCGGAAAATCCGCGCACAATTGGTGCAAGGTATCAATTGTATAGGACGGAATCGGCATTGTAAACTCCACATCGGTGGCTTTCAGCCGGTTATTGCTACGAATAGCGCCGATGAGCATTTCCAGGCGCAGGTTTTCATCGATTAATGCGGAACTTTCTTTCAGAGGATTGCATGGTGAAACCACGTACCAAACTTCGTCGAACAGCTCATTCTGAATGAGGTAGTTACCTAAATTCAGATGTCCGTTGTGAAAGGGATTAAAAGAGCCGAAGAAAAGGGCTACATTCATGTTGGTGAGCGGTTTATTTAAACTATTTCGAAAGAAAATCGCGAATAATCTGTTCGGTTTCGGATTGCGCCTTTGCTAAATCGTCGTTGACAACCACCACATCGAATTTGGGTGCAAATGTTAATTCGTAGGATGCTTTTTCGATGCGCTGTGCAATCATTTCGGGGCTATCGGTAGCTCTGCCAACGAGTCTTTTTTGCAATTCATCGATGCCGGGAGGTGCAATAAACAGGGCTAAAGCACGGTCGCCGAATTGCTTCTTGATGTTTAAGCCACCCACTACATCCACATCGAAAATAATATTATTTCCCTTTGAAGTGATGCGTTCCACCTCGCTGCGAAGTGTTCCGTAGTATAAATCTTTATAAACTTCTTCGAATTCGATAAATTCATTGTTATCAATGCTTTCGCGGAATTTTTCGGGCGTCAGGAAATAATAGTGTTCGCCGTCTTTTTCAACACCTCTGGGAGCACGGCTTGTGGCCGATACCGAAAACTCAAGATGCAGGTTTTTAGTAAGTAAGTACTGAACGATGGTGCTTTTGCCTGCTCCTGAGGGAGCCGAAAAAATGATTAATTTACCGGACATGGAACTAATAGAGTGAATGGATTTGTGGGCTGATTAATTTGTATTTAATTGTTAAAGTATATTTAATACCTGTTCTTTGATTTGTTCCAGATCATCTTTCATCAGTACCACAATTTTTTGCATTTCGCTATGGTTTGATTTGGAACCGAGCGTATTTATTTCGCGACCGATTTCCTGTGCAATAAATCCCAGTTTTTTACCCGGCGATTTTTCGTGATTCATGGTTTCGATAAAGTAATCGAGGTGGTTTTTTAGGCGTACTTTTTCTTCGTTTACATCGAGTTTTTCAATGTAGAAAATCAATTCCTGTTCCAGACGGTTGCTATCGTAACTTACTTTATCAGAAAGGTTAAGCAAATTCTCTTCGAGTTTGGCTTTAATACGCTCCACGCGTTCAGCTTCGAAAGGAGCTATCTGCTCAAGTAAGGAGGCTATGCTGTTTATTTTTGTGATAAAAACCTGTTCGAGCGATTTTCCTTCCTGCAAACGGAAGGCTTTGAGTTGTTCGATGGCCTGATGAATGGTTTTGCGAATTTCGATCCATTCGTTTTCGTCCAGTTCCACTGTATCGGCTTTCAGGGCATCGGGTAAGCGTAAAATAATCTCGAACCAGTTTTGAGGCAGCTCCATGCCTGTATTCTGAGCTATTTGCTTAATTTGCTCGTAATAGGCCGATACCACAGTTTGATTGATTTGAGTAACGGATTCTTTGCTTGAATTATCGATATACAGCGCAAAATCAATTTTACCACGTTCAAGTTGCTGGGTTATTTCGTTACGAACTTCAATGTCCTTTTCGCGGTACAGACCTGAGATGCGGGTCGATAAATCGATTTGTTTACTGTTGAGCGATTTTATTTCAACCACAATTTTTTTATTCCCGTATTCGCATGTGGCTTTACCAAAGCCGGTCATTGATTGTACCATATTGATTTCTATAATTGAATGTGTTCACAAATTTACAATATTTATTTTAAACACGGTTATTTGTTGAATACGATAACAAAATTTACTTTTTAAGCCATATATGCTTACAGTTAAAAATTAAACCGATAGTTTTTCTTCAATAAATAAAATTTTCAGTATATTTGTCAGTAGTTAAAAAAACATTTGTTATTCTGATAATCAACTGATTTATTATATATATCATGGAAAAAACAAAAAAAATTCTGTTACCCGAAAATGAATTACCCACAAAATGGTATAACATTATGGCAGAAATGCCAAACAAACCATTGCCCATGTTGCATCCGGGCACACGCCAACCGATAAAAGCGGAAGATTTGTATCCGTTGTTCGCAAAAGGACTTGCTGATCAGGAAATGAACGACACGGATGCCTGGATTGAAATACCGGAAGAGGTACGTGAAAAATACAAGATATACCGCCCTACCCCATTGGTACGTGCTTATGGCCTCGAAAAGGCGCTGGATACACCGGCACATATTTATTTTAAAAACGAAAGTGTGAGTCCGGTAGGTTCGCACAAGCTAAACTCGGCACTGGCGCAGGCTTATTATTGCAAGGAAGCCGGCGTAACCAATGTTACAACCGAAACAGGCGCCGGACAATGGGGAACAGCTATGGCATTTGCTACGAAGACTTTCGGGCTGGAGCTGGCTGTGTATATGGTGAAAATAAGTTACGAACAAAAACCGTATCGCAGGTCGCTGATGCAAACATGGGGTGCGCAGGTGGTGCCATCGCCAAGTATGTCGACCAAAGCGGGACGCAAGATTATTACCGAAAATCCGAATTACCAGGGAAGTTTAGGTACTGCCATTTCGGAAGCGATAGAGTTGGCCATGAGTACACCCAACTGTAAATATACGCTTGGAAGTGTGCTGAACCACGTTTCGTTGCATCAAACGGTGATAGGACTCGAAGCCGAAAAACAAATGGAAATGGCCGGCGAATACCCCGATGTGGTAATTGGCTGTTTTGGCGGAGGTTCTAACTTCTCCGGAATTTCGTTCCCGTTTATGCGTCATAATATTAAGGATGGAAAGAAAACACGCTTTATTTCGGCCGAACCGGCATCGTGCCCTAAACTAAGCAGGGGTGTGTTCCAGTACGATTTTGGCGACGAAGCCGGTTATACTCCGCTTATACCTATGTATACCCTTGGGCACAACTTTGCTCCTGCGCATATACATGCAGGCGGATTGCGCTATCATGGCGCCGGCACTATAGTAAGCCAGTTGATGAAGGATAATATGATGGAAGCGGTGGATATTAAACAATTAGACTCGTTTAAAGCGGGTGTATTGTTTGCTCAAACCGAAGGTATAGTTCCGGCTCCAGAATCGTCACACGCCATAGCAGCGGCTATCAACGAAGCGCTGAAAGCCAAAGAAGAAGGCACTAAAAAAACAATATTGTTTAACCTATCGGGTCATGGATTGGTGGATATGACTGCTTACGACCAGTATTTGGCCGGCGATTTGATGAATTATTCGCTGACCGATGAGGATATTGCCAATAATATTGAGAAACTGGAAGGGATATTGAAGTAAAGGTGGTGACTAACCTCACCCTAAATCCCTAACCTCACCCTAAATCCCTCTCCTTGAGGAGAGGGACTTAAGAGGAGAGGGACTTAAGAGAAGAGGAGTTTAAGTGGAGAAGAAATTAGAGAAGAGAGCCGTGCAATTGAGTTTGTACGGCTTTTTTTTGTCTGTAACCGGAATTTTTGCCTACTAACGTCATGAATAAGCACAAATGATAGTGAGATGATGTTTTCAGATTTACTATTGAATATAAAGAAATGAAACGATTCCTCGCAATGAATGGGCCGGGTGAACTTTCAGTATTGTATTATTAGTGTGTATTATTCAATTATTTAAATAAAAAATCAGACAGATACTTATATATTATTATGCATCAGGGAATTGTTTGTACTTCGGCGATGGAATAATGTGTTTGCATGGTTTTATATTCTAATTTTGCAAAAAAAACAAGAAAAATGCTAACAACACATATTGGCGAAATTGCGGGATTGGGCGTATCGGTTTGCTGGACGATGAGTGCTTTGTTTTTTGAGAAAGCCGGTAACCGCATGGGGTCATTGTCGGTCAATTTTATCCGCTTATTACAGGCAATTTTATTTTTAGGTATTGCTACTCTGTTTACAAAAGGATTGTTTATACCTTCCGATGCCACTGCATATCAGTGGTTTTGGCTCGGATTGTCCGGTTTTATCGGCTTTTATCTGGGCGATATGGTGTTGTTTAAATCGTATTTAATTATCGGTTCGCGTACGGCAGCGTTGATAATGAGTTTTGCACCGATGTTAACGGCCATCATTGGTTGGTTTTTTCTGGATGAAAAACTGAATGGCCTCGAAATTACAGCAATACTGGTGAGCATCAGCGGCATTGCGATAGCTATTTCGAACCGGAAAATGCGCCTTAACATCCCCCTAAAAGGTTTATTGCTGGCATTTGGGGGCGCTTTAGGACAAGCTACCGGCATTATTTTAAGTAAAAAAGGCATAGGCGATTACGATCCGCTGGCGGCTACACAAATCAGGGCCTTGTTTGGCATCGTAGGTTTTGCGCTTATGATTACGGCGCTCAAACGCTGGCCAAAAATTGCCGAAGCAGTGAAAGACAAACAGGGAATTACTGCTGTAACCATCGGGTCGGTTTTCGGGCCATTTATAGGCGTGGCTTTGGCTTTATTTGCCATTCAGCATACCAATACCGGCATAGCCTCCACGCTGATGGCGCTGGTGCCTATCTTTATTATCTGGCCATCGGCCATTATGTTTGGCGAGAAGGTAAAAATTCAGCAAATTATCGGCGCTATTATCTCCATTATCGGCGTAAGCCTGTTTTTTATCTAGCAAAAAAAAGTCTTAAACTCCTCCCTGTTAACCGAGGAATTTAAGACGATTTTATCGGTTAATTACTCTTTTGAAAACTCGGCATCGGCCACAATTCTGATTTCGTGGCTAACCGCCTGTGCCGGGAAATTGGGTGCAATGCCAAAATCAACGCGGTTCAGCACGCCGGTAATGTGAAAACCAAACACCTCCTTTTTGCTCATATTGAGCGCACTACCATTGTAAGTTACATCGAGCGTTACCGGTTTGGTTACCCCATGCATGGTTAAATCGCCGGTAAGAACGAACTTTTTGTCGGACACTTTTTTAACACCCGTACTTACAAACTTCAGTTCGGGGTATTTTTCCACGTCAAAAAAGTCGGCTGAGCGCAGGTGATTGTCGCGCATTTCCACACCGGTATTGATGCTGGCCGTTTTGGCGGTAAGGGTTACCTTCATATCGCTGTAGTCCGGCAGGGTAGTTATTACTTTTACCGAAAAACTGCTGAAGTTACCGCTAATGTCGGCAATGCTAAGGTGTTTCACCACAAAGCCCAGGCGCGAGTGTGCGGGGTCGTTGCTCCATGACTGCTGTGCCGAAGCGAATACTGATACCGACACAATGAGTAGACTGAATAAAAACTTTTTCATACGTTTTTGTAATTTTTGAATTAGAATAAATAATATTTTATCTGATAGTACAAAAGTACGCCTGTAAAACCATGTGCGAATTACAAAAATACGGACAAGGACTGCAAAAATCAGGACAAAAAAACACAGCAAGCATATTCGGGCAGTTGAATGGCTTGCTGTGCGGGGGTAGCAAATGGTGTTCGGGTGGATGAATTATTGGGCTTTTGTGTCGACCGAATCGGTTGTTTTGGATGTACTTACCGAATTATTGGCCGCTTTGGCCACTTCGTTGAGCTGAGCATAAAGCGTGTCCCATCCGGCAACATATTTCATGGCCGATACCAGGTTCAGGTAGTTGCGTAAATCCTGTATTAAACCAGCTTTAAGAGAGCTGGCCGATTTTTGCTTGCGCAAGCCGGCATTGGCCTCCGTTTGGCGGAAAAAGATGGATTTAAACCCGGTTTGACGACTTTTCAGGGTTTCGTATACCTCGCTCAGGTTGAGTCGTGCTAATTTTTCGAGGTTTACCTGGCCATCGAGCACCGAAATCAGCTTATCGATGGTTTCGGTTTCGGCCGCATAATTCATGTCAATAATATCGGAACCGTATTGATCAATAATGGTCAACAGGTCCACGCCATCCTGACGGAACGGATAACCCGTAATTTTTTCAAATCCTTTTAAAATGGATATCATGGCCTTTAGGGGCTCGTCGCGCAGCAAATAGGCCTCTTCAACCGATTTTCCCAAACCACTGAACGTTTGCTTGCCGAAAACCTCAAAAAAATCCGCATAGGAGCTTTTCAGTGCGGCTAATAAAGCGTGGTCTTTTACAAAACTATATTCCGGTTTTTCGGAAATAGTAATTACATTGTTGGCAAATGCACCCAGCAAATTAAGCGGATAACGTGATGTTTTTGTATTCATAAATTTAAATTTTAAAGTTATTAAGGAAACCATTTGCTCAGCTTTTGCGAAATTGATGGTTTATGTACGCCGACACAAGGTTGCCTCACTTTCCGGGAACTCAATGTACGCTGACATAAGGTTGCGCTTTAAAGTTCCAAACAAAAACAATGGTTCAATCAGAAATACTATTTTCACAAGTTCCAAAATTGCCCAAAAAAAGATTTGCTGGTCACTTTGTATTTTTACCTCTAAATTGAAGAACGACATTCGGTTACTTACTTTATTAATAACATTTGTAGATTTCATCAAATCCGGATTAATTTCAGCTAAAATGTCATTTTTATATAGTTCCTGAGCTACATTATTTAATTTTGATAATTGTGGAATAGAACTAAAATAATTGAACAGGTTTTTCTTATTCAAAAAATGAATTACAATATTGATAATGGATAAACCCAAAATTACAAGAAAAAATATCGGGTTGAAAAATGCCATTATAAACGACAACAAACTGGCAAACGATAACAAAGGTACAATGAAATACCATTTAGGTTGTTTCAGAATTTTATCCTTAAAAAGCGTGGAAATATAAAATACATCTCTGTCATTCAGTTTTTTCAATTGACTTTGAACAGATACTCTAAAGTCGGGATTTCGGGTAAACTCATCTAAAAGTCTTTCATTATTTAAGTTTTTTATTGTGTCCGCAGGAATGTTTCTTAACTTGTTATAAAGAAATTGTTGTCCTACTTTTGAGTTAGTACGGTCTATAAACATAAATAATTCCTGAAAATCCAAATCATTACAGGTTTTGTCAGACAAAGTCTGAAAAGCTGTGGAATTGTCCTTTTTACGGAAATAACTTTCTATGTTTTCAAAGTCAAACGAGTCTGATTTTAAATTTCCAAACTCACTTAACAACTTTTCTTTAATTCTCAACTTTCGGTCTCTAAACATCAGTTGTTATTTTTAATTATTGAGGTTAACCGGCTGTTTCAATGCTGAAAATTGGTTAGTTCTGCTTTCATTCAACTCCAACAATATCACTTCTACGCTCTAACAACACCGTATTACGCCAGATTCCATTCATTTTTCCTATTCGTTCACGGTAACCAATTTCTCTAAAATTGAGTTTTTTATGAATTTGCAGACTTGCATGATTTTTCGGAAATATCCCGGCTTGCAATGTCCAGAAATTTTCCTTTTCACTTTCAGTTATCATTCTTTCGAGTAGTTTATAACCGACTCCACACCCCCGGTATTTATTGGAGTCATAAACACTCACTTCAGCAATTACGGCATAAACCTTTCGGGTTGAAACAGAAGATAAAGCAGCCCATCCAGCTTTGTCCTTCAAGTTATGTTTTTTTACTTTGGAGATAATCTACAATATTAAGACTTCTATAGAAGTAATTGGTTCGCATTTGTTAATCACACAAAACTAGTCTTTTTCTAACAATTATTTTACTTTATCTTGATTTTTTAATTCAATTATTTTTCAGGTCTTTTCTAACAGGATTACATTGAATTGTGATTATTGGTTTACATCAGTTATATTTGCAGCAAAAAAAAAGAATAGATGAA
>RRZT012982227.1_pt1 | contig 30338 bp, 32 predicted proteins | sample 2165551 | NCBI WGS metagenome assembly RRZT01 (sample SAMN10456910, study PRJNA506462) | wastewater metagenome | biome: wastewater; feature: sludge; material: wastewater sludge; isolation source: wastewater sludge with Escherichia coli K12::gfp cells carrying plasmid... | place: USA: Moscow, Idaho...
AACAACCCCTCAACTTGTTTGAGGCCGGAATTGTAGCTGAAAGTTTTGGGGTTGTCAAGGGGGGTTTTGATTTTTTTTGGGGTTTATTGATTTTTTTTGATTTTTGGGGGTTTGGGGGGGGCTATTTGCCTAAGCAAAAATTTTTAAACATAGAGTCGAGCATCTCTTCGTTATCATAGGGTCTCGTGATAGAGGAGATGTGAACTATCGCCTCTTTGATATGGTAAGAAAAAAACTCTAGCTCAAGAGTATCAAGAAATATCAAAGATGACAAAACCTCTTCATAGCCGCTCTTGGCTGCGTCAATCTGTCTCTTATTTATTAACAAATCACCCTCGAAGTCGTATGAATCATCTAGTATTTTTTCAAGTTCACTATATACAGATGACGGATCCTCGTTTTTGTTGTATTTTATTACATCAAAATCTGCAAACTTAGTTTCATCTGCCAATGGCTGTAAATCCGTCTTTGTTAATACTACAATTATTTTTTTATTTTTATCGGAACTGATCAAATTTAATATTCTTTCATCTTCTTCAGAAAAAACCGTAGACGAATCAAAAAGCGCTAAGACTATTTCGGAATCGTTAAATGCTTTTATTGAATAGTCAATCCCTATCTTTTCTATTTCATCTTCAGTATGTCTTATTCCGGCAGTATCTACAATTCTAATAGAATATCCACCTATTTTGATTTGCTCCTCAATCGTATCCCTAGTCGTTCCGGCTATTGGACTAACTATAGCCCTGTCAAAGTTGAGTATTTTATTGAGAAGGGAGCTTTTTCCGACATTCGGTTTTCCAATAATACTGACTTTAAACCCCTGAAACAATCCCTCTCTGGCGAGACTGGCCTTTACTGTATAGTCTAATTTGTCTGCTATTGCCGATACCTTGTTTTTTAATCTAGCTATCGTATCCTCCGGCAAATCTTCATCGGCATAATCTATGCACACCTCACTAAATGATAACGCCTCAATCAGAGAAAATCTCATCTCTTCTACTATCTTCCCTAGGGCACCTTGTAGATGTTTTGCAAGATATTTTGCCGACTTCTCATTTGTTGATGATATGAGTTGGTTGATAGCCTCCGCCTGATCCAGCGTTATTTTAGAGTTTAGCACTGCATACTTTGTAAATTCGCCGGGGTTGGCAAGTCTCGCACCTTCTTCTTGGCATCTTTTTAAAATCATTGAAGCCGACATAGTGCCGCCGTGACATTGGATCTCAACAATATCTTCACCGTTAAAGCTATTTGGAGCTTTAAAATACAACACTATAGCAGTGTCAATCGGATCTAATGATATATCGTAAATATTAGAAAGATTCGCAGTTCTGGGATTTATAGAGGTTTTTTTTGTTAGTTTTTTTGCTATCTCCAGAGCATTAACACCACATAGCCTAACAATAGATATAGCCCCCTCTCTGGAGGCGGAGGCTATTGCGCAGAAAGTATCATTTAGCATATTGCTTTGGATAAAACTCATTTATTATGATGTATTTACTTCCATCTTCGTTTGTTTTTACGCCGACATACAAATCCGGAAACTCATCCCTTAACTCTTTCAGGGCTATTTGTATCAAAACACCGTCCAAAATTTTTGTCTGACCGCGTCTTGTGGCTCTAACCTGTTCAACAAGAGGTAAAAGATAACTTTTTACAACCTCTTCCTGATTTTTCAAAAATTCGGCAATCTCAAGTCGAATTAAAAGGTTGTATTTTGAGTTGATCCAATTAAAAAGCAGATATGATAAAGCCTTGTATCTATACCCCTCTTTTCCAATCAAAAGGGCACTATCTTTGCCGCTAAAAGTTATCAATACAGTCTCTGGATCATAAGGGGTTACGGCTACTGTCTCAAGCTCAAAACAAGAGACATTAAACAAGGCATTGATATCGGCTGAAATCTCTTCGCAGATTTCTGATATATCTCTCTCATCTTTAAAAAAATTCTTCTCTATATCGATCGCCTGATAGCCGGTGCATGCTTTCTCTTTTGCCCTCAAAGATTCGGTATTGAGAGGATATACTATATCTTCACTGCTACAACAAACACTCTCGGTCTCACCGACTACCTGTTGCGTTGGAATATTTTTTTGTTTTTGCTCGTTTTGCTTTATCTCACGCTTTTGAGTAAATATAGGCTCACTACTTTTTGTTTCAATAGTCAAGACTTTTTTAACGGCAACCAATATGGCTTTTTTCCGTCCAATACCTAAAAAGCCTTTTGACGGGTATTGGGTTATCTCACATTCGATTTCCGTTATAGAGCAAGACAGTTTTTCAGAGGCAAGCGTGTACGCCTCCTCCAAACTCCAAGCTTCTATTTTAACCATGGTGCTCTTTCCTGTCGGCTTTTTGTTTCTCTAGTAGTCTGTTAACTGCGTATTGTTGTGCAATTGACAAAACGTTATTGACAAACCAGTATAGTGTGAGGCCTGCCGGAAACGCAAGGAAGAAAAATGTAAATACAAGCGGCAGATATTTAAATATCTTCTCCTGCATCGGATCAGTAAAATTTGTAGGCGTAATTTTTTGTTGTAAAAACATAGTTGCACCCATCAAGATCGGTAGGACATAGTATTTGTCCATAAGCGATAAGTCTGTTATCCATAGTATCCAAGGGGCACCTTTTAGCTCTATAGCATTCAACAAAACCCTATAGATTGCAAAAAATACCGGAATTTGAAGCAGTAGCGGCAGACACCCGCCAAGAGGGTTAGCACCGTGCTTTTTATACAAATCCATCATATGAATGTTCAGTTTTTGTGGATCACCTTTGTATTTCTCTCTTAGTTCGGTCAGTTTTGGGGCCAAATCTTTCAATTTGGCCATAGAGACCATCCCTTTAAATGTAAGCGGGAAAAGAACGATTCTAATCAAAATCGTTATTATAACAATCGCCCAACCCCAGTTGCCTACATGGTCTTCAATAAATTCAAGTCCAACAAAAAGTGGTTTTGCGAGAAATGTAAAAAAGCCATACTCTACTACACCGGCCAATCTTTGGTCTATGCTTTTTAAGGTCTCGACATATTTTGGCCCAATATATCCGCCAAGCTCTATCTGCTTTCTAGCCTCTATATATGGTGTCGGATTCTGATGTATATCGGCAACTACTGTTACCGCCAAAGGCGACTTGAGGTTATATAAAACAGATGAATAATATCTATCGACAGTAGCGACGGCATTAATACCGGATAGTGCTTCATCAGCTTTTATCTCGCCGTCTTCTACTGTTTTTACGGTATCGTCCGACTGTATAAACAGTGCGCCTTTAAATGCAAAACTATCAGCTATTACATCAGGCCTAAACCCTGTCGTAACGAAAAACGGTATATCTTTTGAGGTTGTGATTTTAATATTATAAGAGCCGTTTGGATTGAACTTTAGCTCTTTTGTTATATTCATATCACCAAGCTCTTGCGTCAACACAAGCGTTGAGGGTGTATTTGAGGCATCTACGCTAGCGGACGAGGCTTTGTACGATGCTTTTGCGGCAGCCTCCTCTGTCCCTTTATCGGAAAATTTAAGACTTAGAGGTTTTGTTTTGAGTGAAGCGAAAAGCTGTATATGCTTTCCGTTTTCGTCTTTAAACTTATCTCCTTCCATAACGGTCTGGACGATAGTGCCGTCTTTTCCGATAGAGAGTTCCGACTCTTTTAGTTTTACTTTTGCGATTATATCGGCCGTACCGATTGTTGAAACGTTTGTATCGGATTTTGCAATCGTTGTATGTTGAACTTCGGTTGTTGAAGTTTGCGGTTGTTTTTGCCCAACTGCTTGAGCAGCGGTCACATTGTGCTCCGGCCTAAACTTACTGGCTACGAATACTTCATAGGCTATAAAAAAAACAGCCGATAAGGCAGTGGCAAGGACGAGTCTTTTTGTTGGAGAGAGTTTTTCGAGCATTACTAAACTACCTTGAAAGATTATTAAACCGTACTTAGATTACACAGATCGGCTTGTAAAGCGGCAATACTCCTAGAATTGTTCAATGTGTACTATGAACCGTTCCGTCAGCGGCATAAAACATAAGCAAAGTTTTTTTGATATCTTCACAGATCTTGGAAAATGGGAGCAGAGTGGAGTTTTGCTTTGCGACAAGCAAGTAAAGACCGTTTTTTAAAAAACGCTCCTCCCCTCTAAAAGCGACCCTGAGCCTACGTTTTATCTTGTTTCTGCTTACCGCCGTCTGTATTTTTTTTGAAACGGCATATCCTACCATTTTATCTTTTGAGGGCATGTGCATAAGTATCACGCTGTCCGAATGATAGGATTTTGCCTTTTTATAAACGTCGTTAAAAAGTTTAGCGTCTTTTATATGACTGAAAATTTTTATACACTTAGCCTTGCTCTACCTTTTGCTCTTCTTCTAGCAATTACTTTTCTACCGTTTTTTGTCGCCATTCTAGCTCTAAAACCGTGTGTTCTTTTTCTTGCAATTTTACTTGGTTGATACGTTCTTTTCACTTTTATACCTTGCTACTAAAAAATTAAATTTAAGGGCGAAATTATATTTGACGTTTACTTAAAACCGTAAAAAGCTGTTTTTATTTCAAAACTTTTGCCTCAATATTTCCGTTTTCTACATCAAACATAACACTATCCCCCTCTTTGAGCCTGTCCTCCAATATTAGTTCCGCCAAAGAGTCTTCCACTATATCATACAGGGCTCTTTTAAGCGGCCTAGCACCGTAACTAGGATCAAAGCCGGCATTTGCAACAAACTGTTTGGCCTCGGCAGATAGCTCTACGGTAATATCTCTCTCTTTTAGTTTGTTCTGAATCGCACCGAGCATATTGTCAACAATTTTTGTAATTTGCGAGATTCCTAGAGGGTTAAATACCACTACATCGTCCAACCTATTTAAAAACTCAGGTCTAAAACGTTTTTTGAGCTCCTCCCATACGGCTGCTTCTCTCTCGTTTTCATTTGCAATACCCATAATCTCTGCCGAAGCGATATTGGAGGTAAGGATAATAATAGTATTTTTAAAATCAATCGTAACCCCCTTGTTATCGGTCAGCCTACCGTCGTCTAGCACCTGCAGGAGCATATTAAATACATCGGGATGAGCCTTCTCTATCTCATCAAACAATATAACACTATACGGCCTTCTTCTTACCGCCTCCGTCAACTGTCCGCCCTCTTCGTACCCGACATACCCAGGAGGTGCTCCGACTAGTCTGGAGGCGGCATGTTTTTCCATGTATTCGCTCATATCTAGCCGTATCATAGATTTTTCCGAATCAAACAAAAATCTGGCCAAACTTTTTGCAGTCTCGGTTTTCCCTACCCCGGTAGGCCCCAAAAATAGGAAGCTCCCTATGGGTCTTGATATGTCGGAAAGCCCGGCTTTGTTTCGCTTGATTGCCCTAGCTACTGCACGGACAGCATTTTCTTGACCGATTACCTCTTTTTTTAGGGTATCTTCAATATGGAGCACCTTCTCTTTTTCCGTTTGGAGCATTTTATTTATCGGTATTCCGGTCCATTTAGAGATTATTGCGGCTACAGACTCCTCGTCTACGCTGTTTTTGAGAAGTACGCCCCCCTCTTCCATTTTTCTCCATCGCCCCTCCAAATCCTCAAGCTCTTTTTGCAGAGCGGGAATTTTTCCGTACTCAATTTCCGCCGCTTTATTGAAGTTGGCATCTCTCTTAGCGTTTTCAGCCTCCCTCTTTGCCTCCTCTATTTTTGCTTTTGTTTTGGCTATATCTCCGAAAACATTTTTCTCATCCTCAAATTTTCCCTCCAACACCCTTTTTTGCTCTTCCAAATCGGCTAGCTCTTTTTCAAGTTCCCTTAATCTAATATCGTTTTTTTCCAACTTTTCTAACTTTAAAGCCTCTTTTTCCACATTCAGCCTAGAAATCTCCCTTTTTGCCTTATCAAGCTCAGCCGGTTCAGATTCTATCTGCATTTTTAACCCTGCAGCCGCTTCATCTATCAGGTCTATCGCCTTGTCGGGCAGGAACCTATCGGTTATGTATCTGCCGGATAGTTTCACTGCGGCCACTAAAGCGCTATCTTGAATAGTAATATTATGGTGAGCCTCTAGCGAGTCTTTAATTCCCCTCATTATAGAGATTGCCTCATTTTGCCCTGGTTCTGCTACCGTGACTGGCTGAAAACGTCTTTGCATTGCGGCATCTTTTTCAAAGTACTTTCTATATTCTTTTAGGGTTGTGGCTCCTATGGTTCTTAGCTCACCCCTTGCCAAAGCCGGTTTTAGCAGGTTGGCTGCATCCATAGAGCCCTCGCTTGCCCCTGCTCCGATAATAGTATGTATCTCATCTATAAACAATATTATATTTTTATCTTTTTGCACCTCTTCGATGACCGCCTTTAGCCTATCCTCAAACTCACCCCTATATTTTGCCCCTGCAATCATACTGCCCATATCAAGTGCAATCAGCTTTTTATTCTGAAGGCTCAAAGGGACATCTTTGTTTACTATTCTCTGCGCCAATCCCTCAACTATAGCGGTTTTCCCAACACCTGGCTCACCGAGAAGTATCGGGTTATTTTTTGATTTTCGAATGAGAATCTGCATAGTTCTGCTAACCTCCTCATCTCTACCGATTACCGGATCCAATTTCCCTTCCAAAGCTTTTTGAGTCAAATCAATGCCATATTTAGAGAGTGACTCTAGCTTCTCGTCTGCTGTTTGCGAATCGATCTTTCTGCCGGCACGGGCAGCTTCGAGGTTTTTTCTAAGCTCCATCAAGTCTATATATTTTCCGACACTCTCTTTGAAAAACGGTTCATTCATATTTGCGATGATCCATGTATCGAGTGCGATAAAGTTGTCACCGTTTTTAACCGAGAGGCCGTCGGCGTTCTCCAACGTTCTATATAAGCTTTTAGATACTTTTATGTTCTCTTTTGAAACTGTTGATACTTTTGGAAATTTCTCCACACCGCTTTTTAGCTCAAGCTCCAAAGCGGCTTTATCGGCAGAGGCTCTGTTTAGAGCTTGATTTAACGCCGAGTCAGAGTTGGTCACAAGTCCCCATACTACGTGCAAAGGCTCAACCTCTTGATTTTTAGAGTGCAAAGCCAGACTCAGAGCCGCTTCGATAGCTGTTTGCATTTGGTTAGTTAATTTTTCAAATAGGTTCATAATTTATCTCCTAATAGTTTATGTGCTATGCATTAAAAATTTTACAACTTTGAGTGTGGTATTGTCAAGTATTGTCATTTTTATTTTTAAAAAACAACAGAATAAAAAGGGAAAAAAGTGTATGATTTTGGGCTTGTTTTATACGATAATCAAGGGATAAAAATAACGTGAAAAATAAAAAATTTATAGCTCTCGGTGCATTTAGCGCTATCGTAGCCGGTCTTTTTTTATACAATACTACATTGCAGGCCGTGCAACCAAACTCGGCAGACGGCTCCGGAGATACAAAGCTTGCCTCCTTTGCAAAATTCACAAAAGTAGTGGGGACGATTCAAAAATACTATGTGGACGAGCTTAGCCTAGAGGATATCGTCAAAAAATCACTACAAGGGCTACTCACAAATCTCGATGCCCACTCCGGTTATCTGGATGAGAAGCAGTATAAAGACTTAAAAGTCGAAACAGAAGGTGAGTTCGGCGGTCTAGGCATTACGGTCGGGATGAAAAACGGAGCCCTAACCGTTATAGCTCCGATAGAGGGAACACCTGCGTATAAAGCAGGGATTCAATCCGGAGATATCATTCTAAAGATAAACGAAAAATCTACAATCAATATGACAATCGACGAAGCGGTTAATCTGATGAGAGGCAAACCGAAGACAAAAATAGATCTGACGATAGTCAGAAAATCTGAATCAAAACCGTTTAAAGTGGGGATTGTAAGAGACATCATAAATGTACAGTCGGTCTACGGCAAAAAGCTAGACGGCGACGTGGCATATATCAGGGTAACATCGTTTGATAAAAAAGTGGTCGATTCGGTCAGAAAAGAACTGGAGAAAATCAAAAATCCAAAAGGGATAGTATTAGACCTTAGAAACAATCCGGGCGGACTTCTGGATCAAGCGGTCGGACTATCCGATTTGTTTGTAGAAAAAGGAATTATAGTATCCCAAAGAGGCAGGGTAGCAGACGAAAACATAGTATACAATGCAAGCGGAAACGCCCCTTACAAAAACGTCCCAATGACAGTCTTGATAAACGGCGGGAGTGCATCGGCAAGCGAAATCGTGAGCGGAAGCCTACAGGATAACAAAAGAGCCGTCATAGTCGGCGAAAAAAGTTTTGGCAAAGGGAGCGTGCAGGTTGTTTTACCGATAGACAAAACAGATGCTATCAGACTAACGATAGCCAGATACTATCTCCCTAGCGGCAGAACCATACAGGCGGTAGGTGTCACACCGGATGTTCCGGTTGTGGCTGCGGCAATAAAAGAGAGTACCGAAGAGGGATACAACGTCAAAGAAGCAGACCTAAAACAACATCTCCAAGGCGAACTAGAAAAACTCGAAAAAGAGAAACCGGTAGAGAAGCCTCAGGGTGGCGAAAAAGCGGTTAAGAGCAAAAAAGAGGAGGCTTTGTCCGATGAAAACATGGCAAAAGATTTACAGCTTCAAACAGCGCTTGGAATCGTAAAAGCTCTAATAATAACAAACAAGTAGAGGGGGAATAACTAAATGGAAAAAAAAGAACTGCTATACGAAGGGAAAGGGAAAAAACTCTTTGCTACGGAAAATCCTGAGATTTTAGTATCTGAATTTAAAGATGATTTGACCGCTTTTAATGCACAAAAAAAAGGAAGCGAGAGCGGCAAAGGGGCTCTAAACTGCAAAATCTCAAAAATACTTTTTGAACTACTAGAGAAAAATGGAATAGAGACCCATATGGTTAGTGTTTTGTCCGATAACGAGATGGAGGTAAAAAAAGTCTCCATAATACCGATCGAAGTCGTTGCCAGAAATATAGCGACGGGGAGTCTATCAAAAAGACTAGGGATAGAAAACGGCAAAAAACTACCGTTTACGCTTGTAGAGTTTTACTACAAAGACGACTCTTTGGGTGACCCGATAATCAACGATGAACACGCTCTGATGATGGAGCTTGCATCCAAAGAAGATTTGGAGATTTTAAAAGAGAAAGCCAGAAAAGTCAATGAGGCGCTATTTAAATTCTTTGATGAAAAGGGGTTGATTCTGGTCGATTTCAAACTTGAATTCGGCAAAGACGGAAGCGGCAAAATACTTTTGGCGGACGAGATTAGCCCTGATAGCTGCAGACTGTGGGACAAGGAGACTCTCGAAAAACTCGACAAAGACAGGTTTAGAGAAGATTTGGGCTCGGTTAAAGCAGGTTACGAAAAAGTACTAGAAAAAATATTAGCCTAAACGAAGCAGGCCAAGACAGCAGATTAAAGACAGGAGAGGATATTTTGAAAGCCATAGTAAACGTTTATCTGAAAGAAGGGGTACTGGATCCCCAAGGAAAAGCGGTACATCACGCACTCTCAACAATGGGTTTTAACGATGTAAAAGAGGTTAGAGTAGGAAAACAGATTATACTGGAGCTAACCGCCAAAGACGAGGCTACCGCAAAAGCGGAAGTTGAAAAAATGTGCGAAACTTTACTTGCAAATACCGTTATCGAAAACTACGTTTTTGAGCTTGTAAAATGAGTGTAGCCGTACTCTTTTTTCCGGGGACAAACTGTGAACAAGATACAAAATACGCCGTCGAAAAATTAGGTTACAAGGCTGAAATCGTTTGGCACAAAGAGTCGTCTCTACCGGTCAATACCGATGCAGTAATAGTTCCCGGCGGTTTTAGCTATGGTGATTACCTCAGAAGCGGCGCAATAGCAAGATTCTCACCGATAATGCAAGAGGTTGCAAAGTTTGCTAAAAACGGCGGTAGGGTTCTGGGAATATGCAACGGTTTTCAAATACTTTTAGAGTCTGGATTGCTACCGGGTGCCATGAAGAGAAACGAAAACCTTCACTTTGTCAGTAAATTTGTAAACCTGAAAGTTATAGAAAATCAAAACGGATTTTTGAAGTTAGCACAAAAAAATGAGATATTGTCGGTTCCGGTAGCGCATGCCGAGGGTAACTACACCGTAGATACCGATACACTCAAAAAAATGTATGACAACGGGCAAGTTCTTTTGAAATATTGTGACGAAAGCGGGCTAGAAATTAATCTAAACGGCTCCGTCGATTCGATTGCAGGAATATGCAACGAAACAAAAAACGTATTCGGCCTTATGCCGCATCCGGAGAGGGTATGTGAATCAACCTTACAAGGGATTGACGGGGTAAAAATGCTATCAGGATTTTTAGACTCCTAAGAATCCTCTCCCCTCCCCTATCACACCAACAGAACCAAAAATCGGAGCCAAATTTTGAAGTTAAAAGCTATTTTATCTTTGTTTTATATCTTCACGGCTTTCACCATTTATGCCCAAGAAGAGACAAACTCGTCGCAAGTAAAAAGCGATGCATTGACTGTTTTTTACGACAAAGTACCACCGAGAATATACAAAAACGAACTTCTGGAACTAAAGCTAAGGGCAACGTTAAACTCAATAGAGGACGGCACCCTCAAATCGGAGCTGTCGGAATTTAGTGGAGTTAAACCGATCAATTCAAATATAAAATGGAGAAAAGAGAGCGACGGCTCTTTTTCGGCTAACTACTATCTAAAAGTACTTCAACCGGAGATAAAACTTCCGAAAATTACAACAAACTTCATGGTCGGCGAAGAGATCAAGCTCTCGGTCGTAAACGAACCAAGCGCACAGATAGCGGCAGGAACTTTTGCCACATCTGCCGTCTCATGCGGAGTAATAGCGTCATCGTTGAGCGTCGCAAACTACAAAATCGACGATTACAACAAAAACAGCAATATCCTACTGCTTGATATATCTGCAAAAAATGCAAACCTTGAGGATTTCAAAATTCCAAATATCCAGACGCAAGGCATCAGTTCAATAAAAAACTCTCCGAACGACGGAAAGCTATTTTATTATGTAGTCATCCCATCATCACAAAAAAGCTTTGAATTTGACTATTTTGACAAAGAAAAAGGCGAAATACAAAAAATATCGGTATCTCTCGATTTAACAAAAATAGAGGACAAGGTAAGCACCCAAACAGATCTCCAACCCAAAAGTACAGATAAGGCAATGTACGTGTTTTTGACTGTTGCCGTAATCGGCGGGATTTTGTACGGTGTCTACTACTTTAAAAGGGAAAAAATATTTCTTATCCTTATCGTGATTACAGTAGCCTCCGGCATTATATTTTTGTTTATCCCTAATGAACAGGCAAAAATAAAAAAAGATACAGTCGTATACCTCCTCCCTACCGAAAATTCAACGCCATTTTATAAAGCGGTCTCCGATACCCCGGTAGAAAAACTAAAAGAGAGCGAAGGGTATATCAAGGTTAAACTTGAAGACGGAAAAATAGGATGGGTAAAGGGAGAGAGCATTGTCGGCAATTAAAGATTATTTAAAAATAGCACTCTCCGGACTAACGATACTTCTATTTATCCCATTTTTATATTTGGCGGGCGACAAAAATAAGCCCCCAAGGCAGAGGCTGTCAAATATAATCCTAAAAATTTTGGGTGTAAAACCGAAAATCATAGGGGCGCAAAATCCAAATACAACAATGTTTATCATAAACCACCAAAGTGTTTTGGATATTGTAGTTATTGAGGCCATATCTTCTACAAATTTTTGCTGGATAGCAAAAACGGAGCTATTTAATCTTCCTCTTTTCGGGCATCTATTTAAATCGTGTAAAATGATAGGGGTTGATAGGGATAGCAAACAAGGACTAATAAAGCTCATAAAAGACTCAAAAAATGCGATTGAGAATAACAGACCTCTAGTTATATTTCCCGAAGGGACAAGAAGCAAAGATGACAGGCTTTTGGAGTTCAAGCCGGGGGCAAAAATAATTGCCGAAAAACTGACCCTAAAAGTTCAACCGATCGTCATAGTAGACTCCGCAAAGCTTGTAGACACGAAACACTCCGTCACATCAGCAGGCGGAGAGTTAAAAGTGATATATATGGAGCCTCTCGATATTAACAAAAAAGGGTGGCTTGAAGAGGCTAGAGAGGCTATGCAAAAAAGGCTTGACGAAGAGAGAGCTAAATAGCCACTATCCGATTGGAGCACCATTTTGCCATATCTATATCGTGGGTTATAATAAGAACCCCGATATCCCTTGATAACTCTACGATATTTTTCATAACCTCAAGTTGCACCAATACATCAAGGGCGCTAGTCGGTTCATCGGCCAAAAGTAAATCCGGCTTCATCATTAAGGCTCTAAAAATAGAGAGCCTCTGAAGCTGTCCTCCGCTTAGCTCAAACGATTTTTTATCCAAAAAAGAGGGTTCTAGATTAAATGTCCTACCCAAAAAATCCTCATCTATAACCTCAGCCACATCTGCAATCTGCTCTCTTATCGTATAGCTGGGGTGAAAAGAGCTGTATGGATCTTGAAATACAAACGATAACTTCTTTGCCTCTATGGATCCGCTATTTGGCTTCAAAAAACCGGCAATCAAATCAAAAAGAGTGCTTTTTCCTTTGCCGCTCGGCCCAACTATTGAGACTATCTCCCCTTTTTTTAGCTCCAAACTAAAATCATTAAAAAGCAGGTTGTCTTTGGTATAACCAAACCTCAAAGCATCTATTTTTAGTACGGTTTCGCTCAACCTCGCACCTGTCCGCTACCGAAAATTTTGTATTTGTAGGTCGTTAGGTCATCCACACCCATGGGACCCCTTGAGTGAAGCTTGTTTGTGGATATGCCGACCTCTGCCCCAAATCCGAATTCTCCGCCGTCTGTAAACCTTGTTGAAGCATTCACATACACACATGCCGAATCAACAGAGTCCAAAAAATACTCAGCGTTTCTATAGTTTTCGGTCACTATCGAATCACTATGCCCGGAGCCGTATTTTGATATATGTTTTATCGCCTCATCTATGGATTCGACAATTTTTATGTTCAGAATATTCTCGCCGTACTCGGTATAGTAGTCTTCCTCTGTTACCTGTGCTACCGATACAATCCCCAGTGTCTTATCGCACCCTTTTAAAACGGTATTTTTTTCGTCAAAAGCTGCCTTTAGCAGTGGCAATAAACGGTTTGCCGCATTTTTGTGAACTAGCAGAGTCTCTATCGAATTGCAAACGGAAGGTCTCTGTACTTTTGCATTAACGGCTATAGATATGGACATATCGGCATCGGCACTCTCGTCCAAAAATAGATTGCATACCCCTTTGTCGTGTTTTACAACCGGAACTGTAGCATTTTCGCACACGGCTCTAATAAGTGATTCGCCCCCTCTAGGAATTATCAAATCAACATATCTGTCCATCTTGACAAGATTCATAACCCCTTCCCTGCTCGAATCTGGAAGCATTGATATGATCTCTTTCGGCAAAGAAAAAGACTCCAATACCTGACCCATGGCTTTGGCTATTGCGTTATTGGAGTTTACAGCCTCTTTTCCGCCCTTCAAAACTGCCACGTTACCACTCTTAAAACACAAGGCGGCAGTATCGGATGTTACGTTTGGCCTTGATTCGTATATGATTGCTATAACGCCGATAGGGATTGCAACTTTTTGTATTTTGAGTCCGTTTGGCTGGCTCCACCCGTCAAGAACACGCCCCAAAGGATCCCTAAGCCCCGCTATAACCTCTACGGAGGCCGCCATCGCCTCTACACGCTTTTCGTCTAGCATCAACCTCTCCTGCATAGAAGCGGAGAGCTTATTGTCTTTTGCGTACTCCATATCGACTTTATTAGCCTCCAATATCTCAGGCGTAGCGTCTCTGAGCCCTTTGGCTAGCGCATATAAGACTTTATTTCTTGTCTCACCCGAAAGAGAGGCCAAAACACTTTTTGCCTCTTTTGCTTTTTGTAGATACTCCGTCATTGTTTACTCTCATAGATGTTTTTGTGAATAAGTTTAACAAAACGAGGATAATTTTAAGGTTCAAAAAATGCGAAAAGGATTTTTGAAAGTTTTAAAAAGTATAATCTAAATTCACACATTTTTCACGTACGTAGATGTAAAATCACCGTACAAAACCAAATTAAAAGGATAAGTGATGAAAAAAGTTCTTCTTACTCTTGCATTCGCCGGCTGTGCTCTTATGGCTGCTGACGGTAAAGCTATCTATGACGGTCAATGCAAATCTTGCCACGGTGCTGACGGTAAAATGAAAGCTCTTGGTAAATCTAACCCAGTTGCAGGTATGAAAGCTGCTGACGTAGAAAAAGACCTTGCAGGTTACAAAGCTGGCACAACAAACAAACACGGTATGGGTGCTGCTATGAAAGGCAACGCTGCTAAACTTTCTGATGCTGATGCAAAAGCAGTTGCAGCTTACATCGCTACTCTTAAATAATCCATTGCTACCTTGCAGTTGCAAGGTAGCCCCTCAAAAGTTTAGATAAACTCCATCTCCTCTTTCCCCTCAACAATAAAATCTTTAGAGATAGGGCAAAACTCCGGAACACCGTAAGGTGGATATAATTTTTTCATAGCCTCTTCAGAAGAACCGTTTTTTATCATAAAAAAATCTATCACTCTAATATTGCACTTCATGCAATCATAACCATCCTCACTCGGCATTTTTACTATGCCGTTGAATTTTAGATATGAACATCCAAAACATCCGGCATCAATCTCTAGGCTTCTCATCGTCTGCTCCGGTTAAATATTTGAAGATATTGTGCCACAAACCCCATTTATCCTTTTTTTATTGAGGTTTGAGTACAATCGTCCCTCTACTAAAAAATTGAAAAAGCGAAAAAAATGTTCGGAATAGATTTCGGCTCGTTTATTATAATACTTATTGTTGCGATTATCTTTTTGGGGCCGGATAAGCTACCAGATATGATTATCCAGATTGTAAAATTTATCAAAAGCTTTAAATCAACGGTTCAAGAGGCCAAAGACACCATTCAAAAAGAGATAGACATACACGATCTCAAAAATACCGCTCTAAGCTACAAAGAAAAAGTCGAAGAGCTAACAAAAGACATAAATAATCCGGTGAACATGTATAACAACAAAGAGGTTAGCGATGTTTTCTCCGATATCAGCAAAGACTTTAAAGACATAGAAGAGAATATCAAAAAAGAGATAGACTCTCCAATAACACAACAATCTGCAATGCCTACGATGAAAGAGGAAGTAAAATAAAATGCTAGAGGATTTAAAACCGCATATAGCCGAATTAAGAGACAGGTTAATCAAATGTGTGGCAGTCGTAGCAATCGCATTTTTTGCCTGTTTTTCAGTATGGGAGCCGATAATGGCATGGGTCACTATGCCGCTTAAAGAGGCTATACCGGATAGCGGTCAGGTCGTAGCGGTAAAGATGGGTGAGCAGTTTTTTACAGCCGTCAGTGTGTCGTTTTTTGCATCATTGGTTATATCGCTACCTGTAATTTTTTATCAACTATGGGCTTTTTTGGCTCCAGGACTATATGAACACGAAAAAAAATACATTATGCCGTTTGTCGCCTCTGCTACCGGTATGTTTATTGCCGGAGCTCTTTTTGCATATTATTTTGTCTTTCCGGTCGGATTTAAGTTTTTGGTCAATTTTGGAGAGGCGCAGACAACGGCAATGATTAGTATTGCCGAGTATCTTAGCTTTTTTCTAAAGCTAATGTTTGGTTTTGGCCTTTCATTTGAGTTACCTGTTATTGCTGCATTGCTCGCATTTTTCGGTCTCGTAGATGACAGACAGATGAAGGCTTCGTTTAGGTATGCGATAGTTATAATTTTTATCGTAGCGGCTATTCTGACTCCGCCGGATGTCATGAGTCAGCTAATGATGGCTACCCCTATGATACTTCTGTACGGTGCCGCTATAATCATAGTAAAAATGATAAATCCGGCCCCAAAAGAGGAAAATGGAGAGTCTTAACCCATTAAAAACCGCATCGTACGACTACAGCCTCCCAAAAGAGTTTATAGCCGAGTATCCAATAACCCCTAGAAGCTCGGCAAAGATGTTGGTATACGATAGAAAAACCGGAGGCATCACCCACTCTACCGTATCAAAAATAAAAGAGTTTTTACCGGAAAAAACAGTTTTTATCATCAATAATACCAAAGTCATCAAAGCAAGAGTTTTCGGTAAAAAGCATAGCGGCGGAAAAATTGAGTGTATAGTCATTAAACCGATCGGGAAAACTGTTTTTTTGGCTCTCATCAGAGGCAAGGTCAGAGTTGGCGATATTGTAAATTTTGACGACGGTTTATCTCTGAGAATTGAAAAACTAAACAACGACGGCACAAGAGAGGTTATTTTTTTAGAAAACCAAACAGAGCTTGATTTTTCTGCTTTATTGTTCAAGCTGGATAAAATCGGACATATACCGCTCCCCCCATATATTCACAGAGAAGACAATGAGAGCGACGGCATTAACTATCAAAGCTCCTTTGCGAAACACCCCGGAAGCGTTGCAGCTCCAACAGCATCTTTACATTTTGACAAAAAGTTACTTGACGAGCTAAAAAAAGATTTTGCTTTTTATCATCTAACCCTGCATGTCGGACTCGGAACATTCAAATCGGTTGAGGTCGAAGACATAGAAGCTCACGAAATGCATTCCGAATATTTCCAGATACCGGACGAGAGTGCTAAAATACTAGATTCAAGCTCAAAAGTACTATGCATCGGCACAACAGCAACAAGAACAGTCGAATACTATGCCAGAACAAAAAAGACGGATGGAGAGTGCGATATATTCATTAACGTTCAAAACCCGCCGCAAAGAGCCGATATGATACTCACAAATTTTCACCTCCCCAAATCAACCCTTATAATGCTAGTTGCGGGATTTTTGGGACTTGAGAAAACATTGCAGATATACGAAATCGCAAAACAAAACGGATACCGTTTTTATAGCTACGGCGATGCTATGCTCATAATTTGATTTATACGCTATGAACTACTACGCTAGAGGTCGATAAAGCCAGCCGCATAAAGCGGCAGATTCACATTAGATTTGCCCACCGTTTTAAGATTACCAGAGCAGCCAGACTATCGGATTTGCCATCTTTTTTTTTCGTTAACCCACCGCCGACAAGCTCCAAGGCCTCCTTTGAGCTTCCGTATTCGTCTACATAGTATACCTCTCCGGCAAAATCAAGCAAAGAGACAAAGTGCCTTATCCGTCTCTCCATCTCCTCTTCCCCTGCCCCCCCTTTTGGTAAGCCTACAATTAGTTTTGATGCCCCCCTTGTTTTTAACATTGACGATACGTCAGAGCTTGCCTGCTCCCTGTTTTTTCTAAAAATAGGCTCACAAACAACCGGCATACCGGATACTAAAGCGGCAACACCGATTCTTTTTAGGCCGACATCAATAGCAATTATATTCAAGATAAGAAATATCCTTTTTGTGATAAAATCAACGGCATATTAACATACACAAAGGGGTTTTATGTATTCCGAAAAGGTAATAGCCGGTTTTTTTATTGTTTTGGCGCTAACGCTAAATGCAGGATTTGTTTACGGAGAGATAGACAATATAGCACACCACAGCGTCTATGAGCTAGCGGCCGCAATAGCGGTTAATCTGATAGCGACAACCATGAAACTGGGAGATAAAACGCAAGTCGGCTCTGTTTTACTAGCTACTAGCCTAGTAGCGGATTTGCAACTTTTTGCGGCGGCAGCCGTATGGGGATATGCAACAAATGTGGTAGGGGTAATATCTTTGGATCACACAACAACTATCGTATCTTTAGCTACCGGAGCAATGGTTGCAAACATCATATCTGTCATTTTATACATCTCAGACACCCTCCATTCAAAAAGATAGATAAATGCGTGAAAACGAGGCGTTTTGGATTGTAATTAGAAGACTTAGAGTTCCAATATTGCTAATTATTGTCACATATGCTATATCAATAGTTATGTTGACGCTAATACCAGGCAAAGACTCCAGCAATCATACATACTATATGACTTTTTTTGATGCTTTTTATATAGTCTCATACACTGCAAATACCATAGGGTACGGCGAGATTCCATATACTCTCACTTATCCGCAAAGGCTGGTGACGCTTGTCATGATATATCTGACAGTTCCGGCATGGTTTTATGCAATAGGTACGATAGTAGCACTCATAAACGATAAGGCGTTCAAAAAAGAGCTTAAAAAAATGATTTTTAGGCGAAAAATTGCTCATATACAGACTGATTTTGTCGTGATTTGCGGATACAACTCTATCAGCCGTATTATGATAAATAAGTTTCAAAAAGACGGTAGATACAGGCTGGTAGTCGTCGATAAGCAAGAGGAGAAGATAGAGGAGCTAAAGCTAGAGGGATATTACCCTGTTATACCGGCCATAGCCGCCGATGCGACGATGACCGATGTCTTATCCGATGCCGGAGTCGGGATGAAAAACTGCAAAGCCCTGTTTACCCTGTTTGAAGACGACGACTTGAATCTCAAGGTCGCCGTAAAAGCAAAGATACTAAACCAAAATATAAACATTATAGCCGAATCTACATTCTCGGCTGGACTGCAAAACCTGACGGATGTCGGGGTAGAGCACGTCATAGACCCATATAGACAGGTAGCCGTCAGAATCGAATATATGCTCAACACCCCACATTTATATGCGATCCTAAACTGGCTAGGGGGTGGGAATCTCAACCTCACAAAAAAAGCATCTCTGACAAGAGGAAAATATATTATATGCAGCAGAGGGAGGCTTGGAAAAGCGATAAAAGAGGTTCTCTCTGCTAACGGTATAGAGTATGAGATAGTCGATATTCTAAAAGAGGCAAAAGCCAAAACGGGTGGCGACAGAGATTTGCTGATAAAAGCGGGGATAGAAAATGCCGAGTGTCTTATAGCCGGAACTCCGGACGATGCGGTCAATCTATCGGTAGTCCTAACTGCCAGAAAACTAAATCCCAACATAATTATAATGGCCAGAGAGAACAAAATGGAGGAAAACTCTGTTTTTGCCGCCCTGAGGGCTAATTTTGTTTTTATTATGGACAAAATAATAGCGGTCAGGGCCTATAATCTGGCGGCGAAGCCCATGGTTGTCACATTTGCCGATAGACTAATACATAAAAACGACGAGTGGGGAAAACATATAGTCGAAAGACTAACAGAGATAGTAAACAAAAAACCACAACTAAAAGAGATCTACATCAACGAGGAAGAGTCTCATGCACTGCTGCCGCTACTCGGACAAAGAGAGGTAACATATAAAGATTTAGTGGCAAATGTAGACGGAAACGGTAGAGAGCTAGAACTTTTGGTATTGGGACTACAAAAGCAACACGGAGAGTTTATTATGGCTCCATCTTTCTCCTCCAAATTTGAGGTCGGAGATAAACTCCTAATAGCCGGAACCGATGATGCCATATGGGAGTTTGAGACAATACTGAACAATGTAAACAAACTCCATTTCGTGATACACAAAGAGGAAAAAATGAACTGGATTATCGAAAAGATAATAATGCGAAGCAAAAAATAAGTAAAATCGACTAAAAAACTTACAAAGGATAAATATGCAAATAGTAGCCACTAACAATGCACCGCAAGCTATAGGGCCGTACTCTCAAGCAATGAAACACGGTGGGATGATTTTTACGTCAGGCCAAATTGCACTTAGGGCGGACGGAACTTTTCTGGACGGGACGATAGCGGAGCAGACCACTCAGGTATTAACAAACTTATCCGAGGTGCTAAAAGAGGGGGGTAGCGGACTGGATAAGGTGCTAAAGACAACGGTATTTTTGTCTGATATGGAGAACTTTACCCCGATGAACGAAGTATACGCAAAATTCTTTGGAGACCATAAACCGGCTCGTAGCACGGTAGCAGTCAGGACTCTCCCGAAAAATGCTCTCGTCGAAATCGAGTGTGTCGCCTTAATTTAACCTCTTATAAATAGAGGTTACCCCTTTTATAATCATCATAATCGTCATAGCCTCCAACATACTTGCCACCACGATAGATGAATACTCAAACTCGTCTATAGCTTTTGCATTTAACCCCAATGTGGCAGCCGCGACCATAAACGTGAGCGGCATCGAGTCGGAGAGAGCAAACAACAGGGTATTTTTAAATCCGAGATGCCCGTAAAAAGCTATAAACGAACCTATAAGCCTGATTCCGACTATCGTGGAGGCTATGAACGCCGCATGGATCAAAATTGCAGACGACAGAACGTAATTTAGATTTAGTGTGCTGCCGACATATACAAAAAATATAGGGGCAAAAAAACCAAATCCAAACGAAGATAGTTTTTCGTGCAAATCTTTTTTGTGAGAAAAAAAAGCGGCTATAAACATCCCTGCAAAAAAAGCCCCCAAAACCATATCTATTTTTAGGTACAACATCAAGGCAATCATCGCAAAAAATAGAGCCATTGAAAAACGGATATCCTGCTCTTTTGAGTCAATATCCGGCATTATCACCTTTTTTGCCTCCGGAAACCACCAAAACAAAGCCCTCGTAGCCTTGAAAAATAGTATCGCCGCACAAATAATCATAACAAGGGTTAGCATCGCCTTGTAAAACGACTGGCCAAACCCAAAGCTAACGGCACCGCTGAGCACCGTTAGCGCAACAATACTAATCACCTCCCCTATAATACCTATCACAAGCGCCAAATTTAGCCAAGGCTCGTTTTTGCCGTAATCTTTTATGAGAGCCATAATCATACCGAGTGAAAAAATCGGAAAAACAACAATATATACAAACGAGAGTTTAAAATAAAACGTCATAAACAAAGCAAGAGAGTAAAGGATAATAAAATAAAAAAATACCCTTTTGAAAACAGAGCTTCCGGCTCTTGCAAACTCTTTTAGGTTTACCTCCAGCCCGGCCAAAAACATCAAAAACAAAAAGCCGACTTTTGCAATTATAAAAAAATATTCGTTTTTTTCAAATAGACCAAAATGCCTTCCGGCTATCCCGAGCGCTATCTCTATGACAACTACCGGAATCATAAACGTTTTGGAGAGGAGCGGCGAAAGCGCTATAAAAAATGATAACGCTGCAACTATTAAAAGCGAATTTTCCAAGTATTACTCATTTCTAAGGACAGAGAGAGGGTCAACCTCTGAAGCTTTTTTTGCCGGATAGTACGAGGAGACAAATACAACGGCTATAGAGCCTACCAAAATGAATACCAAGTCGATAACCGACAGTTCAAGCGGCAACTTTGTAGTGCCGTAAACATCGGCCGGAAGCGATATGATGTCAAAATTTGCAAGTAGAGCCAAAGCAATAAACCCAAGAATCGTCCCAACCGCTATACCGCTACCGCCGATAATCGCTCCGAGTCTAAAAAATATCGATTTTATCTCGTTTTGATCCGCCCCCAAAGAGAGCAGCAGAGCTATCTCTTTTCGTCTACTCATAACCGTCATCAAAAGAGAGCTTATGATATTGAGCGATGCAACCACGATAATCAACATTAAAACTACAAAGAGAGCTTTTTTTTCTAGCGCCAAGGCTGCAAAAAAATTTCCGTTTTGTTGCCACCATCCGACAAGGGCATATTCGTCCGTCGGTAGTTTGGCTGCTATTTTTTTTATATCCTCCAACGGCTCTTTTGTATAGACATGTATGCCATCATATAGGTTTTCGCTTCTACCGAGTGCTACCGCCAGATCTTTTGCATTAACGTATACATACCCCTTGTCGTAGGCAAGAAGTCCGGAAGAGAAACTTTTGTTTACCGAAAATCTCTTCATCAAAGGGGTGATTCCAAGTCCTTGCGGCTCCCCGTCGGCAAATATGATAGTCATCTTATCCCCTTTTAGCAGGGAGAAATCCTCCATGAGCCTCTTTCCGACAAGAGCCTCGAAGCTTCCAAGCCCGCTGCTGCCCATAGCATCGGCAACTACGGAATTGATAGCCTTCTCTGCTTCCATATCGATTCCAAAAACAACCACACCGTCCATAGAGTCGTCTTTTTTTGCTATGGCACTAGCTCTGATAAACGGGCTAAACTTGTACTCCGGAAACATCCCGGCTAGTTGCGCCGAAAAGTCACCCGATATCTGATATCCCTGTTTTGAATAAATAGTAATAGGATAGTTCATCGTAAAGAGTTTTTTTTCAAACTCTTTGTCAAAGCCGTTCATAATTGCCATGGCGACAATCAGGACAAAAACGCCCAACCCAACCCCGAAAAAGGCGAGCAAAGCGGTTATCGATATAAAAGGCTGCGAAGAGTCGAAACGGAGGTATTTTTTGACTATAAAAGAGATTAGCTTTGGACTCATGGCCGTCTTGCCGGATACAAAAAACCGCTTCTCAAAGGGTTAGCTTTTTTTCTTATCGTAATTTTTGAGCCTCTCCTCTCTTTTTTGGCTCACCGGAACTATCTCGATCGTATTTTCCGAGTTTTCTATACTCTCCGCACTATCCTCTCTACCGATTCTAAACGAATGAAGGACTCTGACGACATTTATTTTTACCGTCTCTACAAGCTCCGTAAACAGTTTATAGCTCTCTTTTTTGTATTCGACAAGCGGATCTTTTTGGTTATAACCTCTAAGTCCTATACCGGTTTTCAGGATATCCATCTGATACAAGTGCTCTCTCCACGCCTCGTCAAGCGTTTGCAGGTATAGTATTCTCTCTATCTCAACCCTTTGAGACCCATCTATCTGCCCCATCTTGGCCTCGTACCCCTCTCTCAGGACTCCGTTTATCTTCTCTTTTAACTCATGATACGTAAGACCCTCAAATAAAGCTGCATCCACGATAGTGCCGACATCCTCTTGCAATAGCTCACAAACCTTGACTATATTAAAGTCATCTTCGGATAATCCATCAAATATCCCGGCATCGGCCAAAATATTCTCAACATACACGTATCTAATTTCGTCTATTTTGCCTGTGACATCAAACTCAGGAGTTAAAAGTTCGTTTCTAAATCCGTAAATTATCTTTCTTTGGGCGTTTGCTATATCGTCATACTCAAGCAAGTGCTTTCTGCTCTCATAGTGCATACTCTCCACTTTTTTCTGTGCTTTCTCGACGGCATTAGTAACCAGTTTTGAGTCGATATGCTCACCCCTCTCAAGCCCTAGCCTATTCATAATCGCTTTTATTTTTTCACTTCCGAAAATTCTAAGTAGCGTATCGTCAAGGCTTAGATAAAACTGGCTAAACCCAAGGTCACCCTGTCTACCGCTCCGCCCCCTTAGCTGGTTGTCTATACGCCTACTCTCATGTCTCTCGGTACCTATGATTGCCAGACCGCCAAGCTCTCTGACCCCGTCCCCAAGCTTAATATCGACACCCCGTCCGGCCATATTCGTGGCTACCGTTACGGCTCCTTTGATACCGGCAAGCTTTATGATCTCTGCCTCTTGCTCATGATTTTTTGCATTTAGTACGGTATGGGCTATCCTCTGTTTTGTGAGCACATTATGTACCTCTTCGCTCTTTTCGATAGAGGCAGTACCTATAAGTACCGGTTGCCCTTTTGAGCTTAGCTCTGTTATTTTTTTGATTAGAGCCTCAAACTTCTCCTCTTCGGTTTTAAAGATAAGGTCGTTCATATCGGTTCTAGCCACAGGGACGTTTGTCGGGATAGAGATAACATCAAGCCCGTATATCTCACTAAACTCGGTAGCCTCCGTTTGTGCCGTTCCGGTCATCCCCGCCAGTTTTGTGTAGAGTCTAAAGTAGTTTTGGAATGTTATGTCGGCCAGCGTCTGAGACTCCTCTTTTATGAGTGCCCCCTCTTTTGCCTCTAGCGCCTGATGGAGCCCTTCGGAGTATCTTTTTCCCTCGGAGAGCCTTCCGGTAAACTCGTCAACTATAATTATCTCCCCGTCTTTAAACACATAATCAACATCTCTTTTGAAAAGAAAATGGGCTTTTAGAGCCTGATCAAGCCTGTGCGAAAGAACAGCATTTTCAAGATTGTAGAGGTTATCCACATCAAATAGCTCCTCGGCTCTTCTGATACCGTCTTCGGTCAGCAGTATTACCCTATTTTTCTCATCAACCGTAAAATGTTTCTCAATCTCGAGAGCCTGTGCAACCTCATTTGCTTTTTCGTATTGCCCCATAAAAGATTTTGTAGGACCGGAGATAATGAGCGGAGTTCTCGCCTCGTCAATCAAAATAGAATCTACCTCATCGACTATCGCAAAAAAGTGGTTTCTTTGAACCTGGGACGCTTTTGAGTATTTCATATTGTCTCTTAGGTAATCAAAGCCGTATTCGTTATTAGTCCCGTATGTTATGTCGGCATCGTAGGCCGCTTTTTTTACCTCTTCGTCATCTTCGTCGGATAGTATTGCACCCACACTAAACCCAAGAAAATTATAAAGTTTCCCCATCTCAGTAGAGTCCCTTTTTGCCAGATAGTCGTTTACGGTGACTACATGAACCCCTAGACCCTTCATGGCGTTTAGGACAACCGGCAGAGTAGCGACCAGAGTCTTACCCTCCCCTGTTTTCATCTCGGCAATACGTCCGTCGTTCAAAACCAAACCGCCTATTATCTGCACATCATGGTGTCTAAGCCCCAAAACCCTTTTTGAAGCCTCTCTGGTTATCGCAAAAGAGTCGTTTAGGACATCGTCCAAAGATACATTATCCTCCAAAACCGTTTTTTTAAGGGCAAAAAACGCATCTTTTAGCTCATCGTCGCTCATCGTCAGATATTTTGACTCTAAAGCGTTTATTTTTGCAAGTCTGCCTCTATATTTTTTTAGCTCCCGCTCGTTTTGGCTACCTATTATTTTGTTTACAATGCTTTTAATCATAAAAAGTCCCGATTTTACGCTTGATTTTTGGGTTCCATCATACCAAAACAACGATAAAAGCCCCTAGATGTTATACTCGGATATGAAAAAATTTTTATTACTTTTAGCTTTTGCAACTTCGATGTTTGCTTTTTCGATAGACTATGACGGTTTTGAGGCGGATTTTGTCCAGACAGTCAAAAATAAATCCGGTAAAAAGATAGAGTATTACGGCAAACTAAAGGCCAAAAAGCCGGATAAAGGGGTGTGGGAATACTCAAAACCGGTCAAAAAAACAGTTTTTGTAAACGGCGATTCGGTCATAGTATATGAGCCGTTGCTCTCTCAGGCAAAATATTTAAAAAAAAGAAACTCTATCTCGCTTGATGCAATTCTAAAAAATGCCAAACAAAACAACGATGGAACTTTTAGCACCAAAGACGGCGATATAACTTACAATTTTTCGGTTAGCTCCGGAATGGTTGAAAAGTTATGGTACAAAGATGCCATGGACAATGACGTGACAATAGCTTTTGACGGCAGAAAGAAAAACCAGTCCATCCCAAATTCAACTTTTGAGTTCAAGCCGTCGGCCGAGATAGATATTATCAAATGAATTATTTTAATTAATTCTCACATTTTAGGCAAAGCCAAAAATGAGGTCTTCAGCGTGAGGGCTCTCGCAACTAGTTGCTCTGATAAATTCATATTTAATCAGAGGGTTCAAATAATTTTTTGCTCGTTGACCGTCGTCAATAAAAAAAAGAGTATTTTTGTCTAAACTTTCCTGACAAAAATTAATGACGGAGTTTTGAATTATGAGCATAAGAGAATTTCTATCGACAGACCACAAAGATTGCGACGAAAATTTTGCCGATTTTGAAAACGCAATAGTAAAAGGTGAAACTGAAACGGCAAAAGCGGCTTTTGAAAAAATGAAAAATGAGTTTGAAACGCATTTCAAAATGGAAGAGGGAACCCTATTTCCGGAGTTTGAAGCAAAAAGCGGTATGAGCTGCGGCCCTACGGAGGTTATGAGAAGAGAGCACGAACAGATGAGATTTAACATCGGAATGCTAGAAAAAGCCATGGAGAGCGGAAATAAATCTCAAATTCTCGGCCTTTGCGAATCGTTTAATATACTGGTTCAACAACACAACTCAAAAGAGGAGCAGATACTCTACACAATGTGCGACAACGTACTCTTTGGAGAGTCGGCGGCGTTGATAGAGAAAATGAAAGATGTCAAACAAAACGGCTGAAAAACTACTGGACGCAAGGGAACTAGAAGCTCCTTTGCCCCTTGAATACGCAATCAAAATACTCTCTTCTCTTGAAGACGGAGAATACCTAAAAATGATACACAGGATGAAACCTTGCAAGCTAGATGCGATACTAGACGCAAACGGTTTTTGGTATACATATTTTGAAGACGGCGGCAACCACTATATTTACGCCGCAAAAAAATCGGATAACCCGACAATCAAGCTAATATCGGAGAATATCAAGGATGAACACGGCAGGACTATCGCTTTCTGACGCACCTCCGTTTGAAAAAATTTACCCGTTTTTTATAGCGGCCTCCGTTTACGGATTTTTATCGTTTGCAGCACTATCGTTTGCGAATGAGCCAAACAGATTTGACCCTTACATCATAGGCGGTATACATCTATTTACCATAGGCTTTTTGTTGAATGCCATTTTCGGCTCTCTGGTTCAGATGCTTCCGGTAGTCGGCGGGGTAAAAATAGATAGCCCAAAAATCATAAAACTTACCTTCATTTCAATCAACCTAGGCGCTTTGATGTTTTTTGCGGGGTTAGCCGGATTCAAGGCGGCAATGTTTCCGGCACTATTAGCCCTCAGTGTCGGGGTAATATCATTTTTTTCTATGTTGCTACTCTCATTGTTTACCCAAAAGCAAATCGCATCCGAAACCGTAAAAGGGATGAGACTCTCGCTGATTATCGGTTTTGCTGCGTTGCTACTCGGAATACACCTTCTCTCCTCACACGCAATAGGGAGAATCGGCGAATCGCATCTGAAGTTCGTAAATTTGCATATTATGTTTGCCGTATTCGGCTTTATAGGGATACTCATAGTCTCGGTTTCAAAACAGGTACTACCGATGTTTTATGTTGCACCTGAATTTCCGAAATTTTGCAACTTTTGGCCGCTTGTTATCTTCGGTGCAGTGTTATGTACGGCAATTCCTTTGGATGAGGCGGTAATAGCCTCTAAAATAGCCATATGGATTGCGTTGTCGGCATTTGCCACCGTAGCCCTAAAAAAGCTAAAAGAGAGGAGAAGGTTGCTATCGGATGCATCGTTAAAAATGTGGCAAACCGGCCTCGTATCCTTGATTGTTGCCATATCTATTTGGGGGTATAGCGCTGTTTGGGAGGTTCAAAATCTGGAATATCTGCTTGCCGTGCTATTCGGATACGGCTTCATAGCATCCATAGTCAAAGCGATGATAAACAAAATCGTCCCTTTTTTGGCGTGGTTTCACCTGACCAGCAGAGGGAAGTGGGATGCGCCGAGCGTCAGAGAGATGATAACCGACAAATCGGCAAATATAGAACTATATCTACACTGGGTTGCGATATTTTTGTTTTTAAGCGGCTATTTATCGGCTATATTTATGCAGCTAGGTTCGGCATTTGCCGCACTATCTTTTGCTGTTTTGGCAAAAAACGTATACACGGCTACGACAATCTACAAAAAGAATCTTCCGGCCTCCTAAAGCCCTTTTAGCCTCTTTACCTCGGAGGCTATATCTTTTTGTCTCATAAAATGCTCCCCTACCAAAAATGCATCGACTCCGATGGAACTTAGATGCTTAACCGTCTCAAAATTGTCGATACCGCTCTCCGCTACTATGATTTTTCCGTTTGGAATCATAGGAATTAGTTTTTCAGATAGAGACATATCCATCTCAAAAGTCTCAAGATTTCTATGGTTTATACCGATGATTGAGGCTCCGGCAAAAAGCGCTTTTTTGAGGTCGTCGGTATCGTGAACCTCAACCAAAACATCAAGACCTACGTTTAGTGCATATTCGTATAATTTTTTGAGAGTTTTGCCGTCAAGAGCCTTTGCAATAAGTAAAACAAAGTCTGCCCCATAAACCAAAGCTTCCAAAATCTGATACTCGTCAATTATAAAATCTTTTCGCAAAAGAGGCATCGGGACATAACGGCGAACTTGCGGCAGATACTCCAGATTCCCCTGAAAAAAATGGGGTTCCGTCAAAATAGATAAGGCATCGGCAAATCCGGCCTCATACTCTTTGGCTATCAAAATAGGGTCAAAATCCTCCCTGATAACCCCTTTTGAAGGGCTGGCCTTTTTCACCTCTGCGATGATCCGATATTTATTATCCTCTGTTCTCGCAAGAGCTTTTTTGACATCTCTTGGAGCATACGGATTATATGCAAGGCTTCGTCCTAGCCACTCCTCCCCAAAATCTTTTTTTCTTTTCTCCAAATCTTCTGCGGTCTGTTTTATTATCTTATCTAATATCATTTTTGTCCTTGAAGGCATTTTTTTATCTGCATTACATGCTCATCTATAGTTTTGTCGTTTTTGATTTCAGCTACCACTTTTTTCATTATCTCATTAGCCTCAACACATTTTTTTTGTTTGTAGTAGCCCCATGCCAAAGAGTCGAGATAAAAAACCGTATTCGGCTCTTTTTCGAGTGCCCTCTTTATAAGCCCTACCCCCCTATCCACGTCGATATCATAATCAATCAACAAATATCCGAGGTAGTTGTCGTAAATATCGTTTTTGATTTTAGAGACGACAAGCGATAGATGTTTTACCGTTTGAGTAATAAGCCAATGCGGCTTTTTGTTTTCAGGGTAGCTCTCAAACTTATAGATAGCCGCTTGCGCCAGATAATCTATCTCATTTGTCTTTTTATACAGCTCCATCGCTACGACGGCGGCATTTTTGTTGTCTTTTTTGTATTTATAGGCTTCTAGCAAAAATTTTTCATCTTTTTTACTTTTTTTCAAAAACGCAATCAACCCGTCAATATCCGAACCGGCAACGCTTAGCTCTATAATTTTTTTAATGTATTTTTCATCTTTGTTTTTAAAATAAAGCTTTTTAAAAACCTCCAAAGCCCCCCTAGTGTCACCTTTTTGTATGTATGCCCCTGCCAGTCTCTCGCATAGATATTTGGAGCATCCAAACATTCTTATATGGGTCTCTACAAACCTCATACCCTCGACATCGTTACCCTCTAAAAACAATATAGTAGCAATCCTGTCAGCGCTTATATCATCGGCTCTGATAGCGTATGAACTCCTAAAGTATCCTGACGCTTTTTTATAATCTCCCAAAAGATACGATATGCTTCCGGCCATATCGTAGTCCTCTTTTTGTTTTGTTTTTTGGGCTATCGCATCTGCTATCTCAAGAGCTTTTGCATAATCTTTTTGGGCAATATAGTTTGCCGTAAGCATTTTTTTAAGATCGGTATCATCTTTGCTCTTCAAAAGCGCCTCTTGCAGCAGCGTTGCCGCCTCACCGTATTCGCCGAACGTAGAACGAATTTTTACCGCCTCTATCAGATACTCTTTTTTGCCTGTTTTTTTAAACAGTTCCTCAAAATATCCGGCTGCCACTTTATGGTTTTTCTCATCTAGATGGTCTACAGCCGTCATAAATAGCGCCGCTTCGATACTCTCTTCATCGGATACGTTATTTTTTATGACTTTCGGCTCTTCTTCTTTTGCCTGCATGGATAGATATTTTTTTGATATGTTATTTTCCGGCGAATCTGAAACAACACCGTTTTTTGCACCACATCCGACAAGAGCAAACAAGGCAATAATGGCTACTAAAGCCGAACTAAAGCGGGACATTCTCTAAAAGCCTCTTCAATATTTTGTTTATAGTAATCCCAAAACGGAAACGTGCGGCACTGTATGGGACGATACTCGTAGACGGTGCAGTTTTTGTTTTGATCATCAAAAAAAATACAAGCATAGCCGTCATCCAACTGCTTTTCTCTTATGCTGAGCTTGCCGCTTACGGAGATTAGATACCTGTAGGCAAACTCCTCCATTTTGAGGCCGAGATATTCAGATAGTAGTAGTGCCTCTTCGACGCTTATCCATATATACCCGCTCTCTCCGGTGCAGCATCTGCCGCCGCAACCTTCGCACACCCCTTCTTTAAAGGCAAAATTATATCCAACCTTATGTTTTAGCGTCTCTTTTTCCATTTCGGCATTGTAATTTGATTTTTCTCAATTTTGTATAAGTACGGTTTAAAGCAAACGGAGGTAAATTATCCGCAAACAAACAAATACGACAAATTGGTTTTTGAGTCATGGGTAAAACGTTTATTTGCATCAATATCGATGAGACACTCCAAGCAAATTTAGCCTCGCTAGACTGCGACATAGTAAATGCGCCCTCATGTCAAGAGGCAAAAAGCCTGATGTCCCAAGTCTCTCCCGATCTTGTCATAATAGCGGCCGACAAAGAGCAGCCGACAATGGATCTAATCCCTATAAAAGATCTAAAAACTACAGCCGATACCGCTTG
>RRZT010777340.1_pt1 | contig 30336 bp, 29 predicted proteins | sample 2165551 | NCBI WGS metagenome assembly RRZT01 (sample SAMN10456910, study PRJNA506462) | wastewater metagenome | biome: wastewater; feature: sludge; material: wastewater sludge; isolation source: wastewater sludge with Escherichia coli K12::gfp cells carrying plasmid... | place: USA: Moscow, Idaho...
CTCCCCTCCCCTTCCGGCAGGACCGGTGCGCAGCAACTGGCCCAACTCGAACAGCGGCAAGCCCATAATGCCCGAGAAGCTGCCGTTGATGCGCGCCACCAACGTTGCCGCCGCCCCCTGAATGCCATAGCCGCCTGCCTTGCCAAAAGGCTCGCCCGTGGCGATATAGGCGGCAATGCGTTCGGCATCCAGCACATCAAACCACACCTCCGACACATTGCACGCCTGCTGGCATTGGCCGCTGACCGGGTCGAGCAACACCAGCGCCGTCAGCACCTCGTGGCGCTTGCCCGAGAGCCGGTTCAACATATCGGCTGCATCGGCCGCATCGGCGGGCTTGCCCAGAATGTGGCCGTCCAGCGCCACCGTGGTGTCGGCACACAAAATAGGCGCTGGCGGCAGTTGGCGCTTTTGCCAACGGTGCCAGGCAGCCTGCGCCTTGGCGTGCGTCACGCGCTGCACATAGGCCAGCGGTGTTTCATCGGGCAGAACAGCCTCCAACGCCTCGGCATCTTCCGTGGCGTCGGGCAACAGCAACTCATAGCGCACATGAATCTGCTCCAGCAACTGGCGGCGGCGTGGGCTTTGGGAAGCGAGGTAAAGAAAAGACGGCATAACGATTCGCCAAGAAGGCGCTGAAAAGTGTGTGAAAAGGTGACGGCAATGCATGTGCGCTGCCAAACGAAAACCGGAAACGCTTGAAACGAACCCTACTCCAGATCCTATTCCCGATGGTAAGGGTGCCCCGCATTGACCGACCAGGCTCGGTACAACTGCTCCGCCAGCAACACGCGCGCCATGGCGTGTGGCAAAGTCAGGTCAGACAGGCGAATGCGCTCGTGCGCAGCCTGGCGCAGTTGCGGGTGCAGCCCGTCTGGCCCGCCAATCAGCAAAGCCACGTCGTCGCCCATTTGCTGCCAAGCGCGCAGCTTGTCGGCCAGTGCCTTGGTGGTCAGGCTGGTACCACGCTCGTCCAACGCCACCATGTGGGCGTTTTTGGGAATGGCCGCTTCAATGCGCGTGCGCTCGGCCAGCATGGCCTGTTCGGCTGTTTTGCCGCCAGCGCGCGGCTCGGTCTTGACGGTTTTGCAATTCAGCGGCAATTCGGGCGGAAAGCGCTTGGCGTAATCATCAAACGCAGTTTGCGCCCAAGCAGGCATTTTCTGGCCAACGGCAATGATGGTGAGCTTCATACAAGCCCCCTCCATGCAGGACACGTTGGATTCGTCTGCGAATGATGCCCCTGTGGCTTTTTCAAGTGTGTGAATGAGATGGGGATGGAAGGCTTGTTGCGCAAACAATCCGTTATTTTTGCAGCGGATACAGCCACCCTCACCCCAACCCACTCCCGCCAGCGAGAGAGAGAGAAGAGGGGTTGAAGTTGATTCCTTGGTATATCAAGCATGTCGAAAGCCAACCACTCAACGCCCCTCAAAAACAACTTTCATTCCGGGCAGCCATGGTGCGCATGCCAAGCACGTTTTTCCAATAACGTCTGAATGCTCAAGTCGTTTTTTTGCTGGCTGCGGTTTTTTTCGCCGGAGTGCTTTTGGCAGCAGGCTTGGCCGCGGCTTTGCCACTTGTCTTGGTGCTTGCCTTGGTACTTGTCTTGGGACTAGCCTTGGCTGCTGCAGACGCGGCGGCGCGCGTTGGCTTTTTGCGCACGGTTTGAGTGGCCGGTTTGCTGGCAGTTTTTTTGTCGGCTACGGTCGCCGTGCCAGCTGCTGCTTTTTTGGCGGTAGCCTTGGTGGTACCTGTGCTGGCAGTGCGAGATGCCATTTTTTTCGCCGCCGGTTTGGCTGCTTTAGTCGAATTTTCAGCGATTTTTTTCACCGCGGCTTTGGCGCGGGCTTTGCCGATGCGCATGCGCACGGGCTTTTCGCCCCAAATATCTTCGAGCGTGTAGTACTGGCGAATGGCAGGCTGCATGATGTGCACCACCGCCGCGCCGCAATCCACGATGATCCACTCACCGTTCTCTTCCCCCTCGATGCGGGGCTTGTCAAACCCGGCCTGGCGCACCGCATCGCGCACGCTGGCCGCCAGCGCCCGTGTTTGACGGTTGGTGTTGCCTGAAGCAACCACCACGCGCTCGAACAGCGCCGAAAGATGCTCGGTGTCAAACACCCGAATATCTTGCGCCTTGACGTCTTCCAAACCATCGACGATGGCGCGTTGCAGTTTTTGTACCGTTTTTTTCACGGCGGTTTCAGAGGTTTCAGCTTGCATAAAGGTGTTCGATAAAGTGGATGACTCTCAATATACTGTGCCGCTCGCCTGGGCACAAGATTTCGCTTGCAGACTCGGGCGCCATGTGGTGCATGTGCTGCATCTTACAGCCGCCCTGCCCCCGGCTTGGGTGAAAGCTTTTAGCCCCCCACCGCACGATGCCCAATATCGCTGCGATATTGCATGCCCGCCAATTGCACCTGCTGCACGGCGGCGTAGGCTTTGGGTTGGGCTTGTTTCACGCTGTCGGCCAAGGCGGTGACGCACAGCACGCGCCCGCCGCTGCTGACCAACTGCCCATCGTCTTGCAAGCGAGTGCCTGCATGAAAGACTTTGACATCCGCACTATCGGTCGGCAGTTGCGTGATGCGGTCGCCCGTGCGGGGCTGCGCCGGATAGCCCGCAGCAGCCACCACCACGCCCAACGCCACGCGGCGATCCCATTGCAGGTTGAGGTCGGCCAGTGGCTTGTTGGCACCGGTGTCGGTTGCCACCCACAGCAAGTCGAAAAGATCGCTTTTCAGGCGCATCAAAATCGGCTGGGTTTCAGGGTCACCCATGCGGCAGTTGAATTCCAGCGTTTTGACCTGGCCTTGCGCATCGATCATCAGGCCGGCATACAAAAATCCGGTGTAGGGAATGCCGTCTTTGGCCATGCCGCGCAGCGTAGGCAGTATCACCTCGCGCATGGCGCGGGCATGGACTTCGGCGGTTACCACCGGCGCGGGCGAATACGCCCCCATGCCGCCGGTGTTGGGGCCTTGGTCGTTGTTGAGCAGGCGCTTGTGATCCTGACTGGTGGCCAGCGCCACGACGTCGCTGCCGTTGCACACCACCATGAAGCTGGCTTCTTCGCCTTGCAAAAACTCTTCGATCACCACGCGGGCTTCGCCGTTGTGCTTAACACCCAAGGTGTTGCCGCCCAGCATGTCATCCACAGCGGCATGGGCTTCTTCCAGCGTTTGTGCCACCACCACGCCTTTGCCTGCGGCCAGACCGTCGGCCTTGACCACGATCGGCGCGCCGATTTGGTCGATATAGGCATGGGCGGCAGCCGCATCGTTGAAGGTGTCGAATGCAGCGGTGGGAATGCCGTGACGCTGCATGAAGGCTTTGCTGAACGCCTTGGAGCTTTCCAGTTGGGCAGCAGCCTGTGTGGGGCCAAAAATGCGCAAGCCCGCAGCCCGAAAGATATCCACCACGCCCGCGGCCAGCGGCGCTTCGGGGCCCACCACGGTGAGATCCACTTTTTCTGCCAGCGCCCATTGGCACAGCTCTTTCGGATCGGTGATGGGCAGATTCTCCAGCACCGTTTCTCTGGCCGTGCCGCCATTGCCCGGCGCTACATACACCCGGCTGGCTTTTTCCGATTGCGCCAGCTTCCATGCCAAGGCGTGTTCGCGCCCGCCTGAACCGATAACGAGAATTTTCATAAGACGTTTGTTCAAAAGTTAAATATGCTCAGGGCAAGTTGTCGTAACGTTGCCATCCATGGGGGAGTTGGGCCGCGCGTGCGATAAAAAGAGGAATTTTTTCTTTACGGCACAAGGCCTTTAGCGCTTCCAGCAACGCTTTTTCTGGCTCCGAATAAGCATCAGGATGCGTCACAACAACCCAAATCCCGTTTTGCTGCACCGCACGGTCTTGCTTGCTGAAAAACGCGCGGATTTCTTCGACAGATTGCAAAATGGGCTGTTGCTTTTCGGGCTGCAAATACGCGGTATATGCAATGATAAACCCCCATTTTTGGCCCTGCAGGTCAGCAATCCGTTTGGGCAGCATATGCATCGAAACACCGCGTTCGCGTTCAGGCGCTGCCGCCAACGCCCACGAAGCCGTGAACAGCAGCGACATCACCAAAACCAGTGTTTTCAGATAGTTACGCATGTTTGGGGCTCAACAAAAAACGCTGTGAACAAGATGGACCTCATCCGAAGCCTACCCCAAATCCAGCTCCGCATTGTGGTACACGTTTTGCACATCGTCCTGGTCTTCGAGCGCATCCAGCAGCTTCTGCATTTTTTGTGCCTCTTCGCCCGCCAAGGCAATGGTGTTTTCTGCCCGCATGGTCACTTCAGCCACTTCGGCGTTCAGGCCGGCGGCTTCCAGTGCATTTTTCACTGTCTCAAAATCGGCAGGGGCGGTGAGCACCTCGATGGCGCCGTCGTCATCGGTCATCACGTCTTCTGCGCCCGCATCCAGCGCCACTTCCATGACTTTATCTTCTGACGTGCCGGGGGCAAAAATGATCTGGCCACAGTGTTTGAACTGGAAGGCCACCGAACCTTCGGTGCCCAGATTGCCACCGTTTTTGCTGAGGATGTGGCGCACTTCGGCCACGGTGCGCACGCGGTTGTCGGTCATGGTGTCCACGATGATGGCCGCTCCGCCAATGCCATAGCCTTCGTAGCGGATTTCTTCGTAGGTGACGCCTTCCAGGTTACCTGTGGCCTTGTCGATATTGCGCTTGATGTTATCGGCCGGCATATTGGCCGCCTTGGCTTTTTCAATCGCCAGGCGCAGGCGCGGGTTGGCGGCGGCGTCGCCTCCACCGGCGCGCGCCGCCACGATGATTTCACGGATGATGCGCGTCCAGATCTTGCCGCGCTTTTCGTCTTGCCGCCCTTTGCGGTGCTGGATATTGGCCCATTTGCTGTGACCTGCCATGATATTTAACCTTTGCTTTGAATATTTGGTGTAATAGCGGCTGATTTTACCGTTTGACTTTGCACGTCCGACTCTGTGGGCGGCAAACACGCAGGCTTTTTCACCAACCATTTCAGCTAGCTGTTGCACTCCAAAGGAAAGCACCATGCCCAACCCCATTCTGATTGCCCAGCACGGCGAAATTTCTTGCTCCATTCTGCCCGGCCTGGCCAACCGCCACGGCCTCATCACCGGCGCCACGGGCACCGGAAAAACCGTCACGCTGCAAAAACTGGCCGAGTCGTTCAGCCTCATCGGCGTGCCCGTATTCATGGCCGACGTGAAGGGCGACCTGACCGGCATCAGCCAGCCCGGCACCATCGGCGGCAAGATGGCCGACATCCTGAAGGAACGCGGCCTGCCCCAGCCCGAACCCACCAGCTGCCCCACCACGCTGTGGGACGTATTCGGCGAGCAGGGCCACCCGATACGCGCCACCATCAGCGACATGGGCCCGCTGCTGCTGGCGCGCATGCTGGATTTGAATGACACGCAAACCGGCGTGCTCAACCTGGTGTTCAAAATCGCCGACGACAACGGCCTGCTGCTGCTGGACCTCAAAGACCTGCGCGCCATGCTCACCCACGTGGGCGACAACGCCAAGCAGTTCACCACCGAATACGGCAACGTCAGCGCCGCCAGCATCGGCGCCATTCAGCGCGGCTTGCTCACACTGGAGAGCCAAGGTGGCGATAAATTCTTTGGCGAGCCCATGCTCAATCTGGACGACATGATGCAAACCGTGGGCGGAAAAGGCGTCATCAACATCCTCAGTGCAGACAAACTCATGCAATCGCCCCGCCTGTACGGCACCTTCCTGCTGTGGATGCTGGCTGAGCTGTACGAGCGACTGCCTGAAATCGGCGACCCCGACAAGCGCAAGTTCGCCTTCTTCTTCGACGAGGCCCACCTGCTGTTCAACGACGCGCCCAAGGTGCTGCTGGAGCGCATCGAACTGGTGGTGCGCCTGATCCGCTCCAAAGGCGTGGGCGTGTATTTTGTGACGCAAAACCCCATCGACGTGCCCGACAGCGTGCTGGCCCAACTGGGCAACCGCGTGCAGCATGCCCTGCGCGCCTTTACCGCCCGTGACCAGCGCGCCGTCAAGGCCACGGCAGAAACCATGCGCGGCAACCCCGGTCTGAACATCGAAACCGCCATCACCGAACTGGCAACCGGCGAGGCGCTGGTGAGCTTGCTGGACGAAAAAGGCCGCCCCGGCATCACCCAGCGGGTGTATGTGATTCCACCTGGCAGCCAGATCGGCCCCATCACCGATGCGCAACGCGCCGACCTCATCAAAAACTCGCTGGTGGCAGGCACCTACGAGCAAACGGTAGACCGCGAGTCGGCCTACGAAATGCTCAAGGCACACGCTGCAGGCGGCCAGCCTGGCGCTGCTACACAGACGGGCGGCAATGGTTCTGCCAATAGTGCCGACAACGACGGCGGCCTGCTGGGCAATGTGGGCACCGTCGTCAAAGAAGCGCTTTTTGGCCGCACAGGCCCGCGCGGCGGCCAATACGTCGGCTTGGTACAAAACGTGGTCAAAGGTGAAATGCGCCGCATGGGCCGATCCTTGCTGCGCGGCGCGCTGGGCAGTTTGATCGGCGGCAAGCGCTAACACGCTTCCTGCTTTTTACAGCCTGCTGCTGGCCAACCACTGGTAGGAGCGCATGCGATGGCAAACGCCCTTTGGGTCGAACCCCTGATGCTGTCACGCCATGGCGTGCGGCTGGAACCGCTCACCCTGGCGCACGCCAGCGGGCTGGCCGCCGCTGCGGCAGACGGAAAACTGTGGCGGCTGCGCGTGACCATCGTGCCAGAACCCGGCCAAGAAAAAGACTACATCCAAACGGCGCTGAACATGCAGCAGGCAGGCACACGCCTGCCCTTTGCCGTGGTGGATGAAGCCACGGGCCAGGTGTTAGGCAGCACCAGTTACCACGACATCGTGCCCGCCATCCAGCGGCTGGAAATTGGCTACACCTGGTATGCCCAAAGCGTGCAGCGCACCCATGTCAACAGCACCTGCAAACTCCTGCTGATGGCGCACGCCTTTGAAGCGCTGCAGGCACGCGTCGTGGGCTGGCGCACCGACAATTTCAACTTCGCCTCGCAGCGCGCCATTGAACGATTGGGTGCCAAAAAAGACGGCGTGCTGCGCGGCCATCAAATGCGGCGCGACGGCACCATCCGCGATACCGTGATGTACAGCATGACAGCTGGCGAATGGCCGGAAGCCAAAGCTCAGCTGTTATACCGCTTGGACTTTTACACTCACCGCTCACCCGGCATTCGCGACACATGAACCAGCCTCTGCAGCACACCCTTTACCCACATCAACCGCACCAACAACAGACACTGACTCCAACGGAGGTTCAAGCTACTCGCACATTGGGTTCGATCTTTCGTTCCATGTTGCCCCTGCTGTTGGCAGCGGCCTGCCTGCCCGCTGCCGCGCAAAAAGTAATGCAGCCCGGCGCCTGGGAAATCACAACCACTCTCACGCGCGAACTGCCCAAGCAGCCGACAGAATCCATGGGCACCCATACCATCACCATGTGTCTGGATAGCGAATTTCTGGCGCGCGAACCTTATTTCGACGCGACGCTGGACGCACAAAAAATGGCTGCACGCCAAGCCCAATGCAGCACCGCCGACTACCAACGCCAGAACCATGCGGCCAATTGGCTCATGCGCTGCCAAACGGCTGACGGCAGCCTGTTGCATGCCCGCATCCGCAACACGGCCAGCGCCACTGCATTGCAGCTGAACATGGAGCAAGATGTGGTTCGCCCAGGCGGCGGCACAGGCCGCATCACCATCAGCGCCCAAGGCCGATACGCTGGCGCGTGTACAGACGGCATGCCACGGCCATGAATAAAATTTACGGAATATGCCAATACACGATTCACCGTTTAGCCCTTGTTAAGCAAACCACATGAAGAAACTCATCCACATCACGCACCCATTGGTGCAGCACAAACTGGCGCTGATGCGGCAAAAAGACGCATCGACCAAGACCTTTCGCACGCTGCTGCATGAGTTGAGCGCGCTCATGGCTTATGAAGTCACACGCGACATGCCCTTGCACGCCGTGGAAATCGAAACGCCACTTGAAACCACTACCGCCTACATGATCGACGGCAAAAAGATGGTGTTTGTGCCGATTTTGCGCGCCGGCCTGGGTTTTCTGGATGGCATGTTGCATGTGGTACCCGGCGCGCGCGTGGGCCATATTGGCCTGTACCGCGACCCCGAAACGCTGGAAGCCGTGGAGTATTTTTTCAAAATGCCCTCGAACATGCAGGAACGCGACGTGATTTTGCTCGACCCCATGCTCGCCACAGGCAACTCTGCCGTGGCCGCTATCGACAAAATCAAGGCGCTGCGCCCCAAATCCATCCGTTTTGTTTGCCTGCTTACCTGCCCCGAAGGGATTGCCGCGGTACACAACAAGCACCCCGATGTACCCATTTACACGGCTGCCATTGACCGCGGCCTGAACGCGCACAGCTATATCGTGCCGGGCTTGGGTGATGCCGGCGACCGGATTTTTGGCACCCGTTGATCAACTGTTTTCAGGAGACACCTTATGCGACGCACTGCTTTCACCCCTTCTTGCATCACCGCTGCCGCCTTGCTGGCGCTGTGCAGTGGCTGCGCCTTGGCCTCCGGCTCCTCGCCCTCTGGCACTTCAAACACGACCAGCCAAACAGCGACTGCATCTGCGGCTGCATCGTCATTTTCAAGCAGCGCACACCCCGCCGCGCCCTTGCACGAAGCACTCCAGCCATTTCCTGCCGCCCGCGCCGACCAAACACGCTGGGTGATTCAGCTGCCGCCTCAAGCCCGCGAGGCGGATTGGCGCGTGGAACTCATCCCCGGTCAACAGATGCAGGTCGATTGCAACCGCCACCGCCTCATCGGCCAACTACAGACCCAAACCGTACAGGGCTGGGGCTACGATTACTACGAATTGCAGACGCAAGGCCGTGTCATGTCCACCCTGATGGGTTGTCCCGAGGGTTCCAAACGCTCGGCCTTTGTAAGCGCCGAAAGCCTGATGCTGCCTTATAACAGCCGCCTCCCCATGGTCATCTACACCGGCAAAGCCTACCAGGTGCAATATCGCCTGTGGCAAGCGCAAGCGGCACGGAACGACGCTACGGCACAATGAGTGTCACGAAAACAAACAATGATGGAATGGGCGCAACCCATGTTTGGCCTTATCCTTTCGTCCTGCATTTTTTCTGATGTATTTACTTCAACTGAAAGAGAAAGTACCTGATATGTCTTCTTCTACCTCCTTCATCGCACGCCCACTAACTCGCCGCTTAGGCATCGGCTTGGTCACCCTGTTCGGTACGCTGGCTGCGCAAGCGCAAACGGCCGAAGCCTTTGCCCCCAACACCATGCTGCTGGCCGCCGCGCAAACTCTGCAACAAATCGACAACAAGCAGGGCAACGCCCTGTATGCACAGGCGCCCGCCTTCGTCAAAAACGCCGTCAAAAGAAATGATTTCACCAAAGGCGTCACGCAAGAACGCGAAAAACTCGGTGCCGTGACCGATCGCCAGTGGATCAGCATCCAGCGCGTGGTGGCAACCCCCGTGCCCAACCAACCACCTGTTTCCTGTGCCAATGTACAGTTTGCCGCGTTGCGCCAAAACGCACTGGCAGGCTCTGAACGCGTCAGCCTGTGCTGGGATCAGCAACAGTGGCGCGCTACGGGCTATGTCGCCGCCGCTACGCCAGCCCCCGCGCCCACACCCACTCCTGCGCCCGCGCAAGCACGTTAAACAGCGGCCCTCTTGGGCTTGCAAAAGCCTACAGGCCCAAGCCAGCGCATTCCCTCCCCAATTGGTTGAATCCCAATACGGAGGCTTTTTCAAGCGCCCCTCGTCTTTTGACGATCGAGGCGTTTTTCATTTCCAGCGTCTGATCTCCCTCACCATCTCCACGTGCGGGCCCATTCCATCTTTTTTAAGGTTGCTATCGAGCCTTGTTCGCTTGGCGCATCGTTTGGGTTCACACATGGTTTGGACGCAAAACACCCATGAAAAAGCCCCGTTAAAAACGGGGCTTTTTCTGTCGGCATCGGCCGGATTCATCAGCCTATCCAAGCAAAGGAGAGCAGGCTCACGCCTTGCTGCTGCGGCTGGCTTTGCCCGCTGGAGCAGTCGCATTGCTGGCCATGGTGTTGAAGTTGTTTTGAGCCATATCAGCTGCTTGCTTCACGGCTTTTTGCATGGATTCAAACGCGGTGCTGGCAGCCGACACCATGTTTTTCACTGCGGCCACGCTGGCCTCGCTGCCTGCGGGTGCGTTTTTGCCCAGGCTATCTACCAAAGCGCCCATTTTGCGTTGGGCTTCTTGCGCTTGCGCTTCCATCACTTTGTTCAGCTCGGCAGTGGAGCTGGAAGTGATTTCATACAGATGGCGGCTGTAAGCAGCCGTTTTTTCAGCCATCGGTTGCACCAGGCGCGCTTGCACGGCCAGCAGTTCTTGCACATCTTTGGCATCCAGCGCCGCTTGGGCAGATTCAGCCACATCATTCATGGCGGCTTTGGCTGCAGCCATGTTCAGTTCAACGATTTTTTCCATGCTCTCAAAAGCCTTGTTGGTCAGACCAAACAGGGTCTCCATATTGGCTTTGTTGGCGGCTACGATTTGTTCGGGGGTCATCATGGGTGTTTTCCTCATCAAAAGTGGTTAATGCTTGTCGCCAATCCATGCTGCCGGTTATCCAAACAAAGGTTTGCGCCGACAACGGACTCACGACTTGGCAGAGCTTTATGCTGCACTGCAACATAAATAGAAGTATAGTGCTCTTCAGCCAAAGTTCAAGCTGTTTTTGGTGCAGTGCAGCAAAAAACAGGACTGCAATTGCAACAGATTGTTTAAATCGACATTTAAACCTCTACCCCCAAAAAACCGCCGCTTTGGTGTTTCCACAAGCGTGCATACAGGCCGCCCCGCTCAATCAGTTGGGCATGTGTCCCTTCTTCCACGATGCGCCCCTGATCCAGCACGATGAGCCGATCCATCGCCGCGATGGTGGATAGGCGGTGCGCAATGGCGATGACAGTTTTGCCTTCCATGAGCTGGTACAGACTTTCTTGAATAGCGGCTTCCACTTCACTATCCAGCGCGCTGGTGGCCTCGTCCAGCAACAGAATGGGCGCGTTTTTGAGCATGACGCGGGCAATGGCAATGCGCTGGCGCTGCCCGCCCGAAAGTTTCACGCCGCGCTCGCCCACCTGGGCGTCGTAGCCCGTGTGGGCTTTGGAATCCACCAGGCTTCGAATGAAGTCGTCTGCCTGTGCCTGGCGTGCGGCCTCCATCATTTCGACCTCGCTGGCTTCGGGGCGGCCATAGAGGATGTTTTCGCGAATGGTGCGGTGCAGCAAGGCGGTGTCTTGCGTAACCATGCCGATGGCGCGACGCAGGCTGTCTTGCGTGACGTGGCGAATGTCTTGCCCGTCGATGCGGATGCTACCCTGCTGCCAATCATAGAACCGCAGCAGCAGGCCGGTAAGGGTGGATTTGCCCGCGCCAGAAGGGCCGACCAATCCCAGCTTCTCGCCGGGACGCAGGCGCAGGTTCAGGTCTTGAATCGCCCATTTTCTGGCAGGCTGTGTTTGCTCGGCATCTGTGCCGCCCGCGTCGTCTTGCTGAGGCTGACGGTGTTTTTCTTCATAGGCGAAAGAGACGTTTTCAAACACCACCTCACCCTGGCTGACAACCAGCGGTTGGGCATCGGGCGCATCCAGCACCTTGTTGTCGCGGCTGAGCATATTCAGCCCGTCGCGCACGGTGCCGATCTGCTCGAACAGGCGCGTGCTTTCCCACATGATCCAGTGCGCCATGCCATTCAGGCGCAGTGTCATGGCGCTGGCAGCGGCCACTGCGCCGATCGTGATTTGCCCTTGGCTCCACAGCCAGATGGCCAGTGCCGTGGTGCTGCCGATCAGGCCCATGGTCAGTACGTTGTTGCTGGTGTTGATGCCTGTGACCAGCCGCATTTGCCCATGCACCGTGTGCATGAAGTCTTGCATGGCCTCTTTGGCGTACTGGGCTTCGCGCCCCGCATGTGAAAAGAGTTTGACGGTGTGGATATTGGCGTAGGCATCGGTGATGCGCCCCGTCATGAGTGAGCGGGCATCGGCCTGCTGTTGCGAGACGCGCGCCAGCCGCGGAATGAAGAAAGCAAGTGCCCCCAAATACAGCACCAGCCAGACGCCGAATGGGATCAGCATCAGGGGGTTGAACTGCCCCACCATGGCAATCAGGGTGACGAAGTACACCACCACAAAAACCATGATCTCGCCCAGAATATTGCACATATCGCGCACGGCCAGCGCAGTTTGCATCACCTTGGCCGATACGCGGCCTGAAAACTCATCCTGATAAAACCCCATGCTTTGGCGCAGCATGAGGTGGTGGTAAATCCAGCGCAGCCGCATGGGCGCATTGCCTGCCAACACCTGGTGCTGCACCACCGTATGCACAAAAGACAGCAAAGGAATGCAGGCAACCGCCAAGGCCAGCAGCAACATGGTTTTGCCCTCGCGCTGCCACAATTCGGCAGGTGGCACGCTGGAGAGCCAGTCCACAATGCGCCCCAGAAAGCCAAACAGCAAGGCCTCCAACACGGCCACAATGGCTGTCAACACCACCATCGCCCCGAAAGGCTTGCCCATGCCCTGCATGGAATAGCGCACGAAGCCCCAGAACGATGTCGGCGGAATTTGCGCCTGCGGATGTTCCCGATTCAAATCGGGAAAAGGATTGATGAGGTTTTCAAAAAAACGCAGCATGGGAAAAATCAAAGAAGTGATGCTTGGCGCCTGCTACAAACAGGCGACGCGGGCGCTACAACAAGGGCGCAGAACCAGATGAGCCAAGATCAACAGATTGGTTCATCTGGTAATCAAGTCATCGTGCAAACAAACATTCGCCGCCGCAAGCGGCGCAATGGGATGCAAGCATTATCAACGGGTTTGCCCAATGGCGTGCAAGCCCGTGCAAAGGCACCACGCGCCATATCAACTATTGCCGGCTAAAGGCCGCACACGAACAATGCCAAGAACCGCTTGGACGAAGCTGCTTGCCTAGGCAGATTTGACCGAAGCCTTATGCCACGATCGATGAAGGCGCAGTGTTGGCGGGCTGCCGTTCTCTTTGCCCTTGTTGCACCATCGCTGTCGCAAATGCATCGCGCAAGCCACTGTCGCTCGGGCTTTGGAACACGCGCAAGCCAAACTCGGGTAGCACCGCCAGCAAGTGGTCGAAAATATCGGACTGAATCACTTCGTACTCCAACAGTGCCGTGGTATTGGTGTAGCAATACACCTCCATCGGCACGCCTTTTTCGGTCGGCTCCATCATGCGCGCCAACAACCACATGTCTTTGCGCAAAAAGTGGTGCGCTTCCAGGTAGCGCTGCACATAGGCACGGAACGTTCCGATATTGGTCAGCCTGCGTTGATTGATCGGCACATTGCCCATTTCCCCGCCCAGCTCGCTTGCAACCATGGCGCGCGAAATACGCACCGCCGTTTGCTTTTCGCGCATGTAGTCGGCCAGCAGTTTGATCTGCCCGAGGCGCTCGATTTCTTCATCGCTCAAGAATCGGATGGAGTTGGCATCGATCAGCAGTGCGCGCTTGATGCGGCGCCCGCCCGATTCGCTCATGCCGCGCCAGTTCTTGAAACTTTCGCTCATCAAGCGCCAGGTGGGAATGGCGACAATCGTCTTGTCCCAGTTCTGAACTTTCACGGTATGGAGTGCCACATCGATCACGAAGCCGTCTGCATCCGCTTGGGGCATTTCTATCCAATCGCCCACGCGCAACATATCGTTGTTTTCGATCTGCATGCCTGAAACGAAAGAGCGAATCGTGTCCTGAAAAATCAGCAGCACCACGGCCGACATGGCGCCCAAACTTGACAGCACGATCAGCGGCGATTTGTCCGACAGCGCTGCAATCACGATGACCAGCGCAGACACCCCCACCAGCAACTGCCCCACCTGCACATACATCTTGACCGAGCGCGAACGCACAAGGCCATGCTCCGCCGCATGCCGAGCCGACGTTGTCAGCATCACATCCAGCATGCGCAGCAACGTACGCGCAACCACCAGCACCGTAACAGCCAAGGCCACGTTATCAATCACGCTCCGCAAGGCATCAGGCAAATGCGGCACGGCACGCACCCCCAAATGCGTCACCAACGGCAGCACAACATACGATGCGTAGCGCAGCACATCGTGATGCAAGATCACGGCTAGCGGCCCCTCAGCCTTGCGCCCCCAGCGCACCAGCCAACGCCCCAAAACCGCCCGCAATATCCACTGCAACAAGCTTGCGCCCAGCAACAAAACCGCCAAGGCCAGCGCGCTTTGCATCCAATGCGGAAAATCATTCAATCTTTGCCAATCCAAGACACCAGCTCCTCAGCGCCATCTTCCAACGCCTATTCGTCCCAAGGGTTTAACCCTTATCCTTATTGGAAATAATTCCTCTATTAATAGCAAACAGCAGCAATAAAAAGAAAATATAAACAGCCAGAAAAATATCAACAACCTGCAACACCATATGATGCGTCACAACACCAGTGTGCGGCTGCCCTAAAGCAAACAACCACCAGGGCAAGAAAGGGCAACCTCTCCCGCTGCAACAGGAGCTACCAGCAGCATCAATAGCGACGTGTGCTTGAACGCCCTCCACATCAGGGAAGACCACGCCTCATTCTTTTCATGCTCGACTATCCCCGCATAAAACAAAATGACAGCAGCGTAATAGAGAATGGCAAAAGCCGGTCCAAGACGAAGATATAACCACCCCAGCCACTTGATATCCGCTATATCCATCGTACGCCCTATAAAAATCACTTGCACATATCTTTGTGAGCTTTTAAATCCAAATCACCCCAAAACACGTGGCGCCAGCAGCGTTCCCTGCATCCGCTCGTACACACTGCGCACACCTTGGCACCCACTGCCGCTTTATCCCTGCGGCTTTCCTTGCTGCACGACATTCATTCAGGCACATGAATGCGCGCCTTGATGTGCTTGAGATGCGCCACGATGGTAAACGTCATCACAATCAGCAGCGACCAGGAGCTCCACTTGCCAATATGCACGGCAGACCAGATGCCTAGCTGGTTCGGGTATTTCCAGATACCGAAAAAAGTGCTGATGTTCTCGGCCAGCCAGATGAAAAACCCGATCAGCACAAACGCGAGCAACAGCGGCATTTTGCGATCGCGATCCAGCGGACGAAAAATCACCATGGTGCGTGCATACAGCCCCAGAGCGCACGCAGCCAGATACCAGCGGTAGTCGCCAATGTAGTGGTGGGTAAAGAAATTGACATAAATCAGCAGCGCAATCACGCTCGCCATCCAGTAAGGCGGGTGATGCGTAATGCGCAAGTCAAACAAACGCCAAGCCTGGATGATGTAGCTGCCAATCGAGGCATACATGAAACCGGCAAACAGCGGTACGCCCCAAATCTTGGTGTAGGCAAATTCCGGATAAGACCATGATTGGATGCTGCCTGAAGTTTTGAATACTTCCAAGATGAAGCCGATTACGTGAAAAAGCGTGATGGCCTTGAGTTCATCCATCGTTTCGAGCTGGGCCCAGACCATCAACACCTGAATCACCAAAGCGGCGATAAGCAGCACGTCGTAACGCGGTATGCCTGATATGCCATGACGCGGCACGGCCAAAACTGCCACAAAGAACAAGCCAACGAACAGGCAGGCGCGCGCCTCTTTGATGCCAAAGTACAAAAACTCCACCAGAAAGCGCGCCAGCCCCTTGAGCCGGGGTCTGTCTGTATGGCGCAGCAAATGGTCATCTAATGCATGGAGGCGAAATGACGCAATTCGGGCAAGCATGTTGGGGTGTAGCCTGAGAATTTTTATTAAAAGCAAATTCTATAGGGCATGCATACAAGCACATGCTATCGCAGCCCTTCTATCGCGACACTTTGATGGCGCTTGGATTCAGAATCCTGCGATCTTCCAGATAAAAGGCGTGCGTTCGGGTTTTATCCATTTAGCATGTGCTGCATACTCAGAATATTGACGCATCAACCTGACTGAAGGAGCTCACCCCATGTTTGCACTGAACCACCGCACAGCACTGGTTACCGGCGGCGCAAAAGGCATTGGCAAAGGCATTGCCGCCACCTTGCGCGAAGCGGGCGCACAGGTACTGATTGCCGATATCGACCGCTCAACCGGCGAACAAACGGCCGGCGAACTGGGCGCACACTTTGTGGAACTGGATGTGCGCTCGCAAACCAGTTGCTTCGCGGCGGTAGATGCGGCGGTGCAGCGATATGGACGGCTGGACATTTTGTGCTCCAACACCGGCATTTTCCCGAATGCACCGCTGGACACCATGACCGAAGCCGATTGGGACGCCACGCACAACGTCAATCTCAAAGGCATGTTCTTCATCGTGCAAGCAGCACTGAAAGTGATGCAAAAGCAGCAGCACGGGCGCGTCGTGCTCACCTCATCCATTACCGGCCCTGTGACCGGCTTTCCGGGCTGGGCGCATTACGGCGCAAGCAAGGCCGGGCAACTGGGCTTTATGCGCAGCGCAGCGCTGGAATATGCGCGCTTTGGCATCACCATCAATGCCGTCATGCCCGGCAACATCCTGACCGAAGGGCTGCAGGCGCAAGGCGAAACCTATCTGGCGCAAATGCGTGCCGCCATTCCGACCCATACGCTGGGCACCCCGCGCGACATCGGCACGGCAGCCTGCTTTTTCGCTTCTGACGAAGCGGCCTACATCACCGGCCAAACCCTCATCATCGATGGCGGCCAGGTGCTGCCCGAATCGCCCGAGGCGCTGCTGTAAGCCCAGAAACTGCGCCACCACGTGCCAGCTTCGTTCGGGGACGACGTGGTGGGCCGCAAAGAGCTAACCCCCGTAGACCTGACCGAGCAGCGAGCGCGGCCAGCCCCTCCGCATCTACCGCAGCGACTTCAAGCCCTGCAACACACCCTCAGCGGCAGCCCGCAGCCGCACCCTGATGAAACTGGTGATGGACGACGCCAGCGACCGCGTGCTGGGCCTGCATATGATGGGCGCTGACGCAGGCGTCGCCCAGGGCTTTGCCGTCGCCCTGCAGTTTGACGCCAACATCGGCATACACCCACCACGGCCGAAGAATTCGTTACCCTGCGCGAAGTCAGCCGCACCTGAATTGCCCACCGCGCCCCATGTAAAAAACCCTCCGAAGCGGGTTGTTAGGAGTTGGGCATCAGGGCTGCGACAGCTCCAACACTTCTTGCCCCATCAGCAGGCAGATGCCTGCCGTGTGGTGGTAAATCAGCCGCATGCGGTAGTCGGCCTTGTAGATGCTGCCCATGACTTGCACCACGCGGTAGTGCTGGCGCTTGTCGACGGGGTTGGCTAGGTCGGGCAGTTGCTGCACGCTGTTGGCCTGCACTTCAACGCGGGGATCGTTGTCGCGGTGAAAGGCCAGCAGTTTGCGGGCATCTTCCAGCGCCTGGGCCTGGCAAGGCACGGCGGCCTGGGCCGAAGTGGCGGCCAAGGCCAACAAAGCGCAAGCGGCGGACAAGAAGGCGTGGCGGTGCATGACTGAAGTCCTTTGCAGGCTGGTTTACTTGAGGGCTTTATAGCGCACGCGGTGCGGGCGCGCGCCTTCTTCGCCCAGGCGCTTGACCTTGTCGGCTTCGTATTCCTGGTAATTGCCATCGAAGAACACCCATTGGCTGTCGCCCTCGGCGGCGAGGATGTGGGTACAGATGCGGTCGAGGAACCAGCGGTCGTGGCTGATGACCATGACGCTGCCGGCAAATTCGAGCAGCGCGTCTTCCAGCGCGCGCAGGGTTTCCACGTCCAGGTCGTTCGCGGGTTCGTCCAGCAACAGCACGTTGCCGCCCTGCATCAGGGTTTTGGCCAGGTGCAGGCGACAGCGTTCAACGCCCGAGAGCATGCGGACTTTCTTTTGCTGGTCCGCGCCGTTGAAGTTGAAGCGCCCACAGTAGGCGCGGCTGGGCATCTGGAATTTGCCCACGGTGATGATGTCCAGCCCGCCCGAAATGTCTTCCCACACGGTTTTATCGTTGGCCAGGTCTTCGCGGCTTTGATCCACAAAGGCCATTTGCACGGTTTTGCCGATGCTGACTTCGCCGCTGTCGGGCTGCTCTTTGCCTGCGATAAGCCGGAACAGTGTGGATTTGCCCGCACCGTTGGGGCCGATGATGCCCACAATCGCGCCCGCAGGCACTTTGAAGCTGAGGTTGTCGATCAGCAGGCGGTCGCCAAAGGATTTGCTGACGTTTTTGAACTCGATGACTTCGCTGCCCAAACGCTCGGCCACAGGAATGAAGATCTCCTGGGTTTCGTTGCGCTTTTGGTATTCGTAATCGCTCAATTCTTCAAAGCGCGCCAAACGCGCCTTGCTCTTGGCCTGACGGCCTTTGGGATTCTGGCGCGCCCATTCCAGCTCTTTTTTCATGGCCTTGGCGCGGGCGTCTTCCGATTTTTGCTCTTGCGCCAAGCGGGCTTCTTTCTGCTCTAACCACGTGCTGTAGTTGCCTTTCCACGGAATGCCGTGGCCACGATCCAACTCCAGAATCCATTCGGCCGCGTTATCGAGGAAGTAACGATCGTGCGTGATGGCAACCACGGTGCCGCCAAAGCGCTGCAAGAATTGCTCCAGCCACTCCACACTTTCGGCATCCAAGTGGTTGGTGGGCTCGTCCAGCAGCAGCATGTCGGGTTTGCTCAGCAACAGCTTGCACAGCGCCACGCGGCGTTTTTCACCGCCCGAGAGGTTTTTGATGACGGCATCCCACGGTGGCAGGCGCAGCGCATCGGCCGCAATTTCCAGTTGGTGCTCGCTGTCGGTTCCGGCGGCGGCGATGATGGCTTCGAGCTTGCCCTGCTCTTCGCTCAGGGCGTCAAAGTCGGCGTCTGGCTCGGCGTATGCGGCGTAGATTTCTTCCAGCCGCGAGCGGGCGTCGTTCACTTCTTTCATGGCCTCTTCCACCGCCTGGCGCACGGTGTGCTCGGGATTGAGCTGCGGCTCTTGCGGCAGGTAGCCAATGTCCAGACCCGGCATGGGAATAGCTTCGCCTTCAATTTCCTTGTCCAGCCCCGCCATGATCTTGAGCAACGTGGATTTGCCCGAACCGTTCAGGCCCAGCACGCCAATCTTGGCGCCAGGGAAGAAGCTGAGCGAAATATCTTTCAGAATGTGCCGCTTGGGTGGCACGATTTTGCCAACGCGGTTCATGGTGAAAACGTATTGAGCCATTTGTTACTTTCCTTGAAACAATGATTGAGTCGATTGAATATGCCAAGCTTGGTGGCGATATGCCCGCATGCCTGAAATGCCTTGATGCCTGAAAGCGAATCGCCATGCAGTCCGCGTCATGGCATAGCCATCTTCCAACGTGATGGAAAAGGGGAAATTTGCAAACAGGCGTGCCCCCATGCCAAGCGCTCCGTATGACGCATGCACAGGTTCATGCAGGCACAGCTTGAAGCCGTTTGCTCAGGCCACGCTGCCGCGCCGATAGGTGAGATTATCCCCTGCCTGCGCGCCCGATTGCCCAAGCGGCTTTCAGGGCGCGGGGTCTTCGTCCGTCTCTTCGCTCCATGTGCCCGGTGCGGGCTGGGTAAGAATGGCCCGCAGCGCAGGCGGCAAATAGCTGCGCGTCACCCACTCGGGCAAGGCAGGCAGATTCCAGCTGGCGTGTTGCAGCACCATGTACATGCCGTGCAACCAGCGGTGCAGGCCCTCGCGATCAAACGCAATCGTCAGTTCGCTCGCAGGGGTTTGAAACGACAAGCCTGCCTCGTCTGCCCCCGCACTCACCTTGACCGAAGTGCACAACACATACTGCATGGTCGATATGCCGGCCGCTTGCACAGAGTCATCGCGCCCCGTTTGCATGCTCATCAGCCCGGTAACGCTGGGGCGATTGATGGCCGCGTCATGCTCGGCTGCCGCACGGGCCGGCGCATCTACACCCAATGCGTCTGCGGCAGATTGTTCCAATACGCGGCACACCGCCTGCATCACCTCTTGCGCACAGCGCCGAGTAATCCACAGCCGCTCGTGCCGCCACATGGAGCACGCCATCCACACCCTGTCTTCCACCGGGTTGTAGCCAAAAGTAGTGGTCGCCATGGTCAAAAACACCTTGTAAAAACGCCATCAAACACACATGGCACATGGGCTGCATGGCCCTTGCGATGGCCCATTGTAGGCTGCTGGCACGGCCATTACCCACAAGTCTGGCGCTACCGCCCCAACATGCTTGCGGCCAGCTGCACATCGTGATAGCAGAGTGTGCCCACCCGATATGCAAAATTCGTGCGACAATAGCCCCGCTGCCAGCGACCAGTATCTGGCAGCCAGCGTTTGTGCTGTACGTTGTTCGGCTCTGGAATGGATTGGCCTTCTCGCCACCGCTTGCCAGCAACGCTTCTTTCCGGTTTGTCCCCACTGGTTGGCTTTCGCGCCTGCCCATGCGCAGCACGGTGGCCTGTATGCGGCAAGCCTTGACCTCACCTGGCGCCCAAGGCGCTTCCATGATGACATTTGAACAATTAGAACTGGCTCCTGCCATTGTCAAAGCCGTACACGGCATCGGCTATACCGAGCCAACCCCCATTCAGCAACAAGCCATTCCCCTGATTCTGGCCGGGCATGATTTGCTTGGCGGCGCGCAAACCGGCACAGGCAAAACGGCTGCATTCACCCTGCCGATGCTGCATCTGCTCTCCAACCGCACAGCCAACCAGCCGGGTGCCGTGCGCGCACTGGTGCTATGCCCCACACGTGAACTGGCCGCGCAAGTCGAACAATCGGTGCGGGACTACAGCCAGCACCTGAGCCTGACTTCTACCGTGATTTTTGGCGGCGTAGGCATGCAGCCCCAAATCAACCGCCTGCAAAAAGGCGTGGACATTCTGGTGGCCACGCCCGGCCGCCTGCTTGATCTGCACGGTCAAGGCGTGCTGGATCTGTCCGGCGTCGAGATATTGGTGCTGGACGAAGCCGACCGCATGCTCGACATGGGCTTTATCCACGACGTGAAAAAAGTGCTGGCACTGCTGCCTGCCGACAAACAAAGCCTGCTGTTTTCTGCCACCTTCAGCGACGAGATTCGCGAACTGGCATCCACCCTGCTGCGCAACCCGCAACAGGTGCAAGTCACGCCGCGCAACACCACGGCGCAGCGCATTGCGCAAACCATCTACCCAGTAGGCCGCAACCGCAAAAAAGACCTGCTGGCACACGTCATCCAGCAACACAACTGGAACCAGGTGCTGGTATTTACACGCACCAAATTCGGCGCCAACCAGGTGGCCGAGTTCCTCAACAAGCAAGGCATCAGCGCCATGGCCTTGCATGGCAACAAAAGCCAAACGGCGCGCACCCAAGCGCTGTCCGACTTCAAAAGCGGCGCCCTGCGCGCACTGGTGGCAACCGATATTGCCGCGCGCGGCATCGACATCGACGACCTGCCCCATGTGGTGAATTACGAAATTCCCAACGTGCCAGAAGACTACGTGCACCGCATTGGCCGCACGGGCCGCGCGGGTGCAGAAGGCCAGGCTATCAGCTTCGTCTGCATGGATGAAGAAGGCTTCATGCAGGCGATCGAACGCTTTACGCAACAGCAAATTCCCGTGCAGGCCGTAGATGGCTTCGGCCCTGAAGAAGGCGAAACCGCCGAACCCATCGCCATGGGCCGCCAAACCTTGTGGGGCGGCGCAGGCAAACCGCCAAGCCGTGCCGTGATGGCCGCCGCCGCGCGCGCCGCACGCCAGGAAATGATGCAGCGCATTCGCGAAAAGCGCGCCCCCGAAAAAACCCGCCGCGCCGCGCCTGCCGCCCAACAAGAAATTGCAGCACACAATGCGGACGCCACTGCCGAACAGGACGCGCGCCCGCTAGACGCCGAAGGCAACCCCTTGCCCCGCACGCCCCATCAGCCGCGCCCACGCAAGCGGCGCAACCGCTTCCGCAGTGGCGGTGGCGGCCAACGCGCCCAAAGGCCTGATACGGCAGAGCAAGGTGCCTTTCAGGCTGAGTCGCCCTCCGGCAACCGCCCGGCATCAGGCGCGGCACGCCACCCCGGCGGCAACAAGCCCAATCGTCCGCGCCGCAGCAACCAGGGCGAAGCGCAACCGCGCAGCCACGAAAGCACCCTGTTCAAAACACATCGCGACGAATTCAAAGCGCCGCCACGCAATAAAAGCAGCAACAGCGGCCAGCCCGACCCCCTGCGCACCAGCGTGGACAGCATTCGCCGCAGCGCGCGCAGCACCGGCTCGGGCAAGCCGCGCCGCAGCTGGGGCAGCTAACCATTCACAGCCAGCGCCATGCGCTGGCTTTTTTCTGCACGGCCCTTCTTGCCACCATGTCGCGCCACAGCCTGCTTCACCTGCCCGGCATTCTTGCCTTTGCGCATGATCTGCTACGGCGCGCCTTGCGCCCGGGCGATCGGGCCATAGACGCCACCGCCGGCAATGGGCACGACACGGTATTGCTGGCCCAATGCGTGGGCGAGCAAGGCCAGGTCTATGCTTTCGACGTGCAAGCCAGCGCACTGGCGGCCACCCAGACCCGCCTGCAACAGGCTGGGCTGCTGAATCGCGTTACCCTTATTGCTGACAGCCACACCCAACTGCAACACCACGTGCCGCCCGGTGTGCAAGCAGCCGTTTTCAATCTGGGCTATTTGCCCGGCAGCGACAAGGCCATCGTCACACAAGCGCACAGCACCATCGCGGCGCTGGAGCAAGCGCTTGACCTGCTGCAACGCGGCGGCGTGCTGGTGATGGTGGTGTATGGCGGGCACCCCGGCGCAGACGCCGAACGCACCGCCGTGGAGCAATGGGCGCAAACGCTGGATGTGAAACGCGCACAAATCCTGCGCTACCAACTGGTCAATCAACCGGGGCAACCGCCCTACGTGTTGGCGCTGGAAAAACGCTTGTAGCCTTTTGCTGTTGTGCCATTAAAAAGTCAGATATTTGCCAGCTTGCGCGCCCATAATGAATTTTCTATTGATCGTGAAATCCACAGGAGGTGTATATGGCAGGCTGGTTTGAATTGAGTAAAAGCAAGAATGATCAATTCCGTTTTGTGCTGAAAGCTGGCAACGCAGAAACCATACTCGTCAGCGAGCTGTACACTACAAAAGCTGCCGCCCAGAATGGCATTGCTTCCGTGCAAAGCAATAGTCCGCAAGATGAACGCTACGAGCGCAAAACAGCCACGAACGGCAAGTTTTACTTCACGCTCAAGGCGGCCAACCATCAGGTGATCGGCACCAGCGAAATGTATGAAACCGAGGCCAGCTGCAAAAAAGGCATCGCCTCTGTCAAGAGCAATGGCACAAGCACGACGGTAAAAGACTTGACCGCAGCCTGACTGAGCATTGGCACGCTCTACCAAGCCGCCGCCACATGGCGGCTTTTTTGCATGTGCGCGCATCGGCTACGCAGCATAGGCATGCGGCACGGCAGCTACACACGCCGCAGCAACATGGCATCGCCATAGCTGAAGAAGCGATACCGCTGGGCAATGGCGTACTGATAGAGTGCCATGATTTTTTCGTATCCGGCAAAGGCGCTGACCAACATCAGCAAGGTGCTTTTGGGCAGGTGGAAATTGGTCAGCAGCACATCCACCACCTGAAACCGAAAGCCCGGTGTGATGAAGATGCGCGTTTCCGCACGGGTTTGCCCGCTGGCGGCCCAGCTTTCGAGCGCGCGCACGCTGGTAGTGCCCACGGCCACCACACGCCCGCCACGTTCCCGGCAAGCGGCGATGGCGTCGATCGTTTCGTCGGGCACTTGGTAGTGCTCGGCATGCATAACGTGGTCGGCGATGTTGTCGGTACGCACGGGCTGGAAGGTGCCTGCGCCCACGTGCAGGGTGACGCTGGCCGTGGCAATACCTTGTTCGCGCAACTGCGCCAGCAAGGCTTCGTCAAAATGCAGGGCTGCGGTGGGTGCCGCCACGGCGCCTGGGTGTTTGGCAAATACCGTTTGGTAGCGGCGCGCGTCTTCTTGGCCCTGCTGCTGCATCGCCGCTTCGCTCGCGTAATCACGCGCAATATAGGGCGGCAGGGGCACATGGCCGTGCTGTTCCATCACGGCATAGGGGTCATCGCTGAATTGCAGGTGGTACAAGGAGCCGTCTGCCTGCGGCCAGCGCCCCAGCATCGTGGCCTCAAATCCCCCGTGCATTTGCAGCACCGTGCCGGGTGCAGGCTTTTTGCTGGCTCGCAGATGCGCGGCCACGGTATAGGGCATGGCGTCTTGGTGCAGCACGCGCTCGACCAGCAGCTCAACCTGCCCACCGCTGGGTTTGTGCCCGAACAGGCGCGCTTTGATGACTTGCGTGTCGTTGAAGATCAGCAGGTCTTCTGGCCGCAGCAGCCCGCACAGTTCGGGAAACATGCGATCCACGGGCTTAGCCCCCGTGCCGTCGAGCAGGCGCGCGCCGGTGCGCTGCGCGGCTGGCTGCTGGGCAATCAGCTCGGGCGGCAGGTCGAAATCAAAGTCATCCAAGGTCAAGGCTGTCATGGGCATCCCACACAAAAGGCTTACGGCAAATCATCCAGCGGCTGGCATCATAGCGCGGCCATGGAGCGACATTTGTTCCACGCGCCCATTCATACCTATCTGCCATGCTCGTTTGCCATGGAATGCCGCAGCTGCATACCAGTATCTTTGCCCCAAACCCCCACCCGCCCTAAGGCAAAGCGCTTGTGCGAGAATGCCCGCAGCCATCTATTGAATATTGAATCTTCCGTTTGAAAAAGGAGTTGTCATGGAACACAAACTCAAACCCCTCCCCTACCCCATCGACGCGCTGGCGCCCTATTGCAGCCAGGAGACCATGGAATACCACCACGGCAAACACGTGCAAGCCTATGTGGACAAACTCAACGAGCTGCAAAAAGGCACCGAGTTCGAGTCCATGACGCTGGAAGAGATCGTCAAGAAAGCCTCTGGCCCCATTTACAACAATGCGGCGCAGATCATGAACCACGAATTTTTCTGGCCCTGCATGAAAGCCAACGGCGGCGGCGAGCCCACCGGCGCGCTGGCCGAGGCCATCAACAAGAAATGGGGCAGCTATGCGGACTTTCGCGCAGCGTTTGTCAAATCGGCCGTAGCCAATTTCGGCTCGGGCTGGACATGGTTGGTCAAAACACCCGCCGGCGGCGTGGACATCGTCAACATGGGGCCTGCGGGCAACCCCATCACCACCGAAAACAAGGCGCTGCTGGGCATTGACGTGTGGGAGCACGCCTACTACATCGACTACCGCAACGCGCGTCAGAAGTATGTGGAAACTTTCCTCGACAAGCTGGTGAACTGGGATTTTGTGGCGCAGCAGTTGGCCTGATACCTCACTGATACCGTCCAATTCCACGGTCGCCTTGCGCGGCCACCCAAAAGCCACCCCAAAGGGTGGCTTTTTTGCCTGAGTAGGCGCAGCGGCGGTGAGTGCTTACTCCCGGTTACCCCGGTATGCGCTTATTCCGCCACCAGCTTCAAGCCGATGCGGGTTTTGCTCCAGGCTTGCGCCTCTTGTTCCAGCAAATAATGCGATTGTGGGAATTTGGCCGCCCATTTCTTGGGCGTTGTAATCACAAAGCCCCTTTTGCCGCCGGATTGCTCCGCTTTGGCGGGTTGCAAGCCAATGCCCGTGATGTGCGGATTGCGCCGCGCATGGCAAAAAATCACCGCCAAACGCAAGGCCAGCAAGGCGGAAGAAAAGTCGCCCTCCACCCAATCGATATCCAGCTTGTGCAACTTGCCGCGATGCCCCAGCACCAACTGGCTGAGGTGATGCAGCTCGGGCAAGGCAAAGCCTGGCGCTTCGGCATTATCAAGAATATAAGCGCCATGTCTGTGGTAGTTGCTGTACGAGATGTGTTTGCCGATTTCGTGCAGGCGCGCCGCCCAGCGCAGCTTGCGCTCGCGCCGCTCTTGCAGCACCGCGTCTTGTTGAGGCAACTGCCGATACAAGGCCAACGCCGTGCGCTCTACCCGCGTGGCCTGGGCCTCGTCGGCATGGAATTTTTCCATGAGCTTGTTCACGGTTTGCGAGCGGATATCGGTCGTGGGTTGCTGGCGTTTGAGCAAATCGTGCAGCACGCCTTGGCGCAGGGCACCAACCGATACATGCATCTCTTCAATGCCCAGCAAATCGAACAAGGCGCGCAATATGCTCACGCCGCCGCCAATCACGGGGCGACGGTCGTCTTTCAACCCATCCAGTTGCAAAGCCGAAGCGTTGCGCGCTTGCAGCATGCGCTGTACCAGCCATTCCAGTCCTTCCCGCGTAACCAGGCCCGGCGTTGCTCGGCCTGCGTTGCTGAGCAGCTCGCTGACGGCGGCTACCGTGCCCGAGCAACCATAGGCCACATCCCAGTTGCCAGCGCCATATACCGCCAGCACGTCATCCAGCTCGGCCTTGGCGGCTACATCGGCCTGGCGAAAAGCCTCTGGCGTAAACGCCCCTTTGGGGAAATAACGCATGGACCAGGTGACACTGCCCATTTGCGCAGATTCCAGCTCTTGGGCCTTGAGGTTTTTGCCCAGAATCAGCTCGGTGGAACGCCCGCCAATATCCACCACCAACCGCCGCTCGCCGGAACGTGGCAAGAGACTGGACGCGCCCTGATAAATCAACCGCGCCTCTTCACGGCCAGACACCACATGAATCGGCACGCCCAATATCTGCTGGCCGCGCGCCAGAAACTCTTCACGGTTCACGGCCTGCCGCAACGTTTGGGTGCCTACGGCACGAATGTTATCTTTGGGGAAGTCGCCCAAGCGCTCCTTGAAGCGCTCCAGGCAAGCCCAGCCGCGCTCCATGGCGTCGAGCGAGAGCTGGTTGTTCTCGTCCAGCCCTGCGCCTTGGCGAACGGTTTCCTTGAGGTATTCCACACGCTCGATCTGCCCGCCTTCGTATTGGCCGATTTCCAGCCGAAAACTGTTGGATCCCAAATCAAGGGCTGCCAAACGGGTACCGTTGCGCATGGTCATGGTTGTACTCTGCAAAAAGTCAACAAAATGGTTGCAGTTTACGGTATGAGACACCTTAATCGAACCTGAACAATGTCACAAAAATGTCATGTAAGCAACTTACAGTAGGATGCAAGTGATGTGACCGGGCAGGTAGCACACCGTGCAAATGCCGCCCCGCTGCATCAAGCCACCATGCTTATCCTGATGACCAAGAACAAAGGATTTTTCATGCAGATTTTGCGCAGACTGGCCTTGGCAGGCCTTGCAGCAACCATGGCATGGAGCTTGGCTGCCTGCGGCAAGCAGAATGCAGCCACGCCAACCGCCCGTGATGGCGCAACGGGCGCGGGTGCTTCGTTTCCGGCGCCCTTGTATGCCAAATGGGCCAGTAACTATGCCGCCGCCACAGGCGCCAAGATCAATTACCAGTCGGTAGGCTCCAGCGCCGGCATGAAGCAGGTCGAGGCCCAAACGGTCGATTTTGGCGCTTCTGACGAACCTCTGAGCGACGAAGCGCTCAAAGCCAAAGGGCTGGTGCAATTTCCCACCGTGATTGGCGGCGTGGTACCCGTCATCAATATCGCCGGGCTGGCATCGGGCGATATGGTGCTGGATGGCCCAACGCTGGCCGCCATCTACCTGGGCAAAATCACCCGCTGGAACGATCCGGCCATTGTGGCGCTCAACCCCACGCTGGCCTTGCCCGATGCCGCCATTGCCCCCGTGCGCCGGGCTGATGGCTCGGGCACCAGCTTTACCTTCACCGATTACCTGAGTAAAACCAGCTCCGAGTGGAAAGAAAAAATCGGCACAGGCAAAGCCGTGAATTGGCCTGTAGGCACCGGCGGCAAAGGCAACGAAGGCGTGGCGCTGTTTGTGGCGCGCCTGCCCAATTCAATTGGCTATGTGGAATATTCCTACGTGAAACAGGCCAATATGACGGCCATCAAGCTGAAAAACGCTGCTGGCCACGCTGTGACGGCCAACGAAGACAGCTTCAAGGCCGCTGCCGCTTCGGCCGACTGGCAACGTTCTTTCCACCAAATACTGACCAACCCGCCAACACCCGATGCCTGGCCGATTACCTCTGCCACCTACATCATGATGCAGTCTCGGCAAGACAAGCCACACAACGCGGCGGCGGTGCTGAAATTTTTCGACTGGGCCTACGGCAACGGCGACCAGACCGCACAGCAACTGGACTACATCGCCATGCCTGACGAGGTCAAGGCGCTGATCCGGCAATCCTGGACCCATATTCAGGATGCCAACGGCCAGCCGATTGCCTACAAGTAACGACGCAGCGCTTGTAACGGCGCCTGCTGACAAGGATTTGAAACACATTCTTCCCTCACCCTCTAGCGAACGCCTCATGTCCACTGAATCTTCTTCCTCCATGACGCAGACCACGCCCGCGCAAGCCCGGGGCGCCATGCAACGCACGGGTTTTGTGGCAGATCTGCTGTTTGGCGGCGCTGCACGTTTGGCCGCATGGATCACGCTATCGCTGCTGGCAGGCATCATCCTGTCGCTGATCTGGGGGGCCTGGCCTGCGATTCGCCAGTTCGGCCCGATGTTTCTGGTCAGAAGCGCCTGGAACCCCGTTACCGGACACTACGGCGGCTGGGTCATGATCTATGGCACGCTGGCTACATCGGCCATTGCCTTGCTGATCGCTGTGCCGGTCAGCTTCGGCATTGCCCTGTTCCTCACGGAAATGTCACCCCGCTGGCTCAAGCAACCGCTGAGCACGGCAGTAGAGCTGCTGGCGGCTGTGCCTTCGATCGTGTACGGCATGTGGGGTCTGATGGTGTTTGGCCCCGTGCTGGCGCGCTTTGTGCAAATGCCTTTGCAATCGCTGCTAGGCAATGTGCCGCTGCTGGGCAGCATGGTTTCCGGCCCACCCGTGGGCATTGGCATTTTGCCGGCGGGCATCATTCTGGCGATCATGATTATTCCTTTCATCGCTTCGGTCATGCGCGATGTGTTTCAGGTCACGCCCACGCTGCTCAAAGAATCGGCCTACGGACTGGGTTCCACCACCTGGGAGGTGATGTGGAAAGTGGTGCTGCCCTATACCAAAACCGGCGTGATCGGCGGCGTCATGCTCGGCCTGGGGCGCGCGCTGGGCGAGACCATGGCCGTCACCTTCGTGATCGGCAACATGAACCACCTCACTTCTCTGAGCCTGTTCCAACCCGCCAGCAGCATCACCGCCACCCTGGCCAATGAATTTGCCGAAGCCTCCAGCGATTTGCATCGCGCATCGCTGATTTATCTGGCGCTGGTGCTGTTCATCATCACCTTCATCGTGCTGAGCCTGTCCAAACTTCTGCTGCTGCGCCTGCGTAAAAACGAGGGCCGTTCATCATGAGCAACACCTCTACACCTACTCCTGTCACCGACTACCGCGCAGCCAAAATCGCGCAGCGCAAGCTCGTCAATCGCATCATGCTGGGCCTGTCGATGCTGGCCATGGCATTTGGCGTTTTCTGGCTGCTGTGGATTTTGCTGGACACCATCCGCTTGGGACTCGGCGGGCTGAGCATGCAGGCGCTCACTGCCATGACGCCCGGCCCCAACGAGGCAGGCGGCATTGCCAACGCCATGTTCGGCTCTTTTTTGATGGTGCTGGTAGCCACTTTCATCGGCACGCCCATCGGCGTGATGGCAGGCATTTACCTGGCCGAATACGACCAGAACGGCTGGGTCGGCAAGGTCACGCGCTTTGTCAATGACATTCTGCTATCCGCACCCTCCATCGTCATCGGCATGTTCGTGTCGGTAATACTGGTAGTGCCCTTTGGTGGCTTTTCTGGCTGGGCCGGCTCCGTAGCCTTGGCATTGCTGGTGATTCCCGTGGTGATTCGCACCACCGAGAACATGCTCAATCTGGTGCCTGCCGGCTTGCGCGAAGCCGCCTACGCACTGGGCACGCCCAAGTGGAAAGTGATTTGGGCCATTACCTTCAAGGCGGCGCGATCGGGCGTGGTAACGGGCATTTTGCTGGCCGTGGCACGCATTGCGGGTGAAACCGCGCCGCTGCTCTTTACCGCGCTCAACAACCAGTTCTGGAGCAGCGACATGAGCCAGCCCATGGCCAGCCTGCCCACCATGATTCTGAAATTTGCCATGACGCCCTATGCCAACTGGCAACAACTGGCCTGGGTCGGCATTTTCGTAATCACGCTGGCCGTGCTCACCCTCAACGTCGTGGCTCGCGTGCTGACGCGCACCAAACATTAAGCACCTTTTTGTACCCCCTACCGCTATGACTACATCTCCCGTCATGACACCCGAAACAAGCCCCGCCGCCAGCGC
>RRZT012772349.1_pt1 | contig 30302 bp, 30 predicted proteins | sample 2165551 | NCBI WGS metagenome assembly RRZT01 (sample SAMN10456910, study PRJNA506462) | wastewater metagenome | biome: wastewater; feature: sludge; material: wastewater sludge; isolation source: wastewater sludge with Escherichia coli K12::gfp cells carrying plasmid... | place: USA: Moscow, Idaho...
ATTCATAGTTCTATTTTAGCTAAAAAAAAAAAAAGCGGAGTCAAGCTTTTTTGCCTGACTCCAAGAAATGTTAAATCTATTTGGCTAGAATCTTCTTGAAAGAGAAGCGCTTGGCCACTCTCCAATTACCTCGAGTGTCGGCGTTAAAAGCCTTAATCTCGCCATTTTTAACTTCAGAAATTTCAACTAGCGCTGGGTTGTACGGAACGAGAGTTTTATAAAACCTTAGATCGTCTTCGCCAATCCGCACTCGCCCTGGAAAAACTTCAAGAAACTTGACCTTAGCGCGGTCTTCAAAATAATTTCTAGCACCGTTTGGTGGTATAAATTTATCGGCTCTAACGCCCATTTTTGTAAGTGTCTTTTGTACGTCACCCAAAAGCATTTTAGCTTCAGCTGAGATAAACACATAAGCCCGTTTCTTTTTAGTTAAAAAAACAAAGGCCTCAGCGTTCCTACCAACTGGCAAATCGCGCACGACAACTCGGTCAATTTCAAAATTAACGCCAAAATGCGCTTGTAGAAACTTTTCAAGATTAATATCGGAATAGATTTCTTCCTGCATGAGCCGATTATATCATAATTTATAGATATGCGCCAGTGGCCAGCTTAATCTAAAAAATAGTTTCGATCAAATACAATATCAATTATTAAACGGTTATAATCACGCTTTAAGTTTTTGCAAATTTTCGATTTAATCTCATCATTACCTAAACTGACATCTTGTGGAATCACAAGATCAAACAAAACTTTTTCGCCTTTATCATCTTTAGTCCGCCTTAAATCATGAATCCTAAAATCTGGCGAAATCTCATTTAAGGCGTTATCAATATGATTGATAATATCTTGATAACGAGAAGTCTTATTATGGATTGGGTCGACATAAAATACCAGCATAATTGATAGACGTTTATTAAAATCATACTCAATTCTATCAGCAATCCTATGACTATCTTTTAAAGATATCTTTTCAGGCACTTCAATATGAACAGTAGCGAAGTTTTTCTGTGCGCCATATGTATGTATCAATAAATCGTGATAGCCTAAAATGTTCTTATAACTATCCAAAAGTTTAGTAGCTTTCTTAATCTCTTGGTCTGGGCGCGAGCCAAGTAGATCATCAATCGAATCTAATATTGAGCGAATGCCAGAGTATATAACGAAGCCCGCAATAACGATACCTAAAATACCATCAATGTTTACTTCAAAGATCTGACCGATAAATAAGCCAACCAAAATAGAGGCTGTCATAAGCGCGTCATTACGGCTATCTATATAAGATGCCTCGATGGCGCCAGAATTGGTCCGTTTACTTGCTTTATAATAAACAACTGCTTGATATATTTTTATTAATATTGAGATTATAAGAACAACAATTGTTAGAGTAGATAGATTGACCGGTTTTGGTGAAATTAAATTCTCAAACGATTCGACAAAGAACTGCACGCCAATAAAAATAATTAAAATCGAAACAATGAATCCACTCAAATATTCGCTTCTAGCATGACCAAACGGATGTTCTTTATCGGCCGGCTTTTGACTCATGAAAAAACCTATAATGACGATAATAGAAGAGGCAAAATCACCAAGGTTATTTATAGCGTCCGCCATAATCGACACGCTGCCCGATATTAAACCAGCGACAATTTTAAAACCAAACAAAATTAAATTGGTAAACAGCCCGATAAAAGCGGTCTTTAAAGCATCTCGTGTTCGTTTTGACATCTTATTCATTCTATAAGATTACCACAAAACAACAAACTTGTTAAGCTAAATTAAGCCTTGTGTTATAATGTTATTAATGGATATTCTAAAAGGTTTGAATGCGCCGCAAAAAGACGCAGTTGAAACGGTCAGCGGGCCGCTTTTAATTTTGGCTGGTGCAGGAAGTGGTAAAACTAAAACTTTAACTCATCGAATCGCTTATTTGATTCAAAGTCAAAATATAGCACCTGAAGAAATTTTAGCAGTTACTTTTACTAACAAAGCCGCCAAAGAAATGCGCCAAAGACTAGCGACAATGCTTGGCGGTCGAGCTGAAAACCGATTTTTCATGCCTTGGATGGGAACGTTTCACGGTATTTGTGTGAGGATTTTGCGCCATAGCGGAGAATCAATTGGGGTCGAAAGAAATTTCGTAATTTATGATGAAGACGACCGCCGAACTTTGATTAAAAAAATCATCAAAGATTTTAATATGGATGATAAAAGCGTTAAGCCTTCAAGCGCATCAGCAGCTATTTCCAACGCCAAAAACGAATTGCGGTCCGCTGAAGATTTTGCAGCTAGCGCCAATTGGGGTTTTGAACAAAAAGTTACTCAAATTTATGAAGAGTATGAAAAACGCCGCCGAAAAGCGAATGCGCTGGATTTTGACGATCTACTTTGTGAAGTAGTCAGATTACTGCGCGAAAACCTAGAAGTTCGAGCGTTTTGGCGCGATAAATTTAAACATATTATGATCGACGAATATCAGGACACAAACGCTGCTCAATATTCAATCGTTAAAATGTTGGTTAATGAAAATAAAAATATTTGTGTGGTTGGCGACGATTGGCAGAGTATCTATTCTTGGCGCGGAGCAGATTTTACAAATATTTTAAATTTCTCAAGGGATTTTCTTGGTACTAAAGTCATAAAACTCGAGCAAAATTATCGTTCAACCGAATCAATTTTAAATGCCGCGCACAACGTAATCACTAAAAATACTAAGCGCACAGATAAAGAGCTCTTCACAAAGCTCGGCGTCGGTGAGCCTGTAAAACTGCAAACAAGTCGAGATGAGTCAGAAGAAGCTGCCCGAATAGCTGGGCAAATATTTAGCTTTAACACAGTTGGCGCTAGGCAATTTTCGGATTTCGCGATATTATACCGAACCAACGCTCAGAGCCAGGCTTTCGAGCGAGCGATGATGCATTATCAGATACCTTATAAAATCATTGGCGGCATGCGATTCTTTGACCGCAAAGAAGTCAAAGATATTCTGGCGTATTTGCGTGTAGTTTATAACCCGCTTGATACGGTGGCCTTTACGAGAATCGTTAATGTGCCCACACGTGGAGTTGGTCAAGTTAGTTTTGAAAGATTTATGAATTGGCAAGCTCAAACTGGCCAGGATATTATATCTTCGCTCTTGATGGCGGGTGAGCTTTCTACGCTACCAACGCGAGCTCGCAATTCTTTAATAAGGCTTGGCGAAATCTTTCGTGAAGCTCAGCTAATCAACGAAAATTCCACCAGCCCAGCTGAAATTATTGAAAAGATTTTAGACCGAACTGGTTATACTGGTGCGGAAAAACTTGCCGACAGTGAAGAAATCGACCGAAGCGAAAACTTAAGTTCAATGGTGTCAGACGCAAAAAATTATGCTGACCTTGCAACTTATCTAGAAGACGCGGCTTTGATGAGTTCTGCCGATGCAACTACTGACGATAATAGCGTCACGCTAATGACATTACACGCAGCGAAAGGTTTGGAATTTCCAGTTATATTTATGGTTGGGATGGAAGAAGGTCTATTCCCGCACAGCCGAGTTTATGATAGCGGCCCAGAAGAACTTGAAGAAGAGCGGCGGCTTTGCTACGTCGGAATGACGCGAGCCTGCGAAGAACTCATTTTAAGTTACGCCAATCGACGAGCCGTTTTTGGGCAATGGCAGTATTGCACACCAAGTAGATTTATTTCTGATGCAGGATTAGCGCCCGAAAACTCGTTTGGTGATGATTATATGGATGAATATTCTGACGGATTTTCAGCAGAAACTAGTGATGATTTTTATAGTGATGAGCCAAATCTTTCGATTGGCGATAGAGTTAAAAGCTCAGCCTTTGGTAGTGGGGTATTAACAGATATTGATGGTATGGCTGTTGAGATTAGATTTGATAACGGTAAATCAAAAAAGCTTAATGTTGAATATGCTAGGCTCGAGAAAATTTGATTTTTACCAAATTTTTTGATAAAATAGTTTAAAGTAATGTGGAAAAATTCAACTAAATATTTTTTGGTTAATTCTAGGCTACGAACCAAATTTTGTGTAGCGGCTTTTGCCTTTATAGCTCTAGGTGGCTTAGGTGTTTGCACACTTCAAAATATCTCAAATGCTAATGCCCAAGGTGAGGGCAATAAAGTTCTGTCCGTGTACGATAACAACACTAGTACGCGGACTTCTTTTCGTACCGACGCCAAAACCGTGCGAGCGGCTTTTGAAGACCGAGGAATCGAAATTTCAAAACAAGACAAAGTTGAGCCCGGGCTTGACGAAGAATTATCTGAAGTTGATTACAACGTAAATATATATCGAGCAAAACCAGTCCTAATTGAGGACGGCGCAGTCCGCGAAAAAATTATGAGTAGTAGCCAAACATCAGATGGAATCGTTAAAGATGCCGGCATTAAAGTATATGATGAGGATGTTATCTCGGTTACCCAAGCACAAAACACAGCCGAAGACGGCGTTGCGACTAGCCTAAAAATCACAAGAGCCAAAGAAATAACGGTTGATATTTTTGGTAAACAAACCCATCTTAGAACTCAAGCCGATACCGTCAAAGATTTCTTAAGTGAAAAATCAATTAAACTTAGTGAAAACGACGAAGTTTCAGTACCACTAGACACCAAAATTAAAAATGGTGATAGTTTTAGTATTTGGCGAAACGGCAAGCAAACCATTACAATTGACGAAGAAGTTGAATTTGAAGTCGAAAAGATTCAAGACGCCGATAAAGAAGTTGGTTATGAGCAGATTAAAGAAGCCGGCGAAAAGGGCACAAAATCTGTAACCTACGAAGTTGAAATCAGAAATGGCCAAGAAGTTTCGCGTAATAAAATTAGTGAAGTTGAAACGAAGAAGTCTAAAAAGCAGGTCGTAATTGTTGGTATAAAACAAAAGACCGTACTTTATACTGGTGGCGGAACAAAATCTGAGTGGCTAGCAGCATCTGGGATTAACTCGGCCTATTGGGGATATGTTGATGCGATCGTATCAAGAGAAAGTGGCTGGAATCCAAATGCTACCAACGCCAGCTCCGGTGCTTGTGGTCTTGCCCAAGCGCTACCATGTAGTAAAGTTCCTGGAAACGGCTATAACCCTATCGACTCACTAAGATGGATGAATACATACGTGAGCCGATATGGTGGATGGGAAGGAGCTTACAATTTTTGGCAAGCTAACCACTGGTATTAATGATGTCTTTAAAAAATAATAAATCACTTGGCCAACACTGGCTAAAAGATCGCGATATTCTCGATCAAATTGCATTTGACGCGGAGATTGAAGACGGAGACTATGTACTCGAAGTCGGACCAGGTTTAGGCACGCTCACGTCATCACTGTTAAAAGCAGCCGGCAGCGGTAAAGTGCTTTCAATCGAATTCGACCCTGAACTTGCTAAAAAACTGCCCGCGCAATTTCCAGGTAAAAACTTGGAAGTTTTGAACCAAGATTTTTTACAATTCGATTTAAATAGCTTACCAAAAAACTATAAGGTTGCAGCCAACGTGCCGTATTATATTACGTCTAAGATTATCGAAAAACTACTCACCGCCGATAATAAGCCTCAGGTTGCGGCTCTACTTGTCCAAAAAGAAGTTGCTCAGCGGCTGGCAGCAAAACCCGGAGATATGAGTATTTTAGCGGTGGCTGCTCAAATTTATGCTGAAATTTCTTTAGGCGAAATCGTCGATAGAGAATTTTTCACTCCGCCACCAAAGGTTGACTCTCAAGTAGTTGTACTACGGACGCTTCCAAGTAGTAAAATTGATGAGTTTAATCGTAAGCAAAATACAAACATCGACGAAAAACAACTTTTCAGAGTAGTTAAAGCTGGCTTTAGTGCTAAACGTAAGAAGATTAGTAAGAGTTTAAGCGCTAATTTAGCCGCCCCAAAAGACGATATTCTTAAAATCTTAAATGAAGCAAATGTCTCCGCCGACGTTCGAGCCCAAGAGCTCAGCATTGAGCAGTGGCTTAGCCTTACGCAACACTTCTTTAAAGCTTCCATCTAGATTGCGATTTTGCTTAAATAATGATATAATAGCCACAATATGACAAAGAAAAAGCTTTATATAACAACTGCAATCCCATATGCAAACGGTGCGCCACACATCGGAAATGCACTCGACTATTTAGTAGCCGACATTTGGGCTAGATATCAAAAACAACACGGCAACGACGTCCGATTTCAAGTTGGAACCGACGAACACGGCAACAAAATAGCCGAAAAAGCCGAACAAGCCGGCATAACTCCGCAAGAATATGTCGACAAAAATGTCGCAAACTTCAAAAACTTGATGGACAAAATCAAAACATCCTATACAGACTTCGTACGTACAACCGATCCTCATCATATTGGCGCTTCGCAGTATATCTGGCAACAGCTTGAACCTTATATTTATAAAGGAACTTATGAAGGCTGGTATTGTACTGGCTGTGAATCATTCTGGACAGAAAAAGAAGTCACCGAAAACAAAGGTATTTGCCCAGACCATCAGATTCCATATATTCGCCTAAGTGAAGAAAATTATTATTTACGCATTAGCGAATTTAGTGACAGGATTCGTGAGGCAATTGAAACTGACCGCATGAAAATTACTCCAGAATTTAGAAAAAAAGAGTTCTTAAAATTCTTAGAAAACGGACTAGACGATGTTTCAATGTCGCGCCCACGTAAAAATCTTAGCTGGGGTATACCAGTGCCGGGTGACCCAGACCAAGTCATGTATGTTTGGATTGATGCACTTGCCAACTATATAACTGTTATTGGCTATCCAGACCAGCCAGAATGGGAAGAATATTGGCCAGCTAACTTACAAGTTATAGGCAAAGACATCTTGCGTTTTCACGCTGGAATTTGGCCAGCGATGCTCCTAGGTCTAGGACTACCATTACCTAAAGAGCTTTTAGTTCATGGTCATATTTCGTCAGGTGGCGTAAAAATGAGTAAATCAATTGGCAATGTCGTCGATCCAAATGAAGTTATCGACAACTACGGCCTTGACGCATTTCGTTATTATTTCTCAAGACATATTCCAACACTTGATGATGGTGATTTTACATGGGATAAATTTGAAAATGCATACAACAACGAGCTAGGAAACGACTTAGGCAACCTAGTATCGCGTGTGGCAAACATGGTGAAAAAATACCAATCTGGTGTTATTGGCGATATTGAAGCTAATGAACATGACATGCACGATTTCTTTGACTACATGAAGCGGCTTGAATTCAATAAAGCTATCGACGAAGTATGGGCTTCAGTAAAAGCACACAACCAATATATTGAAAGAGTGAAACCATGGGAAATAGCTAAAAAAGCTAAAGAGGACCGCGAAGAAGAGCTACACTTGGCAGAAGTTTTAAACCATTCAGTTGGTGGTATTTTACAAATTGCCGAGATGTTAACCCCATTTATTCCTGATTCAGCCGAAAAAATTAAAAGTATTTTTGCCAGCGGCGTAATTAAGGATATTGAAGGCGACGTACTATTTCCAAGGATATACTTAAAAACTGAAGACCCACGAATAAAGAACCAAGAAAAATCAGAAGCTAAAAAGTAATGTATTTAATTGATTCTCATTGTCATATCCATGATGAAGATTTCCCAATTGAAACAGATCAAGTACTGCTAAACGCCAGAAGTAATAGTGTAACGAAAGTAATCTGTATCGGAGTAGATCTCCAGGATTCGATTCGGGCGCTAGAGTTTGCTAAAAATAATTCAAGCCCAGACAACCAGCTGTTTGCTAGTGTTGGTATTCATCCACACGAGGCAAGCACTTTCACCCAAGACACAATAGCTGAGCTTAAAAAACTTGCCGCCGATGAACTAGTCGTGGCGATCGGTGAAATTGGCCTAGATTATCATTATAATAATTCACTCAAAGAAGTTCAAAAACATGCCTTGAGACAACAACTTAGGCTAGCGCAAAATTTAAACCTACCAGTTTCATTCCATGTGCGTGAAGCATACGACGATTTTTGGCAAATATTTGACGATTGTGTGCAGTCTGGTGGTAAAATCAGGGGTGTTATGCATAGCTTTACAGATAGCCTGGATAATTTAAATAAAGCGCTCGATAGTGGCTTATTTATCGGAGTAAATGGCATATCGACTTTTGTCAAAAAACCAGACGAAGTTAAAATGTTTTCTTCGATACCTCTCAATAGAATTTTACTTGAGACCGACGCACCATTCTTATCGCCAACCGGCAAAAGAGGTAAACCTAATCACCCTGCAAATGTTAAGCTCATAGCCGGAGATTTAGCCGCAAAGCGCGGCCTACCACTACTCGATGTAGCCAGAATCACATCTCGAAATACCCAAAAATTATTCAATATCTGACAGTAGTCTGCTGATTGACTTCACACAGTAATTATGATATAATTTAATTATTAGAGGTTAAAATATGGATAATATTTCAGAAAAAAGTCTATTTAAGATTCCCAAAATAGAAACCGGTAAAAAATCGGCACCTATTAAAAAGACTAAAAATACCTCAACCAAACTAAAACATGATAGTTCAAATAAATCATACATCGAACTACTTAAAAAGGGCCAGGAAATAATTGACGCTCGAATAGAGGCGGCTGAGGATCTTAAGAAGAGGTAATTATGGTAGATAAAATAAAAAAATCAATAATACTTCCCAAGAAACGTAAAACCGCAGATGATCTATACTACAAAAACCAAGCAAAAAAGCTTCTACCATTCAAAAAAATGAACCAAAGAGATTTAGTAGACCTTGAAAGTAGTTTAGGCGCTACAATTTTTGGAGCAATCCCCGAAGGCCATCGTCGTGAATTTTTCAATGTCGATAATGATACTTGGATTTGGCACGAAGAATGGGCGGTTGGCAACAAACAAATTTGCGAGCGGACGATTCGCTACGAAATTAGCGAGACTCAAGTAATAAAAGTTGAACCAGGTCCACATTATACACATATAAAGGGTAAAGAATTAAATAATTTTATCACGGCGGTAGAAACTTACCATAAATTAGTTTTGACAAAAATCTACAAAAAGCGCATCTAAACGTTTTCTAGTTTGAAAAAACCCTAGATATGTAGTAAAATATATAGTAATGAGTGAGAATTTTATTTACCTTGACCACGCTGCAGCCACCCCTGTAGACGACAAAGTTTTAGCGGCTATGACGCCCTATTTTAGTGACAAATTTTTTAATCCAAGCGCTCCATACTTCCCAGCAATCGAAGTAAAACACGACTATGAAGACGCTAAATCGCAGCTAGCCCAATTGATAGGTGCCAAAAGCGATGAACTAGTGATGACTGCCGGCGCAACCGAAAGTGTTAACTTAGCTTTTTCTGCAGCAAATTCAAGCCAAGATGATTCAGAAATTTTAGTTGGAAAATTTGAACATCATTCAGTTTTAGCTGCCGCCAAAAAATTCGGCAAACTCGTCAAAATAAATATCAAAGAATCTGGTTTAATCGATATCGAAGATTTAGCTAACAAAATCTCACCAAAAACACGCATTGTCTCTGTAATGATTGCCAACAATGAAACTGGAGTCATTCAACCAATCACAAAGATAGCTGAACTAGTTCGTAGCGAGCGCCAACGGCGCTTATCAATTGGCGATTCTAACCCAATTTATTTACATAGTGATGCTAGCCAAGGAGTTGGACAGCTCGATATTCATGTGTCGCGACTTGGAATCGACATGATCACCCTAAACGCCGGTAAAATATATGGACCAAAGCAAACCGGATTGCTCTGGGCCGACCGCAACGTATCTTTAGTGGCTCAGGTTGTTGGCGGAGGACAAGAGCGAAACTTGCGTAGTGGCACAGAGAATGTTGCCGCAGTGATTGGTTTTGCTAAAGCTCTCCAACTTACTGAAAAACACCGTAAAAATGAGAACCAAAGATTAAAAGACCTAAAACAATCGTTTAAAAAAACTCTACGCTCAAATTTCACTGAAACCGAAATGATATTTTTAGGTGATGAAAAAAAGCAACTAAATTCACATATATCGCTTAGCTTTCCTGGGATTGATGCCGAGAGAATCGTCTTTTCTTTAGAAACAAATGGCGTTTTGCTTTCAACTGGGTCGGCCTGTGCGGCAAATAAAGCCTCTCGCTCACAAACACTATGCGCTATGAATCTTGGTGAAGAAGTAATTGATGGTAGCTTACGTGTCTCAATTGGAAAACTATCAAACGAAGACAATATGAAACAAGCAGCCGAAATTATAAGCCAAACCGTCCGCGACGAAATCAATCGGATAAAAGGTGCTTCGGCGTGAGATTTGTTTTAAACATCTTAACTGCTGTAGTGGTGCTTGGTATCTTTGTTGTGGCAACAACTATTTATTTAGCGCCAAATGATATTGCTAAATGTAAAACTCCTGGAGTTTATTCTGATAGTAGCCAAACCACTTGCCAAAAAGTAGATACTGTCGTGGCAATCTCGGGCGGTAATACATCACAAAGAACTAATCACGCAGTAAAACTATTTAAAGCAGGCTGGGCAGACAAATTGATATTTTCTGGTGCCGCCGCCGACACCTCCAGCCCTTCAAATGCTAACGTCATGAAAAGCCAGGCTCAGAGCATGGGAGTGGCTAGCGGCGATATTTTAATGGAAGAAGATGCTCAAAATACAAAAGATAATGCCAATCTAACTAAGCAGATAATCCTAGACAATAACATAAAGAGTATAATCCTAACTACTAGCGGATATCATCAAAGAAGAGCTTTCTTAGAATTTGAAAACTCTTTAAAAGATACGGATGTAAAAATCCTTAATAGCCCCACAGAAGACGACAGTGACTGGAGTTTCTGGTGGTGGCTAAACCCTCGTAGCTGGAGACTAGTAATTAGTGAATATATTGGAATAGCTGTGTTTTATGCTAGCCTTGGAGGCAGATAATGGATAACTCGAAAATTAAAGTATATGTTGGAATGAGCGGCGGAGTTGATTCTAGCCTGACTGCAGCATTACTCAAAGAACAGGGCTACAATGTAACTGGTGTTTATATGAAGAACTGGACGCAAGATTTGCCTGGAATGAAATGTCCATGGGCTGATGACCTTGCTGACGCTAAAAGAGTAGCTGTTCAACTTGGGATTGATTTTAAAGTCTTTGATTTTGAAACACAGTATCGGCAAAAAGTGGTCCAATACATGATCGATGAATATGAAGCCGGCAGAACACCAAACCCAGACATAATGTGTAATCAAGAGGTTAAATTCAAACTTTTCCTAGAGACCGCCCTTGAAGATGGCGCAGATTATATCGCGACTGGACACTATGCAGCCGTCAATAGGCACGACTCGATCAGCGAATTAATGATGGCACGAGACCAGAACAAAGATCAGACGTATTTTCTCTATAGAATTAGCGGCCAAGCAATGGATAAAACCCTTTTACCACTTGGCGAATATACAAAACCTGAAGTTAGAATTATGGCCGCCGATAGAGGTTTGTTTACGGCAACAAAAAAAGATTCACAAGGTATTTGCTTCGTTGGCAAGATTGGTATTCGAGATTTTCTTAAACAGTTTATTCCAGAGCAAAAACCTGGTAAAATAATCGATCGCGAAACTAACAAAGTTGTTGGCTACCATGATGGAGCAATATTTTATACACTTGGTCAAAGGCATGGCCTTAACGTTGGTGGTGGTATGCCGTTTTATGTTTGCGGCAAAGATATGAACAAGAACGAAGTCTACATCACGACCGACTTAAACGATTCTAGCTTATGGACGAGGAAAATAAGCCTAAGCTCACCTCACTGGATTAATACCACTCCGAAAGACGGTAAAACACTCTTGATTCGTGTTCGTCATCGAGCACCACTTGTTGAAGCTACCTTAAATTATACAGACAATAATGAACTACTTCTCACATTAAAAGATGAGCAACGAGCAATCACACCAGGGCAAAGTGTAGTAATTTATGATAATAATATCTGCCTCGGCGGTGGAATCGTAATATAAGTTAAGGAGAGAAATATGAAAAGGGAAGAATTTAAAGTTAATGGCGAGGAACTAGTTTCTAAAGTTAAGTCACTTATAAATGAGGGAAATATTCGAAAAATCATTATTAAGAATAAAGATGGTAAAACTATAATTGAACTCCCACTCACTATTGGCGCTATTGGTGCTGTCCTAGCTCCAAGCTTAGCGGCTGTTGGCGCAGTAGCAGCCCTTTTGACTGAATGCACACTCATAATCGAAAGGGCCGAACAAGCATAATATGGAATCTTTTGATAAAGTTTATGGTGGGCTAAATATTGAGCAAAAAACTGCTGTAGACACTATCTACGGTCCAGTGTTAGTTATTGCTGGACCAGGAACCGGAAAGACTCAGCTGCTAAGTGCTAGAGTTGCAAATATATTACGCCAAACCGATACTAGTCCGAGTAATATCTTATGTCTGACTTTTACTGAAAATGGTGCCGAAAACATGCGCGAGCGCTTGGCTAGTTTTATCGGAGCAAAGGCAGCATACGAAGTCGAAATTTCAACATATCATGGATTCGGAAATTCTTTATTGTCTCAGGGTCGAGACTTTATCGACGACGAGCGAACTTCGATTGATGAATTGCAACAATTTCAAATCATTCAAAAAATCAAACAAAATCTACCAAGTACCAATTTACTATATCCGTCAAAAAATACAGTTAAAAGTATTTTAAATGTCATCAACGATATCAAACAAGAAAATATTTCTCCAGAAATTTTTGAAAAAATTGTAAAACAAAATATAAAATTAATAAAAAAATCCGAAAAATATTTGAAAAGTTTAGACGCACTCGTAGGTGTTAAACAGTCAAAAAATGAAAGCGGCACAAAAAAATCAGCAAAAGATCAAAAAATTGAAGCTTTTTTTGAGCTTTATAAAAATTTAAAAGACGCCGATGAAGCACGTGCGCAAAAAAACACACCGACTTTTTTAGAAAAAATATATACAAGCTTTGAAGAACAGTCAATAAAATATGATAACGATCCCAAAAAATCTATTCAACATTTTACCCGCGATTGGCAAAATAAATACTTTAGCAAAAATGATAGCGACGAATATAAGTTTAGTGATGAATTCGCCAGCCGAAAAGCGCTTGATATTGCTGAAGTATATTATCTATACGAGTCTGAGTTAAAACTATCAACTCAACAGGATTTTAACGATATGATTTTACGGGCTATTAACTTACTTGAAGCTAAACCCGACTTTAAATTCTCGATGCAAGAAAAGTATCAATTTATTTTATTAGATGAATACCAAGATACAAATGGTGCTCAAAGTAGAATTGTTGAGCTACTTACCAAAAATGAATTACTGCCAGATCTTATTCCCAATGTATTAGCTGTGGGCGATGATGACCAGGCAATTATGGCTTTTCAAGGAGCTAAGTTTTCTAATATGCAAGATTTTGCAAATTTTTATGGAGACGAAACTAAGATAATTAACTTAACTAAAAATTATCGATCGCATCAAAAGATTCTTGATTTTGCACATAATATTGCGGATCAAATTGATGGTAGACTATCAAATATTTTCTCAAACCTCGATAAGCAAATTTACCAAGAAAATAACTCGATAACTGATATTGAAATTTGGCGCAAAAGTTTTAAGCATCAATCAACTGAGTTTAATGAAGTCGCTGAAAAAATAAACACTCTAATAAATTCTGGCGTTCAACCAAGTGATATTGCAATTTTAGCACCAAAACACAGTATTCTTGAAGAAATAGCGAAATATCTTAATCATTTAGATATTCCAATCGATTATGAGAAGTCCGAGAACATCTTAGAAGAAGCTCCAGTTCAGCAAGTTATCGAAATGTTGAAATTGGCTCAGGATATTAGTGAGGGATCCTACAATCAAAATGCCGGCTGGGCAAGAGTTTTAAGTTTTGATTTTTGGCAATTAAAACCCCTCGACATATATAAAGAAATATCCAAATTCAACAAATGGGACGAAAGCTCGCCAAACTTAACCGATATCTTGGTAGAAAGTGAAAACCAAGAAATAAAAAACATAGTAGAATTTTTTATTGATATTTCGCAAAAAATTAATGATGAAAAATTTGAGACGATTATCGATTATATTGTTGGCTCAAAACAACTTCAGCCAATTAAGAAATCCCCAATGCGTGAGTACTATCAAGCAAAATCGGATGAAGATTTTTATAACCTCGCATTATATATGACGATTCTACGCGGAAAATTTCAGTCTTCAAATCAGGATAATTACTCTAAAATTCTAACAAAAGATTTCTTACAGATGATCCAATTATATGAAGAAAGTGAAATTAAAATTTTAAGTAAAAATCCTTTTTCTGCAAATAATAATTCCGTTAAAATTATGACGGCATTTAGTGCTAAAGGCTTGGAATTTTCACATACCTTTTTAGTATCAGTTGATGATTCGGCTTGGGGAGTCTCAAAAGGCAACAGCCAAACAATATCGTTGCCAAAAAACCTAGAACGCATAAAAGACCCCAACCAAGAAGATACAAAAAAGCGTTTATTCTTCGTAGCTATTACTCGAGCAAAAACTCATTTGTATTTAACTAGTTCTGAAAATTCATTCGATAATAAAACTAGGCGTCCGCTAAAATTCCTAGAAGAAAATATTGAAGCTGGTATTGTTGAAACCATCCCTGAAGGTTTCAACGAAATAAGGGTTGAAAATATAAAACATCCCGACCTTGAAATACTCGAGTTAAATTGGAATGATAAATTCTCGCCAGAAAAATTAACTAACGAACAAATTTTTATTGAAAAAATTCAAAATTTTGTTCAGTCTGCTTCATCATTAACTAGTTTTTACGATCTACAATACGGCGGACCAAAAAAATTCTTTGAAAATTATATCTTGAAATTTCCTCAAGAAGTGTCAGGCTCGGCGAGATTCGGAACTGTTATGCATGAAGTATTTGATTTTTGGCAGCGTCAAAAAAATAATAACAGCCAGCCTACACTAGAAGAAATTATAAATGAAATCAACAAGCGCATAGATAAATTGAAAATTTCGGAAAGAGAAAAAATAAATGAAAAAACTCGCGCCGAAATTGCTTTTACAAATTTTTATAACCAACGACGAAATATTTTTAAAACACCGGCTAAAAGTGAGGTTAAATTTAGAAAGATTATGCTCGATAACGGAATCTTAATTGATGGTAATATTGATCGTATTGAAATCAATGATGAAGATAAAACAATCGAAATTGTAGATTTTAAAACTGGCAATATATCGCAAAAAGATAGTTTTAAAAATAAAACAAAATTACATAAATATGAGATACAATTGTATTTTTATAAATTACTGTTAAACAATTCTCCTGAATATGCTAAATATAAAGTCAATACTGGACGACTCGAGTTCATTGAAGGTGATGAGAGATATAAAACCCCAATCATAAAAAGCCTAAACTTTAACCAAGAATCAGAAGATAGAGTCAAACAACTTATTGCGGCACTTGATAAAAAGCTTAAAGCTTTTGATTTTAAAAATATTGAAAATCTTCCAAACGTAACGGTATCTGATTTGATCAAATTCGAGAATCAAATCATTGATGAGACGCAGAGATAATGATATAATAATCAAATGAATAATGATATTTTTAGTCGAAAATCACTCATTCTTACTCGCGTAGATTTTGACAAATCTAAACGCCCTCGGCTTAAGTTCGCCGATCAAATCACTGGTGAAATTATGGATTTTACTCCAGTTTACGGCAACGATATCACATTTACGATTAATACCACAAAACGCTACTGTATCGGCTGGCACGATCTAAAAACTGGAGAGGATTTCGCATGCCCTGAAAAAGCCGAAATTGATCCTAAATATGAACAGTGTCCAAGATGCCAAAAACGAACTGGCTTTAATCCTGCTTTTTATAATGCTGCTGATGGAGACATTTCACAGCAACAGCAAATAAGAAACGCTCAGCCCCATTTTGTTTATTTAGCATACTTCGCGCCCAATACAATCAAAGTTGGTATTTCGTTCGTTGGCCGAGATATAACTCGCTTACTCGAGCAGGGCGCCCGCAGCGCATTAATCTTAGGCGAGTTTTCTAGCGCCAACATAGCCCGAGATTATGAAGCAAAAATATCTGCCATGCCAGGCATCTGCGAAAATGTTAAAAGTAATCTTAAACTAAAATTACTCGAACAAAATTATGATAGTAAAATCGCTGAAAGAGAACTACTTAAAACTAGGTCGAAAATCGAACAAGTATTAAATATTACGTTTGATGATTATAACGTGCAAAGCCTAGATGGTTTTTATTCAGACCAAGCAATACCTAGCGGTAACTTTATATCAATCAGTGATCAATTTGCCAGTAGCGAAGAAATTATTTTTTCTGGCAAATTAATAGCCCAAGTTGGATATGTATTGATTGTTAGCCAACAAAACGAGAACTTAACTTTGCCGATTAAAAAATACACTGGCCGCAAAATAAGCCTAAGCCCAACTCTCACCGATATCGAGCTTCCAGAACGACAAGCTTCGCTTTTCGACTTTTAAAACCAAGCTTTATTTTATCGTAAAAAAGTGCTAAAATACTATTAATGAGTAAGGCTTTTTATAGAAAATATCGCAGTAAAAAATTAAGCGAGGTTGTGGGACAACAGCATATAACTACTGTGTTAGAATCAGCCTTAAAAAAGAAAAAAATCGCCCATGCGTATTTATTTACGGGCCCTCGTGGAGTTGGAAAAACCAGCGTAGCTAGAATTTTAGCTCACGAAATAAATAAAATACCGTACACAGACGAATCTTATCACCCTGATATAATCGAAATTGACGCAGCCAGTAATAATGGCGTTGACGACATCCGTTATCTAAGGGACCAAGTTCAAACAGCGCCTTTTTCAGCTAAAAAAAGAATTTATATAATAGATGAAGTTCATATGTTAAGTAAACAAGCTTTTAACGCACTTCTAAAAACTCTTGAAGAGCCACCAGAGCATGTCGTCTTCATCTTGGCTACTACCGATCCTCACAAACTACCTCCAACAATTATTAGTCGGACTCAACAATTTGTTTTTCACTATATATCACAAGATGATATCTGTAAACAGTTACGTTTTATCGCTGATAGTGAGAAAATATCTATTTCCGATGACGCTATAAAGATTATAGCCGAAAGAGGCGGCGGCAGTTTTCGCGATAGCATATCACTACTAGATCAAATTTCGAGCATCAATTCATCTGATGAAATATCAACTGAAATGCTTGAGAATTTACTTGGGCTGGTGCCACAACACAATATTCAAAAGTTGATTGAACTTTATGACAGCCAAAATGTTATAGAAATCATCAAAACTCTTGACGAGATCAAACACTCCGGCATTAATATGCAGATATTTATTGACCAATTTATTTTAGAAATTAGAAATAATCTAAGTCAAAAACCATATTTAGTCTCACTTTTAACACCCTTAATCGAAGCTAAAAATTCGCCTTTTATAGATATTGAATTATTATCAATCTTAATAAAGCCAAAGAAAAATCATTCCGTAGCAGCAAGTGTCGCTACTAATGCGTCTGACTTTATATCAGCACCAGTCGAGAAAATCGTCAATAAGCCTTTAGTAAAAAAATCAGCACCTTCTGTAAAAAACAAAATACAAGCACCCGTCGAAAAATCTGAAGAACAAATCATAGCAGAATCTATGCCAACTGGCGAAACGCATGAGTTTGTTTGGGCGGATCTTTTACAGTCGATAAAAGCCGAAAATATGCCGGCCTATTCAATTATAAATAAGGTTGATTACGTCATCGAGAACGACACTATTAAACTTTATGCCGGACGACCTCTATACAAAAAGAAATTGGATTCGGCCAAGTATCGGACTATAATTGGTTCGGCAATGAAAAAAATTGGCGCCGGGGGTTGGAGGATAGAAATACTATCTGATAAAAAACCACCGGAAGACGAGACAACTGCAGCAGTTTTTGATATAATGGGTGGCGGAGAAGAGGTTAATGTGAATGAATAATTCAAGCAAAAATAGTGACCATGTAGCTGGTAAAATACCGCCTCAAAATATTGACGCCGAGAAAAGTTTACTTGGCGCAATTTTAATCGATGAGGAAGTGATTGCAGATGTTGCAGAAATAACAAAATCAATTGATTTTTATGATAAGCGTCACGCGACTATCTATGGTGGAGTTATTCGACTTTATGAAAAACACAGCCCAATTGATCTTTTAACTCTAACCGACGAGCTTAAGAAGAAAAACGAACTAGACATCGTCGGAGGCTCTAGCTACCTATCCGAACTTACTAATTACGTCCCGACATCAGCCCATGCTAAATCATATGCTGAAATAGTAACTCAAGCAGCAGTTCGCAGGCGTTTGATTAAAGCTAGTGGCGAGATATCGGATCTAGCTTTCAATGAAGAGCTATCTGTACCGCAATTACTTGGCCAAAGTGAAGCAGAATTGTTTAATGTTTCGGATCAATCCTTAAAACAAGACCTTACATCAATTGAGAGCATTCTTGACGAGAGTTTTGAACGACTCGATGAACTATATAAGAATAAAGGCGCTTTACGCGGCATTAAGACTGGTTATCGCGACTTAGATAACATGACCGCCGGTCTACAGCGAAGCGACCTAATAATCTTAGCAGCTCGCCCAGCCATAGGTAAAACTACCCTTGTGACCAACTTAGCCTATAACGTTGCGACAATCGAAAAAAAATCCGTGCTATTCTTCAGCCTTGAGATGAGCAAAGAACAGCTAGTTGATCGTATGCTGGCAGACGCGGCTGGAGTAGATAGCTGGAATATCCGCACCGGCAACTTAAGTGACGATGATTTCGCAAAGTTGTCTGACGCAATGGGTGAGATGGCTGAAGCGCCAATCTTTATCGACGATACTCCCGGCGTATCCGTCTTAGAGATGCGCACTAAAGCCCGTAGAGCCGCTCATGAAAATGAGCTCGGACTAATCATCATCGACTATTTACAGCTAATGCAGGGAAGTGGCTCAAGCCAAGCCCAAGGAAACCGCGTGCAAGAAGTGTCTGAAATCTCACGTGGACTCAAGCTTTTAGCGCGCGAATTAAATGTACCCGTAATCGCACTTTCGCAGCTTTCACGCTCAGTCGAAAGTCGACAGCCACAAATCCCTCAATTGGCTGACCTTCGTGAATCTGGATCAATCGAGCAGGATGCCGATATAGTAATGTTTATCTATCGTGAGGCTTATTATAATCCTGAAACCGAACGCGATAATATTACTGATCTGATTTTAGCAAAACACCGCCATGGGCCAACTGGCACGGTTGAACTTTACTTCCACCCAGAGCGTCTACGCTTTATGTCGCTTGATCGTAAGCATCAATAAATTCCGTATCATATAATATTGCGCCACAGTAATGCTTATGCTATACTATTTTTATGACTGGTGGGAAACAAAAAGAATTTAATACTGAGAATGTTTTAAGCTTTACTGAGGTGGCGGTGCCAACCATAATGGTGATTTATGGTTTTTTGGCAAAATTCGGCTTAGTATCTAATGAATACTACACATCCGACGCCGTTTTATATATATTGTCTTTAGTAATGATGGGAGTCGCCCTAATAACTGTAGCCAAACCAAGCTTAATAAAGCCCCTAGTAAAAACTGTCACCTATCACATCTTAACGTTGCTGTTTTTAACTTTCGTCACTGGCTTTAGCTCGCCCTTTTTAGCAGTCTGGATTTTACTTTTGATCAACACCTCAAAACACTTCTCAATAGATACATCATGGAATAGTATTTTAATATTCATATCAGCATCAGCTCTACAATCATTTTTCTTTTTACCTAATGACCCCGGCGCACAGCTCAAGCAGCTAATAACAGTCTTGACTTTCTCGGCACTTGGCGCAATTGTTGTGATAATATTCCATTCACAAAAAGTCAATCAAGCTGACCTCGTAAGTTCAAAAAAGAGAGAAAGCCTTGAACGTGAGCGCCTTTTAACAATCGTAAATAATCTTACTGACAGTATGATGGTGGTATCAAAAACTGGCAAAATTGAGATTTTTAATGCTTCAACCCTTAACCTACTTGACACCAATCAAAGCCTAATTGGTAAAAATATAAACCGAGTGCTAGAACTGAAAGATGAAAACAATAAGCCATTTAATTTTGATAAAAGCTTTAAAACAGCAAAATCTAATTTAATTAGAAACGATTTAACACTTAAAGTCGAGAGCGAAACCATCAAAACCGAATTGAGTATTCTCCCAATTAGGGGTACGTATTCAGAGCAGAAAAAAGCCAACCAACAGAGCTTTGTTGTAATTATACGAGACATCACTAAAGAAAAGACTCTCGAAGAGGAGCGCGACGAGTTTATTAGTGTCGTTAGTCATGAGTTAAGAACACCTGTAGCGATTGCTGAAGGCGCTATAAGTAATCTTAGCTTAATGATCGAAAAGAAGGCTCCAGAAGCTCAGATGAAGCAATCTGTTCAGTCTACGTATTCTGAAATAATGTTTTTAGCCAATATGATTAATGACCTATCAACACTTTCACGCGCCGAAAGAGGAGTTGGCGATAACGCCGAAATTATAAATACTAAAAAACTCGGTGAAGATCTTTATAATAAATACCAAAAAGAGGTGTCTACTAAAGGACTTACTTTAGATTTAGACCTCGATTCTAATCTCAAAAATATTAAAACTAGTCGACTCTATCTTGAAGAGCTCCTGCAAAATATTATCACTAACTCAATAAAATATACTAAAGAAGGTGATGTGTTAATATCAATAAAAAATGAAGGCAATAGCATACGCTTTGCCGTCACTGATACTGGTATTGGTATATCCAAAAACGACCAACAAAAAATCTTTAATAAATTCTATCGTAGCGAAGATTATAGAACTCGCGAAACAGGCGGAACTGGTCTAGGGCTATATGTCGCTTCAAAATTGGCACGCAAAATGAATACTAAAATCGAACTTCAAAGCCGGTTAAATTACGGATCAACTTTTAGTTTTAAACTTCCGTCTGCTAAAGACTAGAATTTTCTAAAATCTATCTCCCGACCGCGCCAAACCATTCGGCCAAAAAATCGTCGGTAAATACCATAGATAAATATACAAATCTCTTGTAGTATTATGACTGGATAAAGTAGTGCGCCAAGCCATGCGCCGCGAGACCAAACTAGAGAAGTGTAACAACCATATATTAGTACCGAAAAAATAACTTGAAGTAGGTAAAGCGCAAAAATAGTGTCAAATTGGTTCATAACTGTTTTTGCAGTCACGATAGCAAATGGCAAAAAATGTAGCGTTAAAAACGGTAGAATGAGTAATATTATACTTGGATTTTTAAATATTCTAAGGGCAAAATTACGCTGTTCAGTTTGAATTTGCGAGCTCCATTTCTTTTCAAAGTTAACCCCAAACTTTCCTTCGTCAATCACAAATCTATAGTGCGGGTTTTCGACTTCAAATAGTTCACCATCTTCAATATTTAAGGTTTTTGCTATCTCAGATTCGGGCATAATTGCTTGGCGATATTTGATAAACCCATTTAGCTGATTAATCAATATTTCTCGCTCTATCATCCACGCACCAGAACTAGAAGGCGGATTACTGTGTCGGCCTAAAATCAATTCAAGATAGTAACGCAAAGTAGAGAATAATACTGAAGCTCGGTAATTATCGTTTCTTGATGGAAGAATACTTAGCATTTTAGCCTTATTATTTAGTATAAAAGACGTTATCAAGTTAATTGTGTCTCTTGAAATTTTTGTGTCTACACTCAAAAATAGTAGATAATCGCCACTAGCCTCCGAGCTCAATCTCTCATAAGCATAGTTTCGCCCAAGCCAACCTTCAGGGGGCTCTTCACCTCGAATGAAGCGTACACCAGAGTGAGCAAAAGCTTTTACTCTATCTGACGTATTGTCAACAGAATTATCGTCAAGTACAATTATCTCCATCTTAGGATAACTACTCGATAAAACCCTCTCAAGGCATTCAGTCATTGCGGTTTGCTCATTTCTGGCTGGTATCAATACACTAACACTAGGCATCTCATCTAATTTAAAATTGTTTTTTGATATGGTTTTTTGTCGATATTTTAAAAATGACCGTAATAGTCTGTAGGCCAAAAATGAGTTAGCTAGACTGACTAATATATATAATAAACTAAGCATTAGATCTATTTTATCACTTGACAAGTAAAAAATAAATAGGTATACTTGACATATCAAGCCTTCATAGGCTTTTTAATTTTGGGAGTATAATCCAAGAGGAGAAAAATGGCAAAAGCTAAAAAATCTGAGACTAAAGTTACAAGAGTGAAAGCTAAAGACGATTCAAACAAGAACGTCAAAACAGCTAAGCCTAAAGTCAACGAAACATCAAAAAAAGCTACAAGTAAGTATGCAGCTAAAGTTTCCGGTAAAAAAGTTAAAAAAACTAGAAAGCCCGCACCAAAATTCATTCGAATTATATTCAAACCGTTTATCAGCCTTGGTTCATATTTAAAAGGCGCCTGGAGCGAGCTAAAATTAGTTCGCTGGCCAAGCCGCAAAGAAACATGGAAGATGACAGGGTCAGTCCTTGGATTCTCGATTGCGTTTGGCGCCTTGATACTTTCGGCAGATATTCTATTCGAATGGTTATTTAAATTGATGTTAGGACAATAAAAGGAGAAATATGAAACGATACGATTCAACCAGAAGCTGGTACGCAGTAACAACATACGCAGGATACGAAGATAAAGTAGCTGAAAGCTTACGCCAAAGAATTAACGGCGTCGATATGGCCGACAAAATTTTTGACGTAATGGTACCTAAAGAAAAACAAATTGAAGTCAAGAATGGCAAACGTAAAGTTGTCGACCGTAAGATTCTACAAAGCTACGTTTTAGTAGAAATGAAATTGACCGAAGAAACTTGGTTTGTAGTTCGTAACACTCCAGGCGTAACTGGTTTTGTTGGTGCCGGAACTGAGCCTACTCCAGTCTCTGAAAAAGAAATGCGTGACATTAAACGCCGCATGGGCGCAGAAGAACCAAAGTACGATATCAACTTCTCTGAAGGTGAAATCATCAACATTATCGATGGACCATTCAAAGGCTTCGAGGGCGCAGTTAGCGAAATCGACGCCATCAAAGGTAAACTAAAAGTCATGGTCTCAATGTTCGGTCGCGAAACACCAGTTGAACTTGACGCTCTACAAGTTAAGAAAATCTAAATTAACTACGTAATATTTAAATAGCCCTTGATTTGAACCAAGGGCTATTATTTATGTTTTGTTTTACTAGGACTGAATCAGATGGTTTATTTATCAATCGCTTCACTAAATTTATCAATACTATTTCGAACTTTAGTTGCGTAAAATATTCCAGTGACTCCAGTTAGTAGGGCATATACTCCTAAAATCATCATTAGGACCGCGCTAGTTAATCCTGGCTTTGTAATCATTAAGATTCCGGCTACTATACCCAAGAAACCAGATAGCGACCAAGTAATTTTATCAGCCTCATCTTTTTGCACGCCTAAACCAACTACAATATCAATAACTCCTCTTAGTAGGACCACGACACCAATTACCGTCAACACTAGATCAAGCGAGAAGCCCGGTGAAAGCAGTAGTGTTAAGCCAGTCGCGATAAAAATTAGTGTTGATATAACCGCACCAGCCACAGATCGTTCTTGTTTGAGATTAGAAAAAATCTGCACGAAACTAATACAGCCAAAGAATAGCAGAATTACTGCCAAAATTTGGATAATTGCAGTTATCGTCCAATCGGGTGCTATAACGGCTATAACGCCAAATACTGCCATCGAGATTGAAATTGCCAAGATCGATAGCCATAAATTTTCAATATATTGTCTAATTTGTTTTAACATTCGTTCTCCTTATTTATAGCTTAATTGTACTCTATATGTTTATGCTTGTAAACATTTGTCTAAATATCCAGCCTTAGCTTAGCCAATTACTCGTTGCATTTATAGCGCCAATATGCTAAAATATGTAAGTTACGCACTTGAATAATCAAGTAAAATTTATAAGGAAAAGCAAATGGCAAAAAAAATTATCGGAAATTTGAAACTTCGTATTCCAGCCGGACGTGCGACTGCAGGTCCTCCAGTTGGATCAACTCTTGGTCAGTGGGGACTAAATATGATGGATTTCATTAACCCATTTAACGACGCAACTAAAGATCTAATGGGTAAAGATGTGATCGTACATATGCAAGTTTTCGAAGATCGAACATTTACTTGGAAGTCTCTAGGACAACCAGTTGATGACTTGATCCGCGAAAAAGCTGGTATCAAAAAAGGTGCAGCCAACAGTAAAACCGACAAAGTTGGTAAAATTACTAAAGCTCAACTACAAGAAATTGCAGAAAGCAAAATGGAACACCTAAACGCAACTTCAATCGAAGGTGCAATGAACACAATCGCCGGAACCGCTCGCTCGATGGGCGTAGAGATTGCCGAATAAAGAAATCTTTAACTAGAGCTAAAAACACGTCAGAAAACGGCGTGTTTTTTAAATTAACACTTAATAAATGCTTATGCTATATTTAAGATAGCTTAGACAGAAGCATAAAAGCGTTGATTTTAACTATTGGAGTAGTGAAGCAACAGATACCTGAGTCTAAATCTTAAGGCTAGAGTTGATAGTACCACACCAAAAACCATCTGGATTAACCCGTGGAATCAGTATATCTATATACATAGGTAAATGTACAAAAAGCGCTGCCCAGGCGTTTTCATAATAAGGTAAATAAGGAGTCGCATGAAAAACACTAGCAAACTTATCAAAATTTTAGCAATAACAAATATTATTACTGTAATCGCACTGTTTGTGTTGAGCTATTTCCTGTATATAAATTTCCGCAACGATTTGGTTAATGTTGAGACAAACGGTGATACCGGAGTGAAAGTCACGAATCTAGAAATGTATCTGCGAAAAGCTGGCTTAGTCGACGGCGAAACTAGTCGAGACGACATTAACCCATACTCTCTCGAACAGATGGAAGAATTTCAAAAATACTACGACAAAAAGTAGTCTAATGGTGAATAATTAGATATTTAGAACTCTAGTTGAACCTACGCTAGAGTTCTATTTTTTGCCAAAAATACGTAAAAATGGTATAATTACAATTATGAAAAACCGACTAGTGTTAGTTATCAACCCGCGTTCTAGCGGTTATTCTTTAGTTCATGAAAAAATCGTCCGCAACATTAATCGCCTCAATTTAGCCGAAAACCAAAGAATGACTTATGAAATCCAGACCACAAATCCACTCGATAACGCCGAAAAAATGGCTAAATTACTCCAAGACGACGACACTGTACTAGTGGCTGGCGGCGACGGCACCGCTCATATCGCAACTAATGCGATTATTTTTTCAAATAAAACAGGAGTTAAAATTAAGTATACTGGGTTTGGTAATTTCAACGACTATGCTCACAGTTTCTCTGGCAACAACTCTAGATCATGTTTAAATGCTATAAAGGACGGTAAAGTTGTCGCCGAATTAAAACCACTAAAAATTTATATAAATGACGAGTTCTATCGGCTAGCACCGCTTTATGCAACCGTTGGCTTGACGGCCGAAATGGCTGAGATTTTTGAACACCCTAAGGTGCGTGGTGCATTAAAAATTACGCCCGGCAGAAATACACGCCTGATATTGTCTCTTTTAGCCGCAACTAGGTTTTATTTTAATCATAGACGTACCAACATTCTTAATATTAAAAATATCGGTCTAGACGGTGATGAGTGCATAAAAAATAAAAATAATATCACAGATATAGTCTTTATGAACGGCCCACGTATGGCAAGAATTATGAAGTCAAACTACAATAAAAAACACCCCGAGAACTTTGGCTTTAGAGTCTTAGATTCAAGCAAAATCATTAAGAATATTCCTTTTATTACCAAAGGATTGTTTGGGTTCCTCCCTTTAAAACGTGTAATATCTGCACAAATTAACTTCAAAAAACCTCAAGATATATTCTTTCAAATCGAAGGCGAGTCAGCGACCGTCAAAAACGTCAGCTCAATCAATGTCGAGCAGTCAAATCAAATCATTAACATATTGTAATTATTGTATATTTATGGTATAATACATAAATCTTCTCTTGAAGAAAATATGTATAAGGGGTGTATATTATGAGTACAGAAGAGCACATTAAATATATTATGACAAATTTTGGGCGACAATTAGGCAATCATTCAATTTCAGAGCGTCAAATTAAACTTATCTCTCAATATACAGGCTTGAATAATGAAGAAGTAATTTGTCTTTTTGAAAAACTGAGTGTTGCACATCAATCAATCTGTAAAATAGAAAGAGACGCTGCAATAACGGCTGTTGGTACCCTGGAAGATCGCGAGATCATTAAGCGTAATTTATTATTAGATTTTATTTATAATACCATAAATAATGGTATTATCCATTTTGAAGATTTAAATATTATTTTTAAAAATTATGGATACGAAGAAGACGCACTAAGCTTGTATCAAGAATCGATCAAAAGAAAGATAAATTCCTTAATTTAGTCATAATAATTATTACCCGGTAACAGCCGGGTATTTATTTGACCAAGAATAAATTATATGGTAGAATTATAGAGTTAATAATATCAATGTTGGGAGATTAAATCAAACGATTTTAATCGCTATCACCACAGAAAGGGTTCATAAATGGCAAAGAAAAAAGCCGATCTATTAGAAGATGCTAAGGCCTTAGGCCTAAAGCTAACAGAAAAAAACACAATCGCTGAAATTAGCGAGGCTATTAAAAATGCTGCTGAAAATACAAAAGAAGTAGCCGAAGAGGTGGTTGAGGAGGTCAAAGAAAAGGCTGAAGAAATTATCGAAAAAGTTGAAAAAAAAGCTGACGAAGCTTTTGCTAAAAGCGGTAAGCGAAGCAAAAAACACGCCGAAGAAGTGGCTGAAATCGAAGAAAAAGAAGCTCGTAAAGCTGCTGGCGATACAACACCAGTTGATGGTAGCGAAGCAGCTATCAAAAAAGGTCCAAAGCCAGTTACTCGTCCAAAACTAGAACGACGCGGCAAAAAATATCAAGCAGCCGCTGCTAAGGTTGAAAAAGACAAAGTTTACGCTCTAAACGACGCGCTTAAACTAGCTACAGAAACTAACCCAGCAAAATTTGACGCCAGTGTTGAGGTTCACGTACGACTTGGTGTTGACTCACGACAAGCCGACCAAAATATTCGCTCAACAGTTGTACTTCCAAACGGAACTGGTAAAGATGTTAAAGTAGCGGTATTCGCCCCAGAATCAGAGCACGCCGCAGCTAAAAAAGCTGGTGCTAACATTGTTGGTGACGAAACATTCCTAAAACAACTTGAAAAAGGTGACCTTAACTTCGATATTCTTATCGCTACTCCAGGCTACATGCCAAAACTTGGTAAATTCGCTCGAGTTCTAGGACCACGAGGTTTAATGCCAAACCCTAAAGCGGGTACAGTATCTGCAGACGTCGTTAAAGCCGTTATAGAAGCTAAAGCTGGTAAAGTTGAATACCGAGTCGATAAGCAGTCAATCGTTCATTTGAGTATCGGTAAAGTATCATTCGGAGATGGCAAGCTAGCAGAAAACGCCAAGAGTTTCTTTGATAGTCTAGCCGCTCAAAAACCAAGCAGCATTAAATCCACTTACGTAAAATCTGTAGCTATTACAACCACACAAGGTCCAAGCATCAAAGCCGAAAACCCAATTGCTTAATTTAATAAATTAGCAATTAAACCACAAAATCTCCGCAGTTCTTTGCGGAGATTTTGTTTTATTTAGAAAATATTATACAATAGCTGTAGTAGCATCAACATACACTACCAAAAAAGAGAAAGAAGGAGTGATTCGATGAGTACTTTACAAGAAAAGCGCACTGAAGCTAGTTCCTACCGTCAAACTTTGTTGAAACTGGAAAAAATTAAATTTAGCGCTCGCCAAAACGAGGCTAAAAAACTACTTAAGATTAGAGGTATTGATAATCTCAGACAGTTACTAACCATATCGATTTTTTATAGAGGCGTAGAAAATGCTCTTTATAGTCTAAACTACGGACAAAAAGTAAATATAATAAAAGCAGTCAACCAGACGAAAGACCTAGTCGGAAAATTTAATTACAGTTACATGTTCGAAAGAAAATACTTAATCGATATGTATAGTTTTTTTAGCTTATTTGGTAAAAATTTTACTAAAATAAACGGCGGCATAAAGCCAGCTAATAAAGAACTTGAGGCTCTATTTTTAGGAGAAGAAGGTAACGCAATTGTATTGTTTGATTTAACTAATCACAGCCATACAAATGTAGAAGATTTTGTGAAAGCTCAAGATTATTTTATTAAAAAACATACCGAAATGACGGCTGCGGGAGATCTAAGATCCGTATATGGACGTTATGCAAATAGTGATTATAGAGAAACTAAGGAAAGTGCACGAAAACAATTAATTTATTTCAAAGCTCAAAAAGATTGGGCACTACAATTAATTGAAAAAATGCAATATGTCGGTATTTACGATATATTGTATTAGCACAATATAACCTGCTAAATAGCAGGTTTTTTAATATAAAAAATAGCCCACTAATATCGTGAGCTAAAAACTTCGGGTTTAGGAAAATATGAGCGTAATCTCTCATTGCGATCTAAATTTGCAATAAAGAAATTAGTAGCAATTGCTAGATGAAACGTAAAATCTCGTCCGATTTCGTCGGATTTATAGTATGAAAACAAACCTTTATCAATCAATTTTATTATCTTTTCTTCAGCTAATTGTTTATTATCGCCATCCGAATCAAAGACTAACTTTAAATCAAAATAACGGCCCATTAGCGCTCTTCCAGATTTGCTTTCGTAAAACCGAGCATAATGTATAGTCGGGCAAGTCTTTCTAATATAATCGCCCTTATTAATGCAATCATATTTTGAAATTAACCCTCGGTGTTTATCATCTCGCTCGAACGAATCGTCACACACTGCATAACCTTTACGACCATAGACTTGTAGGTAACTACGTGCAACTTCAGGAAATAGAGTTTCTAGTAAATCTTTACGACCAATATCACCATGCGTATAACTCGCGATATCCATCGTATGTATGGCTTTGCTGTTTCTAAATAGCTGAATCATTTGATTACAATCAGCTAGACCATTACTAGCAAGAATAAAAGACTGTTCTAGTTTTTTATTCTTAAAACCTTCTTTTTTAATATAAAATCGGTTGGTCCTTTGATAATTCGCTCTAGCGTGCTGTTCGCACATTAGGGCAGTTTTGAGATCAAGCAAAGTCTCTGGCGAAAGTGAATCTCTCCAGTGGCCCATCAACCGTTGGACCAATGCTTCATTAACGTCACTCTGGCCATCAACGTCCCCAAGCGGGGCAGCGTTCAACTCATTTTCTGGCAGTAAAACTTTTAAAGAATTTCCATCATTCATATATTTTTCGCCCCCTATAAATGTACTATAATTAATTTATTATATCATATTTATGCTAATTCATCAAGTAACTTATTTAGGTAATTGACTATTTAAAGCTTGTATGCTAAAATATATCCAAGTTACCAGAGACAGTAGCGGAAGAAGCGAAAGCCGATTCTTAATAAGCTACCGAGGAATTCTTATTCTGAGATGGGTCTTTGGTGGCGAGTTTTTTGAAATTTAGAGTTTAGCTTTAAAATCAGAAAACAAATCACCAGAAACTTAACAATTTAGATCGAATAACTAAAAAAGGAGTTTTTATGGCACTTACACGCGATAAAAAGAACCAGTTGGTTGCGGATTTAAGCGACGCTCTTAAAGACGCTAAGATGACAGCTTTCGCCGAGTATAAAGGACTAACTGTTGCCGATTTGCAAGAGTTACGAAAAGAAGCTCGCGAAGCTGGTGTCGTAATCAAGGTTGTTAAAAACCGCCTTGTACGAGTAGCTTTAAAAGAAATTAAAGAGTACAAAGATACTGATACTAGCGCCCTAAAAGGTCAACTAGTTTACGCTATCTCAAGTGAAGACGAAGTTGCCGCTGCGCAAGTTCTAGGAAAATTTGCAAAAACCCACCCAGAGATGAAGTTGGTTGGCGCATTTTCTAACGATGGACAATCAATCGACGCTGCGACTATCACAACTCTTTCAGAACTTCCAGGAAAAGATCAACTTATCGGTCAGATTGTCGAAACTTTACTTTCGCCAATTCATGGCATTACAGGTGGTCTTACCAACGAAGATTTGGCGTTTCGAACAGAAGCAACCAATTAATTTATAATATAACTTTAACAATATAAATATCTATTGATAGCCTTATAGCTTATCATTAGA
>RRZT011962349.1_pt1 | contig 30158 bp, 29 predicted proteins | sample 2165551 | NCBI WGS metagenome assembly RRZT01 (sample SAMN10456910, study PRJNA506462) | wastewater metagenome | biome: wastewater; feature: sludge; material: wastewater sludge; isolation source: wastewater sludge with Escherichia coli K12::gfp cells carrying plasmid... | place: USA: Moscow, Idaho...
ATCCTGGCGCGCCCGGGCCAGACCGTGAAAAAGGGCGAGTTGCTGCTGAAGATCGACAGTACCCGCTTCGTGTCCAACCTGCGGGAAAACCAGGCGCAGTACTACGCCCTCCAGGCCAAAGGGGCGCGGCTGCGTGCCCTGGCCAATGATGTGCCGTTCGAGATGCCGGCCGAGGTGACGCAGTTTGCACCGGGCATTGCCCAGCAGGAGATGGAGCTTTACACCTCCCGCAAGATGGAGCTGGACGCCAGCGTGTCGATTGCCCGGCAGCAGATGGCGCAACGCACGCAGGAGTTGCGCGAAGCGCAGGCACGACGTGCCCAGGCAGCGCAGAGCTATGACCTGACTGCGCAGGAACTGCGCGTGACCCGTCCGCTCAAGGACGTGGGTGCCGTATCCGAAGTCGACCTGCTGAGGCTTGAGCGGGATCTTGCCCGCTTCCGGGGCGAGCGGGACATGGCCGGTGCGCAGATCCCGCGCACCCAGGCTGCCATTGACGAAGCCCGGCGCAAGATCGAGGAAGTGGAACTGGCTTTCCGCAACGAAGCCAGTACGCAGCTGACCGAAACCATGGGCAAGCTCAATGCCCTGTCTGAAGGCAGCGTAGCCTTGCAGGACAAGGTCCGGCAGACGGAAATCCGCTCGCCGGTGCGGGGTGAGGTCAAGCAGCTGTTTACCAACACCGTGGGCGGCGTGGTGCAGCCTGGCAAGGACATCATCGAAATCGTGCCGCTCGAAGCTTCGCTGCTGCTGGAAACCCGGATTTCGCCGCGTGACATTGCTTTCCTGCATCCGGGCCAGAAAGCCGTGGTCCGCTTTACTGCCTACGACTTCACCATCTATGGCGGGATGGAGGGGGTGCTGGAAACCATCGGCGCCGACACGATCACCGATGAAAAGGGCAATGCCTTTTATGTAGTCAAGGTGCGTACCAAAGGTGCGACGCTGGGTGACATGAAGCTGCCCATCATTCCCGGCATGGTGGCGCAGGTGGACATCATGACCGGCAAAAAGACCGTGCTGTCGTATCTGCTGAAGCCGGTCCTGCGCGCCAAGGCCACGGCGCTGAGTGAGCGCTGACATGCGTTCGCCCTATCTGGTCAGTCCGGACCCGGACGTGCTGGCTCACTGGCAAGCGGGCCTGGGAGGAACGGGGGCACAGGTGGCTACGCTGGAGGCGCTCGGACAGGCCCGGCCCGGCATCGTCTTGCTGGACGCCGACGGCTATCCGCAGCTGGCGCCTGCTGCCAGCCTCAGCCTGCTGGCCCGGCACCGCGTGGTGGTACTGACCGCCAGACCGGACGAGCAGACGGGCCTGGCCTGGCTTTATGCCGGCGCCGTGGGCTACGGTGCGCGCTGGAGTACGCCTGCCTGTCTGCAACTGATGTGCCAGTCCATCGGGGAAGGCAATACCTGGGTGGACCAGACGCTGTTTGCCCGGCTACGGCGGGTGGAGGATGTCCGTCCGGCCGAAGATGACTGGCGTTCCGCCATGTCCGGCCGGGAAGAACAGGTAGCCGGCGCCTTGAGCCGGGGCCTGTCGAACAAGGAAATCGCCAGTGAGCTGGCGATCAGCGAACGTACGGTCAAGGCACACCTGAGTTCGCTGTTCCAGAAATTCGGCGTCAGCAACCGCCTGCAACTGCTGCTGATCCTGCGTCAGGCAGACCGCCGTTAACTCCGGTTCGGGCAGGTTGCAGCGGGCGGTATCCGGCCTGTGTTGTTGTCCTGTTCCCGCCGGAGACTGACAGACCTCTGTCACGCAATCCGGTGGCGTCTGCCCGGGCCGGTTTTTCCGCTCTGGTCTGGGCGTCCGCACGGCTTATGGCATGTATCCATTGGCAGCCTGCTGCTGCGTTTTCCCCGTCTGGTCGCACCGGACTGGCCGGCCGTTTTCGTGATGCCGTCAGGACTTTGGTGTTGGCCGCATTCAGTCGGCTGGCATGTGCCGTTTGCCCGGAATGAGTGCTTCTGTGTCTGCCGGCGCTGCCCTGCGCTGGTTGACAAAGCCTGCCCGTGTGCCCGAGGCGGCAAGGCATGCGGTCATGCAGTGCGGGCAGGATGCCCGGACCACAAGGAGGATGTTCCGGGACCGGTCAGTTGCAAGATGACAAAAGGCCCAGCCGTTCAGGCTGGGCCTCGTGAATCAAGAACGGCGTCTGGTGGTCAGTGCGCGTGGGCGGCAGCGGCACCGATACCGGTCTGGGCGCGCACGTACTGGTCATCGAATGCTTCACGCTCGCGCCTGGCTTGCAGGCTGCCGTCCAGCACCGAAACCAGCATGGTAACGATGAAGGCCAGGGGCATCGAGAACAGCGCCGGGTGTTCGTAGGGGAACACCGGTGCTTCATGACCGAGCACCGTGACCCATACCGACTTCGACAGCACGACCAGCGTCACGGCGCTGACCAGACCGACCGTGCCGCCGATCAGGGCACCCTTGGTCGTCAGGCCTTTCCAGTACATCGACAGCAGCAGGATCGGGAAGTTGGTCGAGGCGGCCACGCCGAACGTCAGGCCGACGAGGAAGGCCACGTTCATCTTTTCGAACAGGATGCCCAGCACGATGGCCAGCACCCCTATCACGATGGCAGCAATCTTCGACACCTTCAGTTCGCTCTTCTCGCTGGCCTGGCCCTTCTTGATGACCGTGGCGTAGAGGTCGTGCGAGATGGCCGATGCACCGGCCAGTGCCAGACCGGCCACGACGGCCAGGATGGTGGCAAAGGCCACGGCAGACAGGAAGCCGAGGAAGATGTTGCCGCCGACTGCCTGAGCCAGGTGCATGGCCGTCATGTTGCCGCCACCGATCAGCTTGCCGGCCAGGTTGCCGTTCTCGAAGTACTGCGGATTGGTGCCGACGATGACGATGGCGGCAAAGCCCAGCGTGCACACGACGAGGAAGAAGAAACCGATGAAGCCGGTGGCGTAGAACACGCTCTTGCGGGCTTCCTTGGCGTTCGGCACGGTAAAGAAACGCATCATGATGTGCGGCAGGCCGGCGATGCCGAAGACCAGACCCAGCGACATCGAGGCGGTATTGACCGGATCAGCCAGCATCGAGCCCGGTCCCATGATGCTGAAGCCGTCCTTGTGGGCTTCCACGGCTTTCCGGGCGAGGGTTTCGTAGCTGAAGCCGAAGTGGCTCATGGACATGATGGCCAGCACGGTGCCACCGACCAGCAGCAGGACGGCCTTGATGATCTGCACCCAGGTGGTGGCAATCATGCCGCCGAAGGTGACGTAGATCATCATCACGATGCCGACCACCACCACGGCCACCGGGTAGTCGAGGCCGAACAGCAGCTGGATCAGCTGGCCGGCACCGACCATCTGCACGATCAGGTAGAAGCACACCACGGTTAGCGAACCGAAAGCGGCAAAGCTGCGGATCTTGGTCTGGTCCAGCCGGTAGCTGGCGATATCGGCAAAGGTGAAGCGGCCGAGGTTACGCAGGCGCTCGGCCATCAGGAACATGATGATCGGCCAGCCGACGAAGAAACCGACGGTATAGATGAAGCCGTCGTAACCCTTGGCGAACACCATGGACGACAGGCCCAGCAGGGTGGCGGCAGACATGTAGTCACCGGCAATGGCCAGACCGTTCTGGAAACCGGTAATGCCGCCGCCGGCAGTGTAGAAGTCCGACGCGGAGCGGGTGCGGCGGGCAGCCCAGGCCGTAATCATCAGTGTTCCGGCCACAAACACAAAAAACATGCCTATGGCATGAATGTTGAGGGGCTGTTTCTGGACGGTGCCTTCGATGGCGGGGCCGGCAAGGGCAAGGGCCGGCAGGCAGCCCAGGACGAGGGCGGTCAGGCGTGAGAGCAGGGCGGACATCATTTGCCGGCCTCCTCGATGATGGTGCGGTTCAGGCGCTCGAATTCGCCGTTGGCACGCCAGATGTAGACACCGGTCATGGCCCAGCTGAAGACGATGATCAGGGCTGCCACCGGTACGCCGACTGTCAGCATGCCGCCTTCAGTCAGCGGAGCATGCAGGATGTCCGGCCGCAAGGCGACGACCAGCATGTAGCAGTAATAAGTTCCCAGAACGATGGCCGTCAGGGACCAGGCCGTGAGTGAACGCTTTTGTGCCAGTTCGCGGAATGCAGGGCTGGCCTTGACCGCGTGAAAAGCAGGGTTGGACATGTTTTCTCCTTGGTTGGGAAGGTCGCTGTCTGCGGGTACGGCGGGCAGCCAGGCGGTCTTCTCTCCTCCAGCTCCATTGTGTTTTTGTGTCGGAGCGCGCAAAAGACTATGTCAATCGGGTTTTTGCCTCAAAGCCATCTTGTAAAGAAGGTGTCTGGTGTTGACGCTAATGTTTTTCTTGAATGGTTATTTTTTTGAAATATTTAAAAAAAATCATGTTTCATTAAATTTAATGTCAAGTTGCTCAATCTGATTGTCTGACATGGATGGCCGGCCGGTGAGCTGTTGCCGGGGGTGCGGAACGGGCTGTCAGGCGCTACCATGCGCACTTTTGCGCCCTGTTGGTCTGCCCATGTCCCTGCCTGCGTTTCGTTGCCTGGAAGAATTTGTCGGACACACTCCACTGGTGCGTCTCAAGCGCCTGCCGGGAGACAGCTCCAATGTCGTGTTGCTGAAACTCGAAGGCAACAATCCGGCCGGATCGGTCAAGGACCGGCCCGCCCTGAATATGATCCGGGCTGCCGAAGCGCGCGGGGACATCCGGCCGGGAGACACGCTGGTCGAGCCCACCAGTGGCAATACCGGCATCGCGCTGGCGATGGCCGCTGCCGTGATGGGCTACCGCATGATCCTGGTCATGCCGGAAAATTCCAGCACCGAACGGGTGGACACCATGCGCGCCTACGGTGCGGAGGTGGTGCTGACACCGGCGGCCGCATCGATGCCGGGGGCCATCGACGAGGCCCGGCGCCTGTGTGCGACCGAAGGCGCCGTCATGCTCGACCAGTTTGCCAACCTTGATAATCCGGCCGCTCACATGGCCGGCACCGGGCCGGAAATCTGGGCTGACACGGCTGGCAGCGTGACCCATTTTGTGTCCAGCATGGGTACGACCGGCACCATCATGGGGACCGGGCGCTATCTCAAGTCCCGGAATCCCGAGGTACAGGTGATCGGCGTGCAGCCGGCGAGCGGCAGCCAGATTCCCGGCATCCGCAAGTGGGAAGCACCGTATGTTCCGGGCATTTGCCGGTTCGAGGAAATCGACGAACTGCAATACGTGACGCAGCAGGAAGCCGAGGACACCACCCGCCGGCTGGCGCGCGAAGAAGGCATCCTCGCCGGCCCATCGTCCGGTGGCGCGCTGGCCGTGGCCTTGCGGCTCAATGCCGTGCTGTCCGGTGCCGTCATCGTGTCGATCGTGTGCGACCGTGGTGACCGCTACCTGTCGACCGGGTTGTTTTCGGGCTGAGAGCCACTGGCAAAACCACGGGCGAGCCCTGGCAAGATCCTGATCTGGCAGGCTCCGATCCGCAGGGAAACCAGGTATTGCCTGCAACTCCGGATCTGTTGCCGGCATGCAAAAAGCCGCAGGGGATGCCTGCGGCTTTTTGCTGTGGTGACCAGTCCGGCGGCCTTGCCGGTGCAGTGGGCAACCATCTCCGGCGTGGCCGCCGGCAGGTGTTGCCGGTTACCCGCATGCCGCCGGATTTGCCTTACCCGAGGGCGCGTTCGACGCCAGCACCATAGGCCGGATCAATGCGTTTGAAGTGCTCGATCATGTCGCGCTGGATGGCCAGGCTGGCACCGCCCAGCGAGCGGGCGATATTGGCAAACAGGCGCTGCTTTTCAGCCTCGGAGAACAGGCGGAACAGGGCAGCCGGCTGGCTGTAGTAGTCCTGGTCGTCGGCGCGGTGATCCCAGCGGGCTGCTGCACCGTCGAGTGCCAGGGCCGGTTCGTCGTAGCGGGCCTTGTCATCGGCTGCCGAGCCGAAGCGGCTGGGCTGGTAGTTCGGGTAACCGTCACCGGCATCGCCGCCATAGTTGTCAAAGCGCATGGCACCGTCGCGGTGGGCCGTATGGAACGGGCAGCGCGGTGCGTTGACCGGCAGCAGACCGTGGTTGACGCCAAGGCGGTAACGCTGGGCATCGCCATACGAGAACAGGCGGCCTTGCAGCATCTTGTCCGGCGAGAAGCCGATGCCCGGCACCACGTTGGACGGGTTCAGGGCGGCCTGTTCGACTTCGGCAAAGTAATTGGCCGGGTTGCGGTTGAGTTCCATGATGCCTACCTCGATCAGCGGATAGTCGCTGTGCGGCCAGACCTTGGTCAGGTCGAAAGGATTGATGCGGTAGGTCTGGGCCTCGGCCTCGGGCATGACCTGTACGCACAGCTTCCAGCGCGGAAAATCGCCATTCTGGATGTGCTCGTACAGGTCGCGCTGGGCACTTTCCCGGTCGCGGCCAACCAGCTCGCCGGCTTCCTCGTCGGTGTAGTTGGCGATGCCTTGCTGCGACTTGAAGTGGAACTTCACCCAGAAACGCTCGCCTTCGGCGTTGACGAAGCTGTAGGTGTGGCTGCCAAAACCGTGCATCTGGCGGTAGTTTTGCGGCAGGCCGCGGTCCGACATCAGGATGGTGACCTGATGCAGGGCTTCCGGATGCTGGTTCCAGAAATCCCAGGCCGCATCGGCGCTGCGCAGGTTGGTGCGCGGATCACGTTTTTGCGTATGGATGAAGTCGGGGAACTTGAGCGGGTCGCGGATGAAGAACACCGGCGTATTGTTGCCGACCAGATCCCAGTTGCCTTCTTCGGTGTAGAACTTGACGGCAAAACCACGCACGTCGCGCTCGGCATCTGCTGCTCCCCGTTCACCGGCCACGGTGGAAAAGCGCACGAAAAGCGGGGTTTGCTTGCCTGGCTGGGCGAACAGGGCGGCCTTGGTGTAGCGGGTGATGTCACCCGTGACGGTGAAGGTGCCGAACGCACCCGAGCCCTTGGCATGCACGCGGCGCTCGGGGATCACTTCGCGGTCGAAATGGGCCAGCTTTTCCAGGAACCACACGTCCTGCAGCAACATCGGGCCACGGGCGCCGGCAGTCAGGCTGTTCTGGTTGTCGGCCACCGGTGCGCCGGCCTGGGTAGTGAGTTGGGTGCGATTCATGGCAAGGCTCCTTGTATGGAATGAAGGGGGACTACTGTAGCCAGACGAGGTTGGCAAACAGCTCAACGAACTGGTCGGTCAGTGCCTGTTTCATGGCAGAACTCCCGTTGGCGATGGAGGCATTCTGTCGCAAATGAATTTAAAAATTAAATTGATAATTTATTGCTGATAGTTTTAATTTGACTATGACAACAGGAATGAAGGCGTGACAGAACCACCGTGGCAAAAACGGAATGACCGGATCGTGGTGGCACGGCATGTCGTGAATGCAACCTGTTGATCTGCATGGATAATCGTGCAGGATGCCAGGAGGAGCATGAAGGGCCGGCAAGGTATGGACTGCATCCGTTCATGTCATAAAAGAATGCAATGCTTACCTTTTTGACGTGGCAAACGGCACGCAACAGGCATACGATCCCACCGCATTACTGCAATGCAGCAAGAGGTGGCAAACACATGGCGTCACTGGTGGTGTATCACGGCCATTGTCCGGATGGCTTCGGTGCCGCCTATGCGGCGTGGCTGCGTCTGGGAGAGAGTGCCGAGTACGTGCCGGCCGAGTACGGCAGCTATCCGGTCCTGAATGTCACCGGGCTGGATGTCTACATCCTTGATTACAGCTTTCCCCGGCCGATGTTGCAGGCCATGAAGGATGTCGCCCGCTCCCTTGTGGTGCTGGACCACCACAAGACCGCCCAGGCGGATCTGGAGGGGTTTCCGGGGGCGTTTTTCGACATGGAAAAATGCGGCGCCCGTCTGGCGTGGGAATACTTCCATCCGGACCAGCCGGCTCCCCGCCTGATCGATTTCATCGAGGACCGGGACATCTGGCGCTGGCGCGATCCCGTGTCGGCGGATTTCCTCGCCTATCTCGATACCCGCCCGTTCGAGTTTTCCGTCTGGCACGAGCTGGCCACACTGGACGCCGCCCGGCTGGACGAAATCCTGCAGGTCGGGCGGCACATGAACCGCAAGTACGACAGTCTGGCGCAGATCATGGCGCAGTCGGCCGAGCCGGTGCGCCTGTCTGGCGTGCAGGGGCACAAACTCAACTGCGCCAGCCTGTTTACCTCCAGGGTGGGCGAGCTGCTGTACCGGCAGAACGGCACGTTTGCCATGCTCTGGCGTATCGAGGGCGGCCAGCTTTACGTCAGCCTGCGCGCCCGCAACGGCACCATCGATGTGGCAGAAATGGCTTCGCTGTTCGGCGGAGGCGGGCACGAGGCCGCAGCGGGGTTCCGCATCCCCCTCAACAACCCGGCCTGCGACTATTTCATTGCCCGCTACATCAAGGGTGCTGGCGAGGCCTGAAAAGACAAAGGGCCACCGCAACGGGTGGCCCTGACCGGAATGCCGGCTGACCGGCTCACTGGAGCTGCTGGATGTCGTAGGTCACGTCTTCCGATTCGACCATGTCCAGCAGTTCGTCCATGAATTCGTCGCTGACGGCGTTGCTCCATTCGCCCTCCACGTCACGGGTCACCATCGGTTCAAAGGTCAGATCCATGAACTGGTCCGGAGCCAGTTGCAGGATTTCCACGCCGTCTGCGGTCCGGACCACTTCCCAGCTGTCCGGGACGTCCATTTCCAGCCGGATGGTGACTGCCAGTTTTTTTGCCATTGCTGCCATTCCTTCCATAAAGTCAGCCGCCACACTACCCCGATTCAGGCCGGCTGTCTCGGTCATCACCGGACAAGCTGTCACGCCTCGTCCATGCTGTCGATGGTGTCGATTTCATCCTGCAACATCAGCCAGTCTTCTTCCAGCTGGGCCAGCTCGGCGCTGACCTCTCCTTGGCGCTTGACCGACTGCGCCAGCAGCTCGCGCTGGGCCGACTCGTAAATGCTTTCGTCAGCCAACCGGGCATCCAGCGCGGCTTTTTCCGCATTCAGCTTTTCCAGCGCCTTTTCCAGTTTGGCCAGTCTGGCCAGCAGGGGCTTCTTGAGCGCGGTCTTCTTCTGGCGGGCTTCGGCTTCCAGCCGCTTCTGCGTCTTGCGGTCCACCGCCTGGGTATCGGTGCCGGCCGGCCGGCCGGCAGCCTGTTCGGCCTGCTGGCTGGCCAGCCGGTACGCACGGTAGTCGTCTAGGTCGCCGTCGAACGGCTGCACCGTACCGCCCTCCACCAGCCAGTAGGTATCGGTGGTGGAGGCCAGCAGCGAGCGGTCGTGTGACACCACGATCACCGCGCCGGTGTAGTCCTGCAAGGCCAGTGTCAACGCCGCGCGCATGTCGAGGTCGAGGTGGTTGGTCGGTTCGTCCAGCAGCAGCAGGTTGGGCTTTTGCCAGACGATCAGCGACAGGGCCAGCCGGGATTTTTCGCCACCCGACATCGGGCCGACTGGTGCCGAGGCCTGGTCGCCGCGGAAATCGAATCCGCCGAGGAAATCGCGGATTTCCTGCTCGCGCACTTCGGGCGAAAGTTTCTGCACGTGCCAGATCGGCGATTCGTCCGGGCGCAGGGTTTCCAGCTGGTGCTGGGCAAAGTAGCCGATCTTCAGGTCGCGCGCCGGGATCAGGCTGCCGGTCAGCGGGGGCAGCTCGCCGCACAGGAGCTTGATCAGGGTGGATTTGCCCGCCCCGTTGGGGCCGAGCAGGCCGATGCGCGCACCGGCCTGTACGCCGAGGTTGAGGCGTTGCAGGATCGGCGTGTCACCGTATCCGGCTGCCGCGTTTTCCACGGTCAGCAGCGGGTTGGGGCTGTGGGTGGGCGAGTCGAAGCAGAACGAGAACGGGCTGTCGATGTGCGCTGCGGCCACGCGTTCGAGCTTTTCCAGTGCCTTGACCCGGCTTTGTGCCTGCTTGGCCTTGGTGGCCTTGGCCTTGAAGCGGCGGATGAAGTTTTCCAGATGGGCGATGGTGGCTTGCTGTTTTTCAAACGCGGCCTGCTGTTGTGCCAGCTGGGCGGCGCGCTGGGTTTCGTAGTCGCTGTAGCCGCCGGTATAGAGGGTGATGCCGCCGCGGGCGACTTCGGCAATGTGGGTGACGCAGCCGTCGAGGAAATCGCGGTCGTGCGAGATCAGCAGCAGGGTGCCCGGATAGCCGGCCAGCCATTGCTCCAGCCACAGCACGGTTTCGAGGTCGAGGTGGTTGGTCGGCTCGTCGAGCAACAAGAGGTCAGAGCGGCACATCAGCGCCTGGGCCAGATTCAGGCGCATGCGCCAGCCGCCGGAAAAACTCGACACCGGACGCTGCTGCATGGCTTCGTCAAAGCCGAGCCCGGCCAGCAGGCGGGCGGCGCGGGCGGGGGCCGAGTAGGCGTCGATGCGGGCGAGTTCGGCGTGCAGGTGGCCGATGGCCTCGCCGTCGTGGGCGGCTTCGGCGGTGGCGAGGTCGGCTTCGAGCTGGCGCAGTTCGCGGTCGCCGTCCAGCGTGTAGTCGAGCGCCGAGCAGGCCAGCGCCGGGGTTTCCTGCGCCACATGGGCAGTCACCCAGCCCGGCGGGATGAACAGGTCGCCGCTGTCGGCCGAGAGTTCGTCGCGCAGGAGCGCAAACAGGCTGGATTTGCCGGCGCCGTTGCCGCCGACCACGCCGACGCGCCAGCCGGGGTGAATGGTGAGGGTGACGTCGCGGAAGAGTTCCTTGACGCCGCGGCGCAGGGAGAGTTGCTTGAGCTGAATCATGAAATACCAGAAATGCAGCGGGTGCCGCAGCACCCGCCGGATGGGTCAGTCGCTGACAACGTCAACGCCTTTGGGTGGGGTGAAACGGAAACGGTCCGGGTCGATTTTCGGGTTTTTCTGGACCTGGCTGAAGGTCAGGGTAGTGGTCTGGCCAAAGCTGTCGGTCAGCACCATGCCGGCGAGTTCGCTGCCCTTGAAGCCCATGCGCACCGAGTTGAAACTGCCTTCCTTTTTGGGCGTGGCTTCAAGCCAGTCAAAGCCGTTTTGCATGCCGAGATTTTTCAGGCGGTAGTCGCGTTCGATTTCGTTGCTGCCGGCGAGCAGGGCGGCAGGGCTGCTGCCCAGCGCGTCGTCGAGCTTCTTGGACGTGACCTGTGCCAGGTCGCTGTCGTATACCCACAGGCGCTGGCCATCACCGACGATCAGTTGCGGGTAGGGCTGGCTGTAGGTCCAGCGGAACTTGCCCGGCCGCGACAGCTCGAGGCTGCCGGAAGCAGTCTGGGTCTGGCGGCCGCTGACGACCTGGGTGAATTCGGCCTTCATCGAACGGGTCTGACCGACGAATTGCTTGAGCGAGGCGATGGCATCAGCCTGGACGGCAAACGGGGTGATCGCCAGCGCGCAGGCCAGCAACAGTTTTTTCATGACGGACTCCTCTTTCGTCCGGCTCAACGAAAGCGGTTGGTGATCGGATAGCGCCAGTCCTTGCCGAAGGCGCGGTGGGTGATGCGCGGGCCGACCGGAGCCTGCCGGCGCTTGTATTCGTTGACTTTCAACAGACGGGTGACGCGCTCGACGTCGGCGGTGTCATAGCCCAGTGCGACGATGTCGGCCGCACTGCAGTTCATTTCCACATATTCGGCCATGATGGCGTCCAGCACATCGTAAGGTGGCAGGCTGTCCTGGTCGACCTGGTCCGGTCGCAGTTCGGCGCTGGGCGCCCGGTCGATGATGCGGCGCGGGATCACTTCGCTGCCCTGGCGGTTGCGCCACTCGGACAGCTCGTACACCAGCGTCTTGGCAACATCCTTGAGCACGGCAAAACCGCCGGCCATGTCGCCGTAGAGGGTGGCGTAGCCGGTGGTCATTTCCGACTTGTTGCCGGTGGTCAGTACCAGCTTGCCGGTCTTGTTGGAAAGCGCCATCAGGATGACGCCGCGAATGCGTGATTGCAGGTTTTCCTCGGTGGTGTCGGCGGCTGCGCCGGCAAACAGCGGGGTCAGCGCCTGCATGAAGGATTCGTACATCGGCCAGATGGCCACCTCGTCGTAGCGCACGCCCAGCCGCTCCACCATGTCGCGGCTGTCGTCCACGCTGATGTCGGCGGTATAGCGCGAAGGCATCATGACCGCGTGCACCCGGTCGGCACCGAGCGCGTCAACGGCGATGGCCAGCGTCAGGGCCGAGTCGATGCCGCCGGACAGGCCGAGCAGTACGCCCGGAAAGCCGTTCTTGCCGATGTAGTCGCGCACGCCCAGCACCAGGGCGCGGTAAACCGCTTCCACCGGATCGGGCAGCGGGGCCATGACGGCCGGCCGGATGTCGCCCTCCTGCACGTCGAGGAAGCCCAGTGCTGCCTCGAAATGCGGCAGGCGACAGACCGGCTCGCCAGCGCGGTTGAGTGCAAACGACGCGCCGTCGAACACCAGCTCGTCCTGCCCGCCGACCAGATTGACGTAGGCCACCGGCAGGCCGGTTTCCTCGACGCGCCAGCGGCATTCCTGCTCGCGTACGGCGTGTTTTTCGCGGTGGAACGGCGAGGCGTTCATCACCAGCAGCAGGTCGGCGCCGGCATCCAGTGCTTCGGCGGCCGGTTCCGGCCCCCAGATGTCTTCGCAGACCAGTACGCCGATGTTGACACCGTCCTGCCCGAATACCAGCGGTGCCACGCCGGGGGTGAAGTAGCGGACTTCGTCGAATACCTCTTCGTTGGGCAGGCGCATCTTGTGATAGGTGCCCAGGATGTTGCCGTCGCGCATGACGGTGGCGGCGTTGAAGCGTTCGCTGCCCAGCATGGCCGGGTGGCCGATGATCAGGGTGATGCCGTCGATTTCCATCAGCCGGTCCAGCTGGCGGTTGACCTCGGCATAAAAGGCCGGGCGCAGCAGCAGGTCTTCCGGGCTGTAGCCGGTCAGTGCCAGTTCGGGGGTCAGGAGTACGTCGGCGCCTGCCGCCATGGCTTCGCGGGCGAGGCGGGCGATCTCGTTGGCGTTGCCGGCAATGTCGCCGACGATGGGGTTGAACTGGGCTAGAGCCAGGCGCATCGGAGGTCTCGTCTGTCTTGGAAAAACACAAGCGGGCGATTTTAGCCTTATCGGGCGAGGGTGGGGCAGCCGGCGTCGTGCAAGTCGTCAGCTATGTGTTGCCTCATGCGACTAGAATGCGGTTTTTGCAGGGCTGTCGTGCATGTCCTGCCGTGTCTGCCGGTATCGTGAATCATGGTTTCTAGTGTGTTTATCCGTTTTTTCTTTCTTCGTTTGCGTGGCTGCGGGCCGGTTCTGGCCGGGCTGGCGCTGTGTGGCCTGCTTGGCAGCCTGCCGGTGCAGGCGGAAGATGCCGCCAGACCGGCGGCGGGCAAACCGGTGACTGACAGCGTGGGCAGCCGCATGTTCGGCACCCAGCTGTTCGGCGGTTCGTTTGCCAAAATGGCCGGCGGCGGCATTCCGCAGGCGTACGTGCTGAACACGGGTGACCGGATCAAGCTCAAGCTGTGGGGCAGCATGGAGTTTGACGATACGCTGACGGTGGATGCTGATGGTCAGGTGGTGGTGCCGGGGGTGGGGGCCGTCAAGCTTGCCGGTGTGCGGCATGACCGGCTGAACGCAACGGTCAGCAGTGCGGTCAGGAAACTGGCAGGGCGCGAGGTGCAGAGTGCGGCGCAACTGGATGCCAGCCAGCCGGTCAAGGTGTTCGTCACCGGCTTTGTGCGCCAACCTGGCCTGTACGGCGGCGTGGCGGCTGACAGCGTGCTGGCGTTTCTGGACCGGGCCGGCGGGGTCGATGCCGAGCGCGGCAGCTATATCGACATCGTGCTCAAGCGCGGGGATGCCGTATACCGCCGCATCAACCTGTACGACTTCCTGCTGCGGGGCAACATCGATTTCTTTCCGCTGGCCGATGGCGACGCGATTGTCGTCGGTGCCCGCCGGCATACCTTCAGCGTGCGCGGCGAGGTGCTCAATCCGTTTGATTTCGAGTTCGACCAGCCGATCGTGTCGTTGACCGATGCGCTGGCGCTGGCGCATCCGCGTCCGGGCGCCACCCACGTCAGCGTGCTGCGCAGCCAGGGCACCCGGCAGATGAGCGAGTATTACCCGCTGGCCGAGGCGCGCAAGGAAGTGATGCTGTATGACGGTGACCAGCTCAACGTGACGGCAGACCGCTATGCCGGCACGATCCAGGTACGCATCGAAGGCGCCCATTCGGGCGAGCATGCGCTGGTGCTGCCGTATGGCGCGACCATGGGCGAGGTACTGGACCACATCAATGCCAATTCGATGTCGCGGCTGGACCAGCTCCAGCTTTACCGCAAGTCCGTGGCCGAGCGCCAGCGCGAGATGCTCAACATTTCGTTGCAGAAATTGCAGGAAACAGCCTTGTCGGCCCGCTCCAGTACCAGTGAGGAAGCCAGCCTGCGTACGCAGGAAGCGGCGCTGATTGCCAAGTTTGTCGAGCAGGCGCGCAAGGTCGAGCCCAAGGGGCAGGTGGTGTTGAACGAGAAAACCGCCAAGACCATGCTGCTGGAAGACGGCGACATCATCCGCATTCCGCGCAAGACCAGCGTGGTGATGGTGCATGGCGAAGTGCTGTTTCCGGCTGCCGTCAGCTGGGAATCCGGCTTGCGCGCCCGTGATTACATCGACCTTGTCGGCGGCTATACGCAAAGTTCGGATACCAGCAAGGTCGTGTTGATCCGCCCCAATGGCGAGGCGATCCAGGCCAGTGGCCGGACCAAGATCGAGGCGGGTGACGAGGTGATGGTGTTGCCGAAGGTGGAGAGCAAGAACATCGAAGTGACCCGCGGCATCAGCCAGATCCTGTACCAGATCGCGGTGGCGGCCAAGGTCATCCTGGACCTGTGACGACCGGAAAGGCGGCTTCGGCCTCCTGAGCCGTGAGGGCGCCGAAGCCGGTTCAGGCGATGATGCCGGAGAGGAAATCCTCGATCGCTTTTGCCAGCGCCTCTGGTTGCTCTTGCTGCACCATGTGTCCGGCGTTGTCGATCGTGACCTCGCTCAGCCTGGCAAAGCATGAGCGGCGTTCATCCAGTGTGTTGAAAACCGCCTGCGCCGAAACCGAATGTTCGGGGGCACCGCCAATGACCCACAATACCGGGCAGGCAATGCGTCGCCAGCAGGCCTTGGCTTCTTCCAGCCGGTACAGCACCGGATTGACCATCTTGTGCCTGGGGTCCGCGCGATACTGCAACCCGCCATGCGGGTCGGTGGTGGTCCATTGTCCTGCCAGCCAGAGAGCCCGCTCCGGTGTCAGGTGCGGCTGGCGCCGCTGCATGCGGGCGGCGAGCATGTCCAGTGACGTCAGCGGACCGAAACTCATGCCTGAGCGCTTTTGCTCCAGCCAGCGTGCGTAGCGCTCGGGAGCATCTGCGGGCTGGCTGTCGGGCATGCCGAATCCTTCTATGGAAACCAGGCTGGCTACACGCTCTGGCCGGATGCCTGCATACAGGCTGGCGATCATGCCACCCATGCTGTGGCCGATCAGGTGTACCGGCTGCCGGGGACTGAAATGCGCCAGCAGGGCGTCCAGGTCTGCCAGATAGTCGGGTGAGTAGTAGCTGCCGCTGTTCCAGTCCGAGCCGCCAAAGCCGCGCCAGTCCGGTGCGATGATCTGATAGCGTCGGGTGAAGGCCTCTGCCAGGAGCTGGAAGGTGGAGGAATGGTCCATCCAGCCATGGAGCATGAACAGGCGAGGCCAGTCATCATCGCCCCAGATGCGCACATGATGACGGTGATGGTTGAGTTGCAGGTGGAGTGAGCGGGAAAGCAGGCAAGGAGTCATGTGCAGATGATGATTGAACCTGGAGTTTTCCATGTTAAGCAAGAGGGGCTTGGTCGGATAGCAGGTTTTTTTGCAAAAGGGGTTGCACCCGGATTTTATTCAGGTATTATTCGCAACCTGTTCGCAGCGCAAGGCGCAGCGAACAATGCGGAGAGGTGGCAGAGTGGTCGAATGTACCTGACTCGAAATCAGGCGTACGGTTTCCCGTACCGAGGGTTCGAATCCCTCCCTCTCCGCCAAAAGCTAAAGAGGATCAAAGCGTTACGAAAGTAAACGCCTTTTTTCTTGCCCGCTTTCCGGGCCTCGCTCATTCCAAAAAACCCGATTTTGTTCCAAAACCCCCCGCGACCGCATGGTGCGGAAATGGTGGTTGAACATGCCGGGCTGGCCCGTTTCCGGTCATGCAAACTGGATTGACGACCGCGCCTGACGCGGCTACATTCTGGGGCAAGAGTGTCGTAACTCGATGACCACCGGACTACCCCACGCCCGTCAGCCGTGGATTTTTTGCGCCAGTCGTTTGTCTGCATGTCCATGATGGACATGCGGGAAGCGGTGAGCACTCACGGTCTATGGCCGGGAGGGTGACGGATACAACACCCGCAAGGGGAAGAAGTCCAGCGTGTGGTCACGCTTACGAACCTCCCGGCCACCCTCGTGCCGAGCGTGGTCAACCCGTGTCGTAACGGAGACCAGCCATGACCACCAACCAACTCGCCACCGTCGATTTTCATGGCATCCCGCTGACAGTCATCACCACACCAGAAGGCGAACGACTCGTCGCAATGAAGCCGATCTGCGAAGCTATTGGCCTGCAATGGGAAGCTCAATACAAAAGAATCCAGCGAGATGATGTGCTATCGACCTCCATCTTCATCATGAAGATGCAGATGCCTGGCGATGACCAACACCGAGAAATCACCTGCCTGCCACTCGACTACCTCAACGGCTGGTTGTTCGGCATCGACACCAACCGCTGTCGAGCTGAAATCCGCCCTAGGCTTATCGAGTACAAACGCGAGTGCTACCAGGCACTCGCCGCCTACTGGATGGACAGCAAGCCGGCCCGCCATGCCTTGAAAGGCAACGCCCCGACCGATGTCACCATTAGCGAGATCGACGCCGCCAATTTGCACAGCACTTTCTTCATGGTCGACAGGGCATGCGGCATCTTTCAGGACATCATCCCCGGCCTCCGGCTGCTCGACTCAAGCAAGACTGTCCGCATGGACAGCGTACGGGCCGAGCTTCGGCTCTGCATGAGCCTGCTGGCCGGTGTGCAGAAGAAATGCGCCGCAGCCCATTTGGCACTCTCCGCAAAAAGCCAGTACTAACCCGCTGTATGAATCCTGTGTGGCAGAATTAAGCCACGGCCGGGAGGGTGACGGATACAACACCCTCAAGGGGAAGAAGTCCGCCTGTGTTTGGCAGGTTTCTAACCTCCCGGCCGCCGTCATGCTGGTTTAAGCCAGTCCGTTCCGGGTCAACAAGGGGACCATGTAATGGAACAATGTCAGAAAGTCTATGATGCGCTGGATAAATTCGGAATTGCTTTTAATCTGGTCGAGCATCCTCCTGCATTGACTACCGAAGATGCTGACAGATACATAGAGGGCATTGAAGGTGTCAGAACCAAAACTCTTTTTCTGTCGAACAGAAAGAAAACCGCCTGGTACTTGGTGGTCATGGATGATTCAAAGCAACTTGACATGAAGAGGCTTGGCGAAATACTGGGGGAAAGCCGGATGCAGTTTGGTTCGGCAGAAAAGCTTCATGAAAAAATGTCGCTCGCGCCCGGCGTTGTATCAATCTTTGGATTGTTGAATAACAGTGAAAAAGACATAAAGGTGTATTTTGACAAGAATATTCTGTCAGAATCAATCATGAGCTTTCACGCAAACGATAATTCAAAGACAGTTTTTATATCAACGGATGATATGCTCAAGTTTGTGCAGTCTGCCGGGTTTGGTTTTGATATGATTGATCTGTAATGTATTTTACAGGTATTTAAAACAAAAGCCCGCAGAATTAGTGCGGGCTTTTGTTGTCATTCATCTACTATGATGATGCTGTCAAGTACTTGATTGGCTTTTTGTTGCAGGTTAGCGTCTTTGTTTGATTCGTAGTACCGGTGATAATAACGAGCCTCAAACCCGACATTTTTCCTCTTTGAGGATCTGCATGATAAAGCATATTGTTCGCTGAATTTTTTCTCATTGTTATGGATGGTAGGGGTAGGCTGCACTTCTTCAAGCAGAATATGCATTCTTGCACATCGACTGTCCTTTGTGTCTTCTGCTCCGTCCATCGTTACTATCTTGAATTTTTTGTTGTTTGCATAAGCGTCGATGGTGTTTTTTTCATGGTTTCAATATAGGTTGAAATCGGAGAATCTGGATTGTCGGGTGTCATCAGATAAGCTTCTATTTCTCTGTTTTCACCGGGAAGGGCTTCTTTTTTGTTGAGCGTAACGGTCAGCCCTTTCAGGGTTTGTTTCCAGCCATCTTCATCCGGCGGGACGAAATTTATTCCCAGAGATGTTCCTCTGTTATCAGTGGTTCCCGTGCCAACCCTATTGTTTGACGCCTGCTTGATGGAGTCGGCATGACAAGCCATGCTTGATAAGACAAGGGAAGTTGCAAGAATTGTAATGTTTTTCACTGGTTTTCTCCGGGTAAATATTTTGATTTTTGATTGAGTTTTGTTATGTCACCTTATGACTGGCTTTTCAACCAGTAGCCAAAATGTTTATTCTTCATAAATTGATAAATTCATATCTGCCGCATACTCCCTCAACGGAATCAAGCCTTGATAATCAAAAAATGAAAACCAGCCGTTGGCTTTTGCAAGATTCGGAAAGTGGATAACAACAATGTCGTGATGATGGCTTGTGCCAGAGAGTACTGACACCTGTTTGCCACGGAAAACCAGCTCTCCCTCCCATGGGATGAGAGTTGCCGGAACCAGGTTGCGATATTCTTTCCACAACTCAGGGTCTTTTACGGTCAGTTGACCAACAACATACGCATTAGCCATGGCAAAACCAGATTGTCCGTTGATGGCTTTGACATTTTTACTGCGGGTTACTCATCTTGACAAGCTCACCACCATCGAACCGCCAGAATGGGCGGTGTTACCGCCAGCAAGAGGATGGCCGTACTGGCGCAGAATCGCAGCCAGGGTGACAATGTTGTTTTGAGATCAATGCCTTGACGTGTCATTTGGAAGTGTCCTTTGGCATGCTTCAAATGTCTTCTCCGCTAAATCATGTGTCTGGACGAAGAAAAACCCCGACCTGCGTCCAACAGCTCGGGGTTTGTTTTTTGTGGTTGTTGCCATGGTCAATCAGACACCGGCCACGCCTGATCCAGTGTCACTGCATCGTTTGCGTGTCCGTCAGCCGCTTGCGCCACCGCTTGATATCGTTCGACGCACTCTCCGAATACGTCGAGGGCGGAGTCGGCCGTGTAACGATTGGCTTCTGAGGTAGCTGCGGACAGGCCGTGTCGAAGACTGGCGATTTCGCGGCGCAGCCCGTCAGCAGCCCGGCCAGCAGCGGCAGCGTCAGCCACCAGCGTTTCTTCCCGTTTCCTTGCATCTTCTTGCGCCTCCATGACTTGTGCGCGCAGACGGCTTTTAGCCTGTCGTACCGCGTCGATCTGCCGGTCCCGCCCTGCCGACATCGCCAGCTTTTCCGCCTGCCAGGCCGACCGCTCCCGTTGCGTCCCGGTCCACCATCCACCAGAAAACAAAGCGGCGGCCAATGCGGCCACCGCGATCCGTTGCCATCTGTTCATGCGATCAGCACCCCGCCAGCCTGCTCCCACACGGCCACCAGCCGGGTCAGCTCGTGTTCGCGCTGCCCGTAGCCGGAGCCCGGCAGGGAGGCCCAGCGCGAGCGGCATTTGTGGATGGCCGTGGCGATGTCACTGAACGCAATATCGTCATCGGCCTTGCACTCGCGAATCATCCTGAGCGCAATCCGGTCCTGGTTGACCGGGCTGAATGAACTCAGGCCGAGCTGCTTGCGATAGGCGTCGTAGTAGCGCGAAAGGATCTGGTAGCGACCGGCTGCCGTGGACTTGATGCCGAGTTTCGGCCGCGCAACAAGCTTGCGCGGGTGGTCGAGATAGCCGTCAAACAGGTCCGGGCGGCGGGCCGTGCTACCCACGATCACGTTATAACCATCGTCAGATTTTTCCAGCAGGTCACGTCCAAGCTCGGTATAAGCAAGCATGTCCAGATACGCCAGATGATTGGGGCTGCCGGCCTCGGCAGCAGAAATGCGGGCCATGTTGCACCTCCAATAAAAAACCCCGCCGAAGCGGGGTGATTGCAAAAGGGAGCCGGTCAGGACTGGCCGGGTGGATCGGCAGGCACGTCAAAGCCCATGCGCTTGGCCCAGACCTTTTCCAGCCCGGAAATGGCCCGGCTGCCCATGTGTCCGGACATGCCGACAAATGCTGCCGACAGCAGCTGGTCCGTGCCCGACCATTCGCACAGATAGAAGGTCATCACGCCGGCAAAAGCGCTGATCGACAGCTCGCCCACGATCTCAAGCAGGGTGACCCGCCCGTCCTCCCGTGCGCGGCGAACCGCGCCGGAAATGCCGCCGAGCAGCGACAGGGCGACTACCCAGCAGTACGTGATGACCGAATAGCTGGCCGGATTTTTTGCGGCATTGGCCGCTTCGTTCAGTTCCATGTCTGGTCCATTGATTACCCCGGTTGTTGTCTGCCCCGGTGGTCCGGGGTCTGGTTTAGAGTTTTCCGGCCGGTTTCAGCACTTCGCCGTCACCTTTGACCTTTTTCTTGCCGGTCTTTTTGCCCGCCCGTTTTTTGTGCTGGTCCTTGCCGGCGCCACATTCCACGCTGGTTTCCCAGCCGGACTGGCTGAAAGCGTGGGCGACCGACTCGATCGGCCACTGGCCGTCCACGCCCGGTTTGAGGCCGGTGATGCTGGCCACCCTTTCCGCCACGATGTCGGCGCGGCCAGGCAGGGTGACCGACAGCGTGGCGGTGCTGCGCCTGGCCGCATCCAGCGTGGCCTTGGCCTTGCTGCCTGCCGTCCCCTTGCCGGACGCGGTATGGCGGACGGTGCGAATGGGCGCGAGCGGGTTGTCCGGGTCTGGCACCAGCACCTCCTCGGTCTTGCCGGTTTTGGCGTTGTGGCTTTTGGCCAGCACGCCACCGGCTGCGTTGCGGCTGCTGGTGTTGTACCGCCAGCTTTTGATGTCCTCGCGGGTGATCACCAGTGCCGGCAGGGTCTTGCCGCTGGCTGACCGGTTTTGCCCGCCACGCGGCAACACCAGCAGCTGGCCGCCCTTCACCGTGGCGGCGGCATCGTGCTCGCGGGCGATGCGGCTCAGGAAATGCAGGTCGGATTCGTTCATCTGGTCGAGCCGGCTGATACCGGCCTTGACCTTGCACACCGGCTTGAGCCTGTTGCGGGCAGCGATGTCTCGGACGACCGCCTCCAGCGTGGTGTTTTCCCAGGCATGGCGCCGCACGGACTTGATGCCCCCGGCCATGTCCGCCGGTCGCCCGCGCAGGGTCATCAACTGCGGCGGGCCGCTGCATTCCACTTCGTCGATGCGGTAGCGGCCGATGCGGGTCAGGCCGGTTTCCTCGTAGCCGAGCGATACCTCCAGCTCCGCGCCCTTTTTCGGCAGAGCTACCGCGCCGTCGCGGTCGTCCAGGCTGATGTCCACCTCGTCGGATTCCAGCCCGGCCTTGTCGGTAATGCGGATGCTCATCAGCCGGTCCTGCAGGACCGGTGTCAGGTCGGTGTCCGGCAGCAGCCGGATGCTGAATACGGGTTTCATACTTCTTCGCGTAGTTCTCGGCCCCTTTTTCGATCAGCTTTTTGGTGACCTCGGTTGCCAGATCACCGGCAAAGCTGCCGCCGCGACCGGCCAGGGCACCGGCTGCTGCCGGGGTGGCCAGCGCGGGCAGGGAAGCTGCCCCGATACCGCCCATGCCGCGACGGCGGGCGAGCATGGCTCCGCCGATCACCACGCCACCAGCCGCAAGGGCCGCACCAATGCCCGGTCCGCCACCGGATGACGGCTTGTTATCACCACCACCCGCGAACAGGCGCTTGCCGAGCAGGCCGCCGAGTTGTTCACCGCCGAAGGCGCCGATGCCACCGCCGATCAGCCCACCCAGCGCGGCACCGATCGGCCCGAGCATGGCACCGGCCAGTGCGCCTACCTTGGTCCCGGCCAATCCGCCCGCCAGCGCACCGCCGGCACCGCCATAGCCTTCAGCTTTCTGTCCAGCCGTTTTGGCGTTCTTGAACGTGTCATAGGCGAGATACCCCGCCGTGCCGACCGCAGCCAGCGCGCCGCCCACCTTGGCAAAGCGCGACACGGTGCGGCCGATTCCGCCGGCGGCAGGCTTGCCACCCCCCGTCGGCAGATCCACCCCTATGCCTGACTTGCCGCCGGCAGGGGCATCGCCCCAGTTGATGACGTGGACTTTCTGCACACCCGACGATGCGCCACCGGTGACGGCATCCAGCGCCCGGCCGGCCAGTCCACCGGCACCCGAACCGCCGCTGCCACCTTTGCCACCAGGGATGCGGATACCGACGCGCTCAAGCGCCTTGCCCACCACCCACGTACCGGCCCCGCCGGCGATTTTGGTGGCCGCGAATCCCAGGCCGCCAATGGCCACGCCCAGCGCGGCCAGCGCGGCACCTGGATTGGCCTCGGTAAACGCTGCGCCGAACCGGATGACCTGACCGGCGGCATCAGCCAGCCTGTCCGTCACCGGACGGATGGCATCGCCGACCGTGACCATGGCGGAATTGAACGCATTGGCCGCCTCTTTCCACTTTTGCGCGCTGGCTTCGCGCCGCTGCTCCAGCCCCTTGTCCAGCACGCCATCGGCGGATTCGCCGCCTTTTTTCAGGTCGATGTAGTCCTGCCGGTTCTGCAGGTAGGCCGTCAGCGCGGTCTTGGCCTGCATGTCGCCAAAGAGGGTGCCCATTTTCATGGTCTCGCTGAAGGCATCCATCTGCCGCTTGCGTTCGCCGTCATCCTTGATGGCCGCCAGTTCATCGGCCTTCTTTTTCATTTCGGCGGCTTTTTTCGGGTCGATCTTTTCGATGTACTGCCTGGCCAGCTCCATCGACGCTTCCAGCGGGCTCATGCCACGTTCGATATGCGCATTCATCGAGCCCTCGTAGTTGATGCCGACGTCCTTGTAGTTCTTTTTGGTGTCCTCGGCGCCGATCTTGGCCATCCAGTTTTTCAGGTTGTTGGCCGCTTCGTCGGCGCTGCCGGAGGCTTTTTTCTGCACCTGCAACATGGCGCCCAGCTGGATGACGGCATCCTTGCCATAGACGCCGAGCTTGTTCATTTCCGGCAGCAGGCCGGGTAGCCACCTGGCCATGTCGCTGGATTCGAAACTGCCCTGGTTGCCCTGGAAAGCGATGGCTTCCAGCGCCTGGCGCATCTCGGCATCGCGCACCCCGGCTTGCGACATGGCAAAGATCATCCTGGCGGTTTCGTCACCGTTCGAGTTTTGCCCGACGGCAAACTTGCCGATGACTTCCAGGTTGGCCATGACGTTTTCGATGGCCATGCCGTTGCTGACCAGTGCATTGGCCGCATTGGCCATGTCAGTCTGGTTCATGCCGCTGTCAGCAGCTGATTTGCGAATCGCTGCATCCAGCGCCTTTTCCTGACCGGTGTTGGCAAAATCGCCCTTGATGGCGATGTCACGGACGATGGCCTGGTAGTCGGCGGAAATCCTGGTCGGGATGGCAAAACTGCCGGCCGCAGCAGCGGCCGTGCGGCCGATCCCGACGCCGGACTGCATTTGCGTGGCGCCGAGCTGTTGCAGTTGCAGCCCTTTGACCGTGCGGCCCAGCCGGGCGTAGCTCGCCTCGAGGTTGCCGACGTTGACGCCGGCTTTTTTCAGCGCCTCGATCTGGTCGTTGATGCGGCGGCGGATGGCCTCGGCTCCCCTGTCGCCACTCTTGAAGGCATCCTGGTATTCGCGTTGCAGGCGCTGGGTGGCACCGATGGTGTTCATCAGCGCCCGGTTGTTGTCCAGCTTGCGCTGGAGGTCGCTGACCATGCTGCCGGTCTTGCCGATGGCCGCCCCCAGTGTGGACGACACGGCGCCGCCGATTACAATGCCGATGGCAAGGTCTTTGCTCATGATGAGGTATCCCGTGATGGCAGAACGCATGGGCCGGCTGTCCGGCTGGCTGGTACTGGCTGTATCCGCGGCGCTGGGCGCCGTTCATGTCGGCGGTCCGACGTGGGAAGACAAGCTCTACGGCGCCATGGCTGGCGTGCTGTTGATGGGCCTGGTCGTACTGGGCATGACCGCTGTCGCGTGGCTGCTGATGCGGCTGGCCCGCATCGGGCGCTAGTCGCGCATGCCCAGCCAGTCCGGTAGTTCACGCACCGGACAGGCCCGCACCTCGGCCCGGCCCCAGCCGAGTTCAGCCGCCAGCCGCCGCGCCAGAATCCACCAGGTTTTTTCCGGCAGGCTCGTCAGCGGCAAGGCGAAAAAAGGCGTCTTGCAGGGCGGCGTAGTCGCGCAGGGTGAGGGCACGCAGGTCGGTGTGCGCGCAGTCGCACAGGCGCGAGAGCATCATGATTTCGCGCTCCTCGTTGTTTTTGGCCAGCTGGTTGACGTCGAGCTGGTCGCCCAGCGTGGGCTCGCGCATGCGCAGCTGGTTGACGGTGATGCCGTTGAGCTGGATGGGCTTTTTGAGGGTGATGACGATTTCGTTCATGACGGGGCTCCTGGAATGAAAAAACCCGCCGGGTGGGCGGGTTGGAAATGGTTGTTTGAGTTAATCAACGACCCTTTTTCAAGGACATGTTTTCCATCCTTGAAATTCAATGACTTGCAGGGGTGGGGAGAAAAAGGGTAATTGCATGGGTAAGCGGTGACTCGCTTGTTTTTACAAGGAAAAACGCAGAAACTCTGTAGTTCACTGCCGGACAGGCAGCTCAGAAACGCACAGGGCGGGCGGGGTATTGCATTGAATTGTTCACTGCCGGACAGGCAGCTCAGAAAATAGCCAGTCCTCTTCTCCGTCCTGGATAACTGTTCACTGCCGGACAGGCAGCTCAGAAAATATCGACGCCCATGCGCGCACCCGTTCCGCGGTTCACTGCCGGACAGGCAGCTCAGAAAGCTCCCGGTCCGCACCAGTACCAGCCGGCCCCGTTCACTGCCGGACAGGCAGCTCAGAAATGCAACTGCCAGCTTTGTGCCGGCACCTTGCTGTTCACTGCCGGACAGGCAGCTCAGAAAGACGACACCGTCCGGCAGCTGACGGCGTGTCAGTTCACTGCCGGACAGGCAGCTCAGAAAGACAAAGGCGGCAGACAGCAGCTGGTCCGTGCGTTCACTGCCGGACAGGCAGCTCAGAAAAGCACCGCCTTGGACACCGAGCGTTCGCACCAGTTCACTGCCGGACAGGCAGCGAAGTCTGATTCAGTGATCTGGCGGATCTGGTCTGACATCGCGTTGAAGGCTTCTTTGATTACCATGACTTTATCGCCCGGAAGAACCCATCACCAGCAGCATGAATCCATCCTTTGTCATCTGGTATAACGGTTGCGGCTTTCCCCTCTCCAGCAAATGGGTGCCCACGGCGGATAGCGTTGCTGGAGGAATTTGGCGCTACCTTTTCGGATCGCGTTCCCTGACCGTGGGCGTAAAAAACCCGCGACCGGAATCGCGGGGTATTGCTTACAACCCGATGGCCGCCCGCTCGGCAGCGAGTTCGTCGGTACCGTTGATGATGCGCACGCAGTTGACCGGGTCTATTTCGTAGATGGCGCGACCGTCGATTTCCAGCTTGTAGTAGCTCAGGCTGGCGGTGTACTTGGTTTCGCCTTTGTCGCCAGGCTTCCAGCTGCCCATGTCGATCTCGGACAGCAGGCCGCGCCAGGTCACTTCGACCTTGATGACACCGCCTTTCTGGTCGGTCATGGCGCCGCGGAACGTGCCGTTGAAATCACTGCCGTTGGCGATGCCGAAAAATGCCAGCGCCTCGGTGTTGACGCCCATGAGCGTAAAGCCGCCTTCGAGTTTTTCCAGCCCGACTGCCATGTCGACTTCGGCATCCATGCCACCGGCCCGATAGCCGTCGGTCTTGCGCTTGAGCTTGGGCAGCTGGATTTCGGTCACGCGGCCGGCGAAGCCACGGCCGTCAACGTACAGGTTCAGGTTGGTGAGGATTTGCGGAATCATGCGGGCTCCTTAGCTGCCGAAGTCGAGGACTTCGGTAATCCACTGGTTGGTGACTTCGACCTGGACGATCGGGTTTTCAGCCGGCGGCACGTCAGTAAAGCGGATGGTCCAGTAGACGCGGCCTTGCTCCAGCTGGCTGGAGGTGTTCTTTTCCGGATCAGGGAAGGCTTCGAAATTGATGACCGCACCCATGGCCTTGAGGTCGCGCATGAAGGCATTCAGCCCTTCGGTCACGTCCTTGACATAGGTCTTGGTGATGCCGCGGTCGACCGCCCACTGGTGGCCCTTGAGGATGGCGTCCATCACCATGTCAACGGTGCGCACGCGGGTGACAAAGCTCCACTTCGGATCGGCCGAGCGCGTGCGGTTGCCCCACAGGCGATAGCCGCCGTCGCGGATGATGGTGGCGATGAATGCCTCGTTGAGCAGGTTGGCGCGGCTGGCCGGATCGCCATAGAGGTACTCGACCGGCCGGGTGGTGCCGAGGATGTTGCTGAATTCAGTGTTCGACGGGCTGGCCCAGAATCCGACCTCGGCATCCTTCTTGGCAAACAGGCCGGCGGTGGCGGCGCTGGCCGGCACGGTGACTTCGGCGCTGGTGGCCGTGTCCCACACCCGCAGGCCCGGGTCGACCACGAATGCCCGCTTGCTGCCGATGTCCTTGACGAACTCCATGGCCGCTTCGTCGTCGGTATCCGGCCCGTCGATGATGGCAATGGCGCGCAGCTTGTCAGCCAGTGCGACCATGGCGGCAGCCACGGCCGGCGTGCGGCTGTGGCCCGGTGCGATGATCAGGCGCGGCGTCTGGTTGGTGCGGCTTTTGGCATCCAGCAGTGCCTGCAGGCCGGTCCGTGCGCCACTTGCAGTGACGCCGCCGATGATGGCGCTGGTCAGCTCCGCGCCGGCCGTGGCCACGTCCACACCGACAGCCACCACCACGGCGCCGGCCTGGTCAAAAATTTCGTTCATGCGCTTGCAGATGGCGCTGGCCGGGCCGAACTTTTTGGCCGCGTCGCCCTTGCCGGTCACCAGCACCGGGATGTTCGGCGCAACCAGCCCGTCTGCCGGAGTGTAAGTATCGACCAGCCCGATGATCGAGCTGGAGGGCAGGGCGATGGTGCGCGCCCCGGAGTCAATCAGCGTGACGGTGACGCCGTGGTAAAAACTGCCTTGTCCGGCCATGGATGGATTCTCCGAAAAGGGACATGAAAAAACCCGCACGAGGCGGGTAGAAAAGAAGGTGGTCGCTTAAAGCGGCCTGTCATGTGGTACCGGGCTCTGGTGGCCAGCCGGGCTGGAAGGCTTCCAGCTGCTCGCGGCTCATGCCGGCAATCTGCTGCTCCATCTCCAGCCGGCGCTGGTAGATCTGTGCGCCACGCGCCGTGATGGCCTGCCACAGCGATTGCAGCTCCGGCAGAGTCATCTGCACGGTCTGGCGGTCTGCCGTTACCCACTGATCGCCCGGAATAGCACCGGCCAACAGCACGTCGCGGATGTCCTGCAAGGCGGACGGTGTCGTCAGCCAACGCTGGCCAGCGTGCTCGATGCCTGCTGCGCGCTCGGATTTTTCCCAGGCGGGTAGCAGTGACATGGCTTGGTCGCGCAGGGTCTCGAGTGGCTCAGGCTCCGGAGCAAGCAGCTCGGCGGCATCGGCGTCGGTAATCGGAATACAGCCAGCCGGCAGCAGGCTTTCATGGTCGATGGACTCCAAAAAATGGACTCCACCGTGGTTGTCTTTGTAATGCGGCATGTCGCACCCTTTCTATCGAAGTTCGATCCACTTGGTAAACGTGCCGCTCCCGTAGGTTATGCTGGCACTGTAAGACCCACCTGACGGGACAACCGCCGATACAGTCACGTTCAACGTAGACCCTCGCGAAGTTGCCGTGTTTAAGGCCACCACTACACCATTGACGGTTAGAGCCGGCTGACAGTACGTGTCGATGCTGCTGGTGGACGTTACTGTCACGTAAACGAAAATTGGCCGCCCAGTGGTGTTGTAATAGGTCGCGCCGAGCGAGCGACTTGCTGTGACATCGGTGACCGTCTGGCTGTAGCCCAATCCGAGCGCAGCATTTGAATCGAGCTTCTGCGCCCACAGCCGGGCAACCTCTGTCGCAAGCTGCGCCGCGTCGGCCGCGCCGGGATTTGTCACAGCACCGAACAGGCGGCAGACCCAGACTGAAGTCACGTTGAGCGAGCGGGTTTCTGCGCCACCAACAGCGCCGATGAATCTTGTGTCATCGACAGCACCTACTCCGCCATTCAAAGCGAACTGACCGCCGCTGGGCGAGTAGACCGCCAGCGACCCATGCAGCGGATGCGTATGGCTCTTGAGTTCATCCGGCTGCATCAGCCCCGGCGTACCGGCAGACAGCGCGCCGTCACCCCGAACAAACACCGCACCTTTCGAGCCTGGCGACTTGCCGTTGTAGTCCGGCATGCGGAAAGTCGTGCTACCGTTGCCATACGTCCACGCGCCGCGCTTGAGCGGGTCGGTCTGCCATTCTGCTTCGGTCACGACCGGCACAGCGCCGGACTGGATCGCGGCCCAGGCATCGGGATACAGCGTACGGCTCAGCTCTTGTCTATCGAGAGGCGCATAGCCGGCTTGAATGTGGGTGCGCGATGGCGAGGTGCGCGGCCACAGCAGCGGGTCGCCGCCGATCTTGGCCAGATTATCCGCTTTTGCGAAATAGCTGGCCGGATGCCCCTCCAGCTTTGCCGAGTCGGCGGCCTGGGCGGCCTTGCCCAGATAGAGTGCTTGCAGGGCGGCCAGTAGCTGATCAGGTCTGGCAGCATCCGGCGCAATACCCGCCGCACTCAGGACGGAAACCAGTTCTGTCTGGTTGCTACGGATGGCGCCTTGAACATTGTTGAGCCATGAGGAGGGGACGACGGAGCCCAGTTCGCCGGTAACCGGGTTGCCGTCATGGAACAAACCATCCTGTGAATCGATGGGTGGAAGCGGGTTCTGCACGGTAAAGCCCCAAGGAGGTGGATCGGTGATCTGCACGGGTGTGACAGATGTCCGTATTCTGTCGGGCAGCCACCGCCCGGATCAGATGACCGGTGCGGTCTTGAATTTTCCCTGGGGCTGTGGGTCAGGTTCGGCTCATGGGATATGGCCTGGTCAAGCTACTGCCTCCTGTGAAGACACTGGCCAGCCAGGCACAAACGCCTCCAGTTGCTCGCGGCTCATGCCGGTGATTTGCTGCTCAATCTCAAGCCGGCGCTGATAGATCTGTGCGCCACGCGCGGTAATGGCCTGCCACAGCGATTGCAGCTCCGGCAGCGTCATCGGCACGACCTGGCGGGCTGCTGTCACCCACTGTTCGTCTGGCACTGATCCGGCTAAAAGTACGTCGCGGATGTCTTGCAATGCAGCCGATGTCGTCAGCCAACGCTGGCCGGCGCGCTCGAAGGCAAAGCTGGTTTCCCATCGCTTGATCGCGCGTCCCGCCTCAGCCTGTGCGGCCTGAATCCAGCCAGCCGTCTGCGGCTGGTCGATCATGCGTGGCAGGCGGCTGCTGTAATCGGGTCGTTCACGACGCGAACCAAGCGGGGTGGCAAGGATGTCGGCGATGGATGCCCGCAGCCGGTCAAGACCACTCAGCAACCGCCCGGTTTCCGGATCCATGCCGACCATGTCAGCCCCCTTCGCTCACCCGTTCGAAATCGCCGTGGCGATCGAGATGCGCGATCAGCGCCGGGTCGTCGGTAGTGATGGAACTGCCGGTGACGTGGAACACCCGGCCGTCGTCGAGGATGATCTGGCGGGACTTGTAGGCGGTATCGCGGAAAGTGACGCCGGATACGGCGCCGGAGCCGGGATTGGCAACAGGCCTGGCCATGGTGAAGTTCCTGAAATGACAACGCCCCGCGAAGGGCGGGGCGCAAAAAACGAATGAAGCGGCTCAGTGCGGCGTACTGACGTCAGCACCATCACCCTGCTCGGTGTGGCTGTGTCCTTGCAGGCTGATGCCGCCGGCCGTGACGTCACCCCGGGTGCTGACACTGCCGCCGAAGCTGGTATTACCACCACCTTCGCCACCTTGAGACAGCGCACCACCGATGGTGACATTGCCGGTAATGGTGGTTTCCGGCGCGTCGATGGTGACGCTCGCAGATTTGACGGTGACGGTCTTGCAGCCGTCGACCAATACTGCGCTGCTGGCAAAGTCGTACTCGAT
>RRZT011117496.1_pt1 | contig 30115 bp, 25 predicted proteins | sample 2165551 | NCBI WGS metagenome assembly RRZT01 (sample SAMN10456910, study PRJNA506462) | wastewater metagenome | biome: wastewater; feature: sludge; material: wastewater sludge; isolation source: wastewater sludge with Escherichia coli K12::gfp cells carrying plasmid... | place: USA: Moscow, Idaho...
ATGAAATCGAGTAAATTTGTCTAAAATTTTAATCAAATGTTTTTATATAACAGACATAGACGACTACGCAAAAATGAATCAATTCGTAGTATGATTCGCGAAAATCATTTGTCACCAAACGATTTTATTTTACCAATTTTTATGGCTGAAGGAGAAGGTGTGAAAGAAGAAATTGCTGCAATGCCAGGTATTTACCGCCAATCTCTTGACAATACTGTAAAAGAAGTAAAAGAAATTTGGGATTTAGGTATAAAATCAGTTAACATATATTGTAAAGTTAGTGATAACTTAAAAGATAATACAGGTAAAGAGGCTTGGAATCCAAACGGATTGATGCAAAATACAATCAAAGCAATTAAAGATGCAGTTCCAGAAATGATTGTAATGCCTGATGTTGCCTTAGATCCATATTCAATTTATGGTCACGACGGAATCATCAAAAATGGAGAAGTTATTAATGATGAAACTGTTGACGCTTTGGTAAAAATGACGTTGTCTCATGCAGAAGCTGGTGCCGATTTTGTTGCGCCTTCTGATATGATGGACGGTCGAATAGGAGCGATGCGTGCTGCGTTGGAGGAAAACGGTTTTCATAATGTAGGAATTATGACGTATGCTGCGAAATATGCTTCATCTTTTTATGGACCTTTCCGTACTGCTTTAGATTCTGCGCCAGTTGATTCTCAAGAAATTCCGAAAGATAAAAAAAACTATCAAATGGATTACCATAATTCGCAAGAAGCGTTGCGCGAAGCAATTGCAGATGTAGAAGAAGGTGCAGATATTTTGATGGTAAAACCAGGAATGGCTTATTTAGATATTGTGAAATTAGTGAAAGATAATTTACAAGTTCCGGTTTCTGTTTATCAGGTTTCAGGTGAATATGCGATGATAAAAGCTGCTGTAGAAAAAGGTTGGTTAGATAATGATAAAGTTATTTTAGAATCTTTAACTTGTTTCAAAAGAGCAGGATCTGACCTAATTTCAACTTACTTTGCAAAAGAAGCTGCAAGATTATTGAATGATCAATAAATTAGTTCAAAATAGAAATAAAAAACCACTCCATTTGAAGTGGTTTTTTTGTGTTTTAAAGCGAATAATTAATCATTTTCGCTGTAAATTGTTGTTTTTCTAATGTAGATAGAAAATATTTTTGTTCAGCTTCAGCTTGTTCTTTTTTCTGATAATTCTTTTCGTAACCCGTTTGAATTTCTTTTAAAGAACCAATCGTTCCATTTTTCAATAAATAATTCTGAAACTTTGTATATCTATCTGCCAATTTGGCGTAGATATCTTTGTTATCGATGTTTGCTTCATAAACATCTGTCACATAAACTTCATTATCTTGTCCATAAGCGATGGAAAAAAAATAATAAGTTTGGTTATTCTTTGTTTGACTGAAAACCACCCCAGTAACAAAGAATAAAAATAGTACTAAACCTTTTTTCATTCAACCAAAATTTGAGTTGGCAATTTAAACATTATTAATCAATTGTATACCTTGTTGTGTGAATTTATATTATTCGGTATAATTTTTTTATATTTGTGTCCTAAAATTGACTCAAAATGTTTCAAAATCTTCAGGATAAATTAGATAAAGCATTACATACCTTAAAAGGAAAAGGACAAATTACAGAAATTAACGTTGCAGAAACCGTAAAAGAAGTGCGTAGAGCCCTTGTTGATGCCGATGTTAGTTATAAAGTTGCAAAAGATTTTACAAATACGGTAAAAGAAAAGGCTTTAGGTGAAAACGTAATTACGTCGCTTAATCCTGGACAATTAATGGTAAAAATTGTTCATGATGAATTAGCAAAATTAATGGGAGGTGAGGTTACTGAACTGAAAGTAGACGATAATCCGACAATTATTTTGATTGCTGGTTTACAAGGTTCTGGTAAAACAACTTTTTCTGGTAAATTAGCTAATTTCCTAAAAACTAAGAAAAACAAAAAAGTATTATTAGTTGCTGGTGATGTTTATCGTCCAGCTGCCATCAATCAGTTACAAGTTTTAGGAGAGCAAATTGGTGTAGATGTTTATGCTGATTTAGAAAACAAAAATCCTGTAGAAATTGCTCAATCAGCGATTGCACAAGCAAAACAAAACGGAAATAATGTAATTATCGTCGATACAGCTGGTCGTTTAGCGATTGATGAGCAAATGATGGATGAAATTCGTCGCGTTCACCAAACAGTTAATCCTACCGAAACTTTATTTGTTGTAGACTCTATGACAGGTCAAGATGCGGTGAATACTGCAAAAGCTTTCAATGAAGTATTGAATTATAATGGAGTTGTTTTAACAAAATTAGATGGTGATACACGTGGTGGAGCTGCATTAACGATTAGAACGGTTGTTGACAAGCCAATCAAATTTATTTCTACTGGTGAGAAAATGGAAGCTTTAGATGTTTTCTATCCAGAACGTATGGCTGATCGTATTTTGGGAATGGGTGACGTTGTTTCGTTAGTAGAGCGTGCTCAAGAGCAATTTGACGAAGAAGAAGCAAAACGTTTACAAAAGAAAATTGCCAAAAATAGCTTCGATTTTGATGATTTCTTAAAACAAATTCAGCAAATCAAACGTATGGGTAATATGAAAGATTTGGTTGGAATGATTCCTGGTGCTGGAAAAGCGTTGAAAGATGTAGATATTGACGACAATGCTTTTAAAGGTGTTGAAGCGATTATTCACTCAATGACGAAAAAAGAGCGTCAAAATCCAAATATTATCGATAATTCTCGTAAGAAAAGAATTGCAGCTGGTTCTGGAACATCTTTACAAGAAGTGAATCAATTATTGAAACAATTCTCTGAAATGGGTAAAATGATGAAATTTATGAATTCTGCAAATGGTAAAAAGATGATGGAAACAATGTCTAAAAATATGCCAGCAGGTGGATTCCCAGGAATGCCAAAAATGTAATAACAATTATATATAACTAAAAACCTCCAAATTATTGGAGGTTTTTTTATAGATTTTATTTTTGCTTCGTAAACGTTAAGTTTGAACCATCAACGTAGGATTGATCCAAAATCAAAGTCGTAGATGTATGAGTCGAAAGCTGTTATAAAAAGTAAGATAAAATGTTTCATACATCTATTTATTTGTTAATTATAAATTTAAATAAAAAACGTTTAACTAAACATTAAATATAAAAGTTAGTGGTATAAGGTTATTCAATTTAACATAATATATATTATAACATTATTATTTCTATGAAATATTAATGTTAATAATCTTTATTATGTTAAATAAGAAAATTAAAGAATCTCCTAGACAGATATTTTTTATAGAGTTTAGATATCCTTTTTGGAATATCCATATGTTCTAATTATTCTAGATTAAATAATCTAAAATTTGAATGTTCTTTGCTTATTATAATTTCATTGTACCGGTTACAATAAATATAGTTTTATTTGGAGCAACCTCAAAAACCCAAGAATTAACAATTTTTGAAACTTTACACTTTATATTTAATTCTTCATAAATTTCACGTTCAAGAGTTTCTTCTGGCAATTCATTTGGTTATAATCTTCCTCCAGATAATTCCCATTCATTTCGATTATTCTTTATCAATAAATATTTACCATTTATTCTGATTATCCCTTTTATAGATATACATTCTTCTTTCTCTAAAATCGATAAATTCAATCACTTTCTATTTAACATAATCTATGACCTAATAACATTGCTTCTTTTGATTAATATTTAATGTTTTATTAAAATATGATTTTTGTTCTATTGCTATTTAGATTAGTTTAAAATAAATTTGCAACACAATTTTCTTATTGATGAAAAAAGGTTTATTAGCGCTCTCACTATTGGGTACATTTAGTTTTGTAAATGCCCAACGAATTTTAACTGGTACTGTGACGGATGAAAATGGTCAAAAATTATCTAATGTTCAGGTTCAGGATCCTCAAACCAAACGATGGACACAAACAAATTCGGACGGTTTTTTTACAATAGAATTAACGAACGAGAATACTAATTTGTCTTTTTCTCAAAAAGGAAAAGAAACACAAGAAATTGTTGTAGACTCTTCAGAAAATAATGTTTCGATTGTCTTATACAATCAAACTTTACGTTTGGAACAAGTTGATATTTTCCCAAAAAAGAAGAAAGAATATTCAGAAATTACACTTGGTAAAGAAGCAATAGAAAATGTGCAAGCGTTTTCGTTAAACGAAGTTTTGCAACAATTACCAGGACAAGTTACAATGGATTTTAACAACAACGAATTCAAAAATGTTGTTTTTAGAACTGCGATTTCTTCAAATAATTTGGGATTATCAGGAAGTTTGTCAAGTAATACAAATAGTGATCGCAAAGATTATTTTCAGAATAAAGCGTTTGGGACGTCGATTGTAGTCAATGATATTCCAATTTCAAACAATGAAAATATGCAAGCGTTTACCTCTTTAAATGGTGGTGGTTTCAATGATTTTAACAATCCAAGCTATGGTGTCGATTTGCGTCAAATTACAACGGCTAATATCGATGAAGTAAAAATTATTCAAGGAATTGCTCCTGCAAAATATGGTGATTTAACTTCAGGATTAATCATTATCAATTCTAAAGTTGGTTCAACTCCCCTACGCGCTTCTATTTCGATGTTAGATGCGACAACAGAATATAATATATCAAAAGGTTTCAAGCTTAATGATAGAAATTTCTTGAGTTTGTCGGGGAATTATTTGGCTTCTAATGAAGATGTTCGCGATAATTTGAAATCCTATAATCGTATTACGACAAATGCGGCGTGGAAATCATCGAACAAAATCAATACGTTGGTTAATACTTTAGAAGGAAGTTTTGCAATCAATAATGATAAAATAAAATATGATCCAGATGATATTTCGAATCCTAAAATAAAGAATGATAAGTTCACGATTCGATTATCTAATAATCTGAAATGGAACTTGAAAAAAGATTGGATTGATGCTTTAAATGTTGATGCAAATATCAATTATGAGAAGCAAAATTCGAAAGAAGAACGTTGGAATAATGTCGCAACTGCTGCGGTTACAACTTCTACGGTAAATGGAATTTCGGATGCGATATTTTTACCAAATCAATATACATTTGTCAAAAATGTAGAAGGAATTCCGATGTCTACTTTCTTAAATATAGAAGGTGTAAAAAATTACGAATCTAAAAACAATTGGAACCATACTTTTTCTGTTGGTTTATCTTCTCGATCAAGCTCTAATAAAGGTCGTGGAACATATACAGACGAAAATACAACGCCTAATTATTATACATTAAGTGGAGCAAAAGGTGGTTTGGGTTATCGTGATTATAATTTCAAAAACACCAAAACGCAATGGCAATTGTCTGTTTATGCAGAAGATAGAATTGTGAAATTTGGCGAAAATGATAATGTTTTCAAGTTAGATTTAGGTTTTAGATTCGATAATCAATATGGAAATAACACATTTCAACCGCGTATAAATACATCTTACGCGTTCAATAAAGTGTTTAGAATTCGTGGTGGATACGGAATTGCTTCTAAAGCACCTTCGTTGAATCAACTATTTACGGGAGATCGAATTTACGATCGTTTGTTGGGAGACGGAATTTATTATGTCAATAATAAGCAATATGGCTGGATTGAAACGTTTCTTTTGGAAGGAAATAATTTAAATTTGAAACCAAGTAGATCTTACAATTCAGAAATAGGTTTTGATGTTAATTTGCCTTTCGGATCATTAAATGTAACAGGATATTATAATCAATTGAAAGATGGTATTTCAAAAGTTTATCATGCAACAACTTTAGAAGGTTCTACAATTAGTGTGGACACGTCTACTTCTACTCCAACCTATTCTGTAACTGGAAAAGAAGCTTATCAAATTATTTATAATACTTTAGAAAATAACTTAGAATCGACGGATAAAGGTATCGAAATGTTTATAAATTTTAACCGAATCAAATCTCTAAATTTAGATATTTCGGTGAATGGTTCGTACACAAAAACAACAAATAATAAGCCTGTTTATGAATATGAAGCTTCTACAAATGTTTTAGCAAAAGAAAAATATGCTGTCTATTATAATCCAAAATCGAATGATGAAGCTTTAATGTTTGGAACAAATTTTAATTATCATTTGAAAAAAGTTGGATTGATTTTATCTCTTCGTACAGAACATATTTTTATTCAAAATCATGATAAATACAACAATAGAAATCCAATAGGATATTTGGATGAAAATTCTGTTTATCATGCAATTCCTGTCGAAGATCAAGGAAATACAGATTTGTACGGACATTTGATTAAAGCGCCACAAAAAACATTAGCAGAATTACAAAATTCATTGCATAATTTCCATTTACGCATTTCGAAAGATTTCTTGAATGGATTCAAAGTATCTGTTTATACAACAAATGTTTTTGGTTTAAAACCTACTTATATCAACGATTCTGGAGAAAGAAGAGTCTCTAATATTGCAAAATTTTCATTGGGAGGTAAAATTGAATACACTTTCTAATTCTAAACAATTTCAAAAAAGATTATTATGTTAAAAAAATATATACTTCTCACTCCTATTTTAGCAAGTTTATTATTTAATTCTTGTTCTGATGATGATTTTGGAAATTCAGCGGTTCAACCCGTTACATTTACAACAAAGGTTACTTTTGATAGCGATTTTGATGCTTCAAAATTACCTGTAAATGCGAAAACAATTCTTAAAAATACGCAAACAGGAATGATATATGAAGCGGTTACTAACAGTAATGGTGAAGCGGTTTTTCCTCAACTAATTCCAGGAACATATTCAGCGAATGTTAGTTTTTCATTGACTCCAGTAGAGTTTGAAACTTTATTTGGATATGATGCAGGAACGGAAGATAATATTGAGTTTAATGGATCTGCGCAAAATGTGAGTGTAAATTCTTCAAATATTTCAATTGCTATAGAGTTGAATTCGGCTAAAATAATTGGTGGTTTAATTTTAAAACAAATCTATTACGGAGGTTCTGATATCAAAGAAGGCGCTTTGTTTAGAGATCAATTTATTGAGATTTACAACAATTCGAATGAAGTAATTTATGCAGATGGTTTAATTTTTGGGCAATTATTTGGTGCTAATACAGTCGAATCTCAATCATATTCTCAAGCAAATGGACAATTAGATTGGTCCAAAGGTGAAGGAAATACAAAAGGTGCTGAAGCGAATACGGGTTATGTGTATGTTGCGAATGCGGTTCGTATTCCAGGAAATGGAACGACTTATCCAGTTCAACCAGGTCAAAGTATTACAATTGCGCAAACGGCGATAAATCATAAAGGAAATTATACCGATGCAAATGGTAAAGTGATCGAAATTCTGAAACCAGAGTTAACGGTCGACTTATCAAATGCCGATTTTGAGGTAAATATGACGAGTTATTTAGGTTCTCAATATTCGTATGATATTCAAAATCCTGCTGTTCCAGATTTAGATATTGTGTGGTGGGCAAATGGAAATAAAGATTTATTGTTAGACAATTTAGGTCGTCAAGCTTATATTCTTTTTAGAGCTGATGAAAATGATATAAATGGTTTTGGTAAGGTGAGAAATCCATCAAATAAAACAACATATCAATATTTACAATTGCCGAATGATTTTATTTTAGATGCTGTAGAAACAACACAAGATATGGGAACTAAATTGGTTCCTAAAAAACTACAAAATAAACAAGATGCTGGTTATGCTTATTTAACAGCGGGTTCTTATACATCAACATCTATTATTCGTAAAACTCAAAAAACAATTAATGGTCGTATAATTTTGAAGGATACAAACAATTCCACAAACGATTTTGTAAACATCAAAGCTGAACCAAAGATTTTTGCGCAATAGAAATTAAAAAACATGAAATCAATTGATTTAACAACATACGATAACAAATTATTGAAAATTGTTTCTTTTGCGTGTTTACTTTTCGGAAGTACATCATTTGCACAAGAAAATGATTCGATAAAAGTAACTTCTAACGAAGCTGAACAAGTTGTAAAAGATTTGAATTGGCAATTACCCGTTGCAACACATTCTTTACCGATTAAAGATTATACACATACAGGGATTTATTTGAGTCATCAAAACAATCAATTTGCGCGTAAACAAACAGCCGAAGAAACAAATCGTTATGGTTTTTTGAGCGAAGGTTTGTACACAACTGAAAATGGTTTTAGAATTTTCGGAATGATAGATTTGCAGAAATTCAATGAAAAAAATCTATCATGGAATCTTTCTGATGAACGTACTGATGAGCAACAAGTGCTTTCTCCGCAATATTTCTACGTTCCGCGTGCAGCAGATTGGGATAATCAGCAATATTTGATTCGTGGTGGAGTTTCGAAAAATTTTGGAAACTTAACATTAGCTGCTAAAGCCGAATTGAATGTCAATAAAATGGCGCGTAAATTAGATCCTCGTCCAGAAATCAAAAACAATAAATTAGTTGGAGAAATTCAAGTTGGTTATGAAATTTTTGATGGACATCAAATTTTTGTATTAGGTGCATATGGTCGAAAAGACAAGGATTATAGCTTAAAGTATAAAGGAAGAAATCAAGATGTAGAAGAAAATTCAAGTACCTATTTGCGTTACATGGCAGGTTATGGTCGCGAAATTAATAATCCATTGAGAAATAAAATAGATAACGAAAAAACAATTTACGAATATTTTACACGAAATATCATTTCTAAAATCGGTGGTGGATATCAATTTAGTTCAGACAATACAAAGTTGATTTTAGGTTACAATTACCAAGAAAATCAACAGCGAATGTATGATAGCAAAACCAAAGAAGATAAGTTCTTTATCTATGTTTGGGATATCAACGAGCATTTTGCTTATGCGAATTTTATGACAAAATTTGATAACAATACAATCAATGCGCGTTTAGATTTCTCGAGAAAAGATGGCGAAAATTACGATGTTTCTATCGGTGGAATGAATTATCAAAATCGTTTACAAAATCTAAATTTAGATGTTAATTTAGCGAATCGTGATCTTACAAAAATGAATTATTTTCTTGGATTCAAAACAAGCTATAATCAGAACAAATATTACGATGCTTTAGCGATATATGACATGAAAATTAAATCGTTGGATGTTGGTATTTATGGAAATAAAGATTTGATGTTGAATAATAATTCGAAATTAAATGTCGGTTTAGCTTTTAATTATTATGCATTGTTAGATTCTTATTTTGATTATACAAAAATGACTGGAGTAAACGAAGATACTTTTTACAACAATGTTGCGGCTTATGATTATGCGTACAATACAACCAATCATTTTGATGCTTCAACGTCTATTCGTTACATTTTACCTGTAAAAAACAATAAAACAATCGAGTTGTATACGCAGTTAAAAGGTATATTTGCAACAAATAAGAGCAATTTTACCGAAATCAATACAGATAATACGTATTTAATGAATTTCGGAATTCAATTAAATTATTAGAATGAAGATGAAAAAAATGCTTCCAATCGTTGCATTTGGTGCGACTACTCTATTTTATGCGTTTAACAGTAACAAAATAATCGATCAAGGTTATACAGTTACCGAATTACGTACATTGTATAGTAGCGGAGATCAGTCAAAATGGCCTAAACCAATTGTGGACGAAAGTGTTTTGAAAGATGGTTTTGAAGATATTGGTACATTAGGCGAAGTTCCTTTTCCTAAAGATAATCCGTATTCTAAAGAGAAAGCTGAGTTAGGAAAATCCTTATTTTTTGATCCTCGTTTATCAAATTCCAATCAAATTTCTTGTGCAAATTGCCACGATCCTGAGTTGAATTGGGGCGATGGTCGTCGTGTTCCTTATGGTGAAGATCGACAGTTGGGAGCGCGTAATTCGCCGAGTTTGATGAATGTTGCTTACTCAAAAGTAATGTTTTGGGATGGTCGTGCAAAAACATTGGAAGAACAAGCAGAATTTCCGATTCGTGATAAAAAAGAAATGAATCATCACATTGATTTTGCAACAAAACGAATTGCTGAAATTAATGGTTACAAAGAATTATTTAAAGCCGCTTTTGGTGACGAAAAAGTAACAAATGACCGTATTACAAAAGCAATTGCAACTTTTGAACGTACAATTTTATCTCCGAAAAATAGATTTGATAAATTTATTGCAGGAAAATCGGATGAATTAACTGATCAAGAAATTGAAGGTTTACATCTTTTCCGCACAAAAGCGCGTTGCATCAATTGTCACAATACAGCGTATTTTTCGGATAATAAATTTCATAATATTGGTTTGACATATTATGGTCGAGAATACGAAGATTTAGGTTTATACAATACAACTAAATTGGCTAAAAATGTTGGTGAATTCAAAACACCTTCATTGCGAGAAGTTCCTCAAAATGCACCTTATATGCACAACGGACTTTTCCCTACAATTCGTGGCGTAATCAATATGTACAATGCCGGAATGTTTCATTTTCAACCAAATGAGAAACAGAAAAATGATTCATTATTTCCGAAAACAACAGAGTTAGTTCAGAAATTGAATTTAACTGCTTCGGAAATGGATGCGTTAGAAGCTTTTTTGATGAGTTTGAAACAGAATCAATACAAAATGCGTCCACCGCAATTACCAAATAAATAACAAATTATAAATAGCAAAACGACTCAATAAATTGAGTCGTTTTTTATTTTGCTTTGAAATTTAAGGTTACAACTTAGCTAACTCTGTATTAATAAAATTCATTTCATCAGCAGAAATAGTAATATCCATTGCTTTGGCATTGGCAATCGCTTGTTCCGCATTTCTTGCGCCAGCTAAAACTACAGTAATGGCAGGTTGCAAACTCGTCCATCGTAAAACCAATTGCGAAAGTGTAGCATTCTTTTCATCAGCTATTGGCTTGATTGTATCCAAGAACGATTTTACTTTTTCCAAATCAAATTGTTGGAAATACCCGTTTCTATGATCGTTTTCTTTTAATTTTCCGTCTGTAAAGTATTTTCCAGTCAACAAACCTCTTTCCATCGGGCTGTACACAATAATTCCTAAATCTTGTTGCTGTGCAAATGGTACCAAATCATGCTCTATAGCGCGATTCAACATGCTGTAGCCAACTTGATTGCTGGCAATATTTAATGTTTTGCGAGCTTCTTCAACCTGATCGACAGAATAATTGCTCACACCTGCAGCACGAATTTTACCTTGTTGAATCAAAATTTCCAAGGCTTCCATTGTTTCTGAAATGGAGGTTGTCGTATCTGGCCAATGGATTTGCAATAAATCGATGTAGTCCGTTTGCAAGCGTTTTAAACTTTCTTCCACTTCCTTGATGATATTGGCTTTTGAAGCATATTTGTACACTGGAATTGCTTTTCCGTTTTCTTCTGCATCAAAGAAAAACTCACCTTTCCCTTGGTTACTTCCATCCCAAACTAAACCAAATTTAGTAAGCAATTGAATCTTCGTTCTATCATAACCTTTTATGGCTTCACCAATCATTTTTTCGCTCAATCCAAATCCATAAAAAGGGGCTGTATCTAAAGTTGTTACGCCGTTTTCAATAGAAGCTTGAACCGAAGCAATACTATCTTTCTGCTCGTTACCGCCCCACATATTTCCACCGATCGCAAAGGCTCCGTAAGTAATTGCTGATAATTCTAATTCTGTATTTCCTAATTTTCTGTATTCCATTTTTATAGTTTTTTTGTTAAATAAATCTGTGGCGTTTCTTGTAATTTTTCCGAAACAATCTTACCAAATTCTTGTATGTAGCTTTGTTGATTATGCAGATCCAAACCTTCTTGGTTTTCCCATATTTCATAAAAAACAAACTCGTTTTCCTCTGTTAAACCTTGGTGCAAATCATACAATAAACATGCTTTTTCCTTCTTTGTTTCTTGAACCATATTTTGCAAAACTGCTTGAACTTCTACCTTAAATTCAGGTTTTGACTTAATAATTGCTGTAATATATATGTTCATTTTTTACTTTGTTAAATTTTTAAATACCTCTTCTAAATGCGTCTTGTAAGCTTTTTCGTAAACGTCTACACGCTCTTGTGTTGCATTTTTTTCTAAATCATGAAAATGAAATCCGTTGATTCTTTCTAGTGCGGCAAACTGATTCATTTTATGAAAACCAAATAATACTCCTTCATCAACTGATTTTTGATCAAAAAACTCGCCCGTTAAGGTGAAAGCTGTTTCGGGAGCATTCCATGTGGTATTGACCATGTATTTTTTGCCATGCATCAAACCTCCAGTTCCGTAATTGATCTCTGGATTTTTACGTGAACGACCATCATTTTTATAAATCCCATTTTGATGTCCTGCTGTAAAAACTTCGTCAATGTAAAGCTTCATGCGATTTGGGACTTGAAACCACCAGATCGGAAAATGATAAATAATCACATCTGCCCATTTAAAATTCTCAACTTCAACAGAAGAATCAAACTCATCATTAATATTGGTTGTACGAAATTCGAACCCTTTTTCCTTAAAAAAAGCTACTGTCCAATTGTTTAAAGTTTCGTTGAAAGCTCCGCTTGAATGCGCGAATTTTTGTGCTCCATTTATAATAAATATATTCATTACTATCTTTTAATTATTGACAGTGCAAATTTCTAATCTAAATTTGTATTATAAAAATAATTTAAATTATACATTTGTATCATTATAATTATACAAAAGAAAATTATGTAATGGAATTTAGAATGGTTGAGAACGTTTAAAGCCATTTACGAAACAGGTACCTTATCTGCAGTTGAATTTAAATATTACTACGCAGCAAAATAAAATGATAATTTAATTAGCTACTAAAATTTTTAATTGATTTTGAATAAATACTTGACTCAAATTATTATTGAGTTCATTGTATTTTGATTGCAACACTTGATTTTTAGACGATTTGTAAACCGAAGCATCAACTTTATCAAACTTATATTTTATTTCTGTGGTTTCAAAAGATTGCTCAGAAGCTTTGACAATTTCAATTAAAGAATTCGTCAAATCTTCCAATAAATTCAGTTTTTTTAATTCAAGATTGACCAAATCATTTAAACGTTTTTCTTCTTTATTTTTTTGCGCTTCATTCAATTGCAATTCAATTTTTTTCAATTCACGTTGTTGCGCTGTATTTCCTCTCGAATAAATCGGAATAGAAAGATTCAAGCCAATGTATTGACTTTTATTGTCTTTTAATTGATTCCCAAACTGAAAATTTGTATCCGCTAAACTCTTAATTTTCTGCGCATAAAAAGTTCCGTACGAATAATTCAAAAATAAACTTGGTACATATTTCCCAAATAACTGCTTATATTCTTCATTGATTTTCTTTGTATTCAACTCAAATTTTTCAATAGATGGATAAGTTGAAAAATTGAATTCATTCTGATTTATTTCATCTAATAAAGGTTGTTGTAACGTCATATTTTCTGGTAAAATACTTCTAATATTCAACAATTGAATCAATTCAGTTTTACTTATAATTTCATCATGTTTAGATTTTTCTAAATCATTTTGATCTTGAAGTACGATAACTTGAATATCATAAAAATCACTTTTCGGACGCTTCCCTTCCTCTACTTCCTTTGAAATTCGAACAAATTGTATCTGAGAATTTTCCATTTGAGATTTCAAAACAATTCGCCATTCTTGCAAACCCAAAGCCGCCATATATTTTTCTAAAACTAACAAATCATATTGATTTTGAATTGTTTTTAATTCAAGTTTTTCTAATTCGATATTATAGTTTTGAATTGTTGTTTGATTTAATTTAGAGAAATCAAACAAATTAATTTGAGCATTAATTGACAAATTATCTGACTGAATATTAGAAGGTTCTCTTGTATTAGTTGAAGGGTCAATTGAGGATCCAAAATTATACGCATGCGAAACCGAAGCATCAATAGTTGGTAAAAATTGCGAAGCAAAAGAACGTTTTGTTTTCACTTTCTGATCAATTTTTATCGACTGAATTTTAAAATCAGGTTGATTTTCTTTGCCCAAATTCAAACAATCTTCTAACGTTAGGTTTTGTGCTTTTCCCAAAAATGAGAAAAGCACAACCATTAATAAAAAATATTTAGCATTCATAAATAGAGAATTATTCGTATTTCAGGTAATTTAAACTATTGATTCGTGTAGCAGAATAAGCTTTTATTAAAACAACAATTAAGGTTAAACTCAATAATAAAACAAAAGCAAACACATAAATCCAGATTGAGATATCAATGCGATAAGCAAAGTTTTCTAACCATTTTTGCATCAAAAAATAACTTGGTAAAATTGCAAGTGCAAAACCTATAAATGCGAAATAGATATATTGTTTTGATAAAATTCGTAGTAAAGAAGACGTTTCAGCACCTAAAACTTTTCGAATGGCTATTTCTTTGTATTTACGTTCGATTGTGTAAGATGAAAGCGCGAATAATCCAAACAACGCAATTGTAATCACAATAACATTCAAGATCTTGAACATTTTTTCTTGTTTTGTATAATTTTCATACGAACGTGCAAACTGTTTGTCTACAAATTCATATTCGAAAGGATAATCTTGATCAACTTTGGCTTTCCAAAACTTCTCGATATTATCTATGGTCTGTTTATCAGTATCTATTTTAATCAAAACATCTTGCAAATTGTACGATAACCAATCAACAACTTTGAAATGGAAAAACATCATTGGTCGTATTTTATTTTGCGGTTCTCCTAAATTGAAATCTTTTGTTACACCAATAAGCTTCAATTTTTGTCCATTCCATTCAAATTCATCATTCAGTTTCAACGTTTCTCCAAAATATTTTTTTGCGGTTTCATTTATTAATACATTCGAAATTGTATCGGACGAAATCATTGGATTTAAATCTCTTCCTTCTTTTAATTGAATTTTCATCATATCCAAAAAACCAAAATCAATTCCCATATTATCTGTCACCAATTGTTTTTCTTTTACTCGAAAACTTGTATTAGACATAGCTCCAAGAGAACCAAACTTGAACGCAGTAGCATTTACAGCTTGTACACCTTTTATTTTTAGTAAATCTTGTTTGAAACTGTTATAAAAATCAAACTTTTTATCAGCTAAATCTTGTCTTTTAAATGGAATACTAATTACTTGATTACCTGAGAAACCTAAATCTTTTTTTGAAATGTAATTCATTTGTTGAATAACAAGAGTTCCTGCAACAATAAAGAATGTAGCAATTGAAAATTGTAAAATCAACATTCCATTTCGTAACCAAATTCCATTTTTACTTCTTGAAAAATTACCTTTTAAAACGTTCAGTTCTTTAAAATTTGAAACATAAATAGCAGGGAAAATTCCAGCAATAACAACTACGATAACAAAAATTACAATCAAATATGGAATAAACGAAGTAATATACAATTCTAAATTTTTGTCAATTAATTGATTATATGTAGGCAAAAAAACTTCAACAAAAGCTAATGCAACAATAAATGACAAAACTGTAGTTATTGTAGTTTCTATGATAAATTGTAAAACAATATTTCTTTTTGTAGCACCAACAACTTTTCTTATTCCTACTTCTTTCGCTCTTCTAATTGCTTGTGCAGTAGAAAGATTTATATAATTGATAATCGATAAGATCAAGATTAAATAAGATAACCCTAAATTGATTTGTAAGAATAGTTTATTCCCCATTCCTTCTGGCAATCGAGAAACTTTTGCATTTAATCTTGAGTCGTTTAATGATTGGAACTTTACAGTTACTGGTTCATAAATCTTTACAAATTCTTTTACAGGTATTCCTTCGTTTTTTGCATTTTTTAAAGTATTATTTTCATAAAAAAGTTGTGTTCCTAATTTTTCAACTTCTTCTTTATCAGCAGTATTTTTTAATTTGATAAATAATCCAGAACCATAATTTCCCCATTGATCTTTTGTATCTTCTAAACGTTTATAGATATTTGAAACAACCATTTTAGGTTGAAAACTAGTATACTTGTTTGTTTTAAAAACTCCATAAATAGGCATTTTTCTGCCATCAAAAGTTGTCAAAGTTTTTCCTACAGGATTTTCAGTGCCAAAAATTTTAGCTGCCTCTTTTTCTTCTATTGCAACACCATATCTATTTTTTCGAAAATTATCTACACTTCCTTTTACAAACTTGAATGGAATAAAATCAAAAAAATTCTGATCTGTACTAGTAATTCCAGTAACATAAACTTTTTTATTATCGACGTAAAAAGTTTCTTGTCCATACCAACCTTCAAACCAACAATAACTTTCTATCTTATCTGATTTTTCTTTTAAGTAACGAGGCAAAGGTTCAACACTTGTAGGCCAAGTTTCTCCACCTTTTTGAAATACAGTTAATGTTTCAAATACGCGATCAATATTCGGATTCCATTTATCGTAACTCGTTTCATCTTTCCAATATAAAGTCGAAAAAATAACACCAGCAATTCCGATAGCTAAACCAAGAATTGTAAGAAATGTAAATCCTTTGTTCTTGATCGTATTTCTTAAATATATTTTAAACCAATTTTTTAGCATCGATTATATTATTTTTTTCGAATTAATAAGAACCACCATTTTCATTCAAAACTTTAGAAAGCTTATCACGCTGAATTGTTATATCAGTTGGTAAACCTTTTATCGTAATCTTACTAGCTGTATTTGCATCTACTAAAAGTTTTTGTGAAACCCAACTTGTAATTGAAGAAGCATTATTTGCTATCAAATTTGCTCTTGTTGCATTCAGTTTTTTCAAGTCTGAAATGGATCCACTTGTCGCCTTTATATCTAATTGTTTAGTTTCTCCTTTTAAAGAAACTATTGCTCCATTTGAAATATTAATCGTTGTGTTTTCTGAATTGATTTTTGATTCCCAAATAGATCCAGAACTCATTTTAGAAGTTATAGTTTTAGAGGTGATATTTCCATTCAATTGAGCACCAGACGACAAATCAATCTCTAAATGATCGGTTTTTAGAGATTTAAAAACGATTTGTGCTCCAGAAGTTTGTTTAATTCTCAACACATTTGATTTAAAATTATCTTCAAACGAGATTTTTGAGCCAGAAGTCATCGAAATCCTTTCTAAAGCTATACCATAAACACTTATATCAATCTTTGAAATTGTAACATTTGGTTGGTTTTTAGTATCTATATAAACTTCTAAAACATTATTTTTTGTACTTGTAATAATGTAATTTAAATTTTCTTTTTTATCTGTCTCGACAATTACTTTTGGAGAATCTGAGTTATAGTAATTGATATTTACGCCTGATTTACAGATAATTTCGTTAAAATTTTCAATATTTCTTGATTCTGTAATTTGAGCATTCAATAAGATTGTTGTCAAATTGAACAATAGAAGAATATAATTTTTCATGGTTTATCAATTTAAATTTTAGTTTTCTCAAAAACATTTACATTTTTCTGATTCATTTTTTCAGAAAGAATTTCACCATCTTTCATGGTAATAATTTTATCAGAATAAGCCGCGTCATGAGCTGAATGCGTTACCATCAAAATTGTAGAACCTTGCGCATGTAAATCGGTTAATAGCTCCATCACTTCATTTCCATTGATACTATCCAAATTTCCTGTTGGTTCATCAGCCAAAATTATTTTAGGATTAATCACCAAGGCTCTTGCAACTGCAACACGTTGTTGTTGACCACCAGAAAGTTGCTGTGGATAATGTTGTAAACGATGAACAATATTTAATTTTTCTGCAATTTCTTGTACTCGTTTTTTTCGTTCTGAGCTTGAAACTTTAGAATAAATCAAAGGCAATTCAATGTTATCATAAACTGATAATTCATCAATTAAGTTGAAATTTTGGAAGATAAATCCTATGTTTTCTTTTCTAACTTGAGAACGTTTCGATTCGTTGGCATTAGACATTTCAAGATTATTCAAAGCATAACTTCCTTCATTGAAAGAATCCAATAATCCAATAATATTCAATAAAGTAGATTTTCCACAACCCGAAGGTCCCATAATGGAAATAAATTCTCCAGAATTGATTGTTAAATTAATCCCATTCAAAGCTTTTGTTTGAACATCTTCTGTAATAAATATTTTTGATAAGTTTTCTATTTTAATCATGATGTTATTTTTTTATTGTTAATTCTTGTACTTCTTTATAATCTTCGTAATTCGAAATAATTACTTTTTCATTTGTTTTTAATCCTGAAATCACCTCGTAAACACTCGGATTTTCTCTACCTAATTCAATTTTTCTACGTGTTGCTTTATCGTTATTGATAACAAAAATCCATTTCCCTTGTGTTGTTGTATAAAAGGATCCTTTTGGAATAACTAATTTCTTTTCTTTTTCGGATAAGATCAATTTTACTCCTACGGATAAACCTTCTTGTAAATTTTCAGGAATTTTATCAATAAATTCTAATTCTGTTTTAAATTTTCCGCTTTTTATTTCTGGAGAAATCTTAGTCACTTTTACTTTTATGATTTTTCCTTTAATTTCGATTTGTCCATATTGATTCTCTTGTATTCGATCCAAATAATATTCATCAACCATTGCAACCAATTTGTATCCGCTTAGAATATCCACTTTTCCAATACTTTTCCCTGCTTCTATTGATTGTCCTAATGTCGCTTCAAAAGAGCTTAAACGACCAGTTTCAGGTGCTAGAACCAAAAAATTTTGTTTATTTTTTCGAAGTGTTACCAAACTTTTTTGCATGATAGCTAAAGCTTCATTAATTTGTTTTAATTGAATCGAATTTGATTCACGTTCCTTAACTAAACTTTTCTGTATAATTGCTTTTCGTTCTTGCTGGTAGCGCATTTTTTCCTTTGTATTTTCCCATTCATTTTTCGCTAACACTTCTCTATTATACAATTTTTGATTCAATTCATAATCTAATTTTGATTGATTAAAATCGTGTTCAATTCCTACAAAATCCTTTGATAAATCCAATTCTTGATTCCGAATAGATAGTTTTGCAACATTTAATTGATTCATTTGTTCGATAATTGCCGTTTCTTGCGTCAAAAAATTAAGTTCCGTATTCGGATTATATAATCGTGCAATTGGCAAACCTTTTGTAACCATTTCTCCATTTTCTACAAATATTTCTTGAACAGAACCACCTTCTATCACATTGATAAAGATTGAATTAATTGGTTCTATTTGTGCCTGAAAAACAACAAAATCTTCAAAATAATCTTCAGAAACGTCTTTTATCATCAATTCATTTGCACTTACAGTTAAAGCTCGTGGTCGATTCATCAAATAAAAACTCGAACCACCTAAAATTATGGTTGTCACAGCAATTATTCCGAGGCGTTTATATTTTTTATTTTTTTGATTGATTTTCGTATCCATTATTTATTAAATTTACCAAACAGCCGTTTATTTATGGTTATTTTACTAATTATCAATACGTAATAAATGTGCCCAAAATTTATAATTTCTTAAAGCATTGAAATCAATTCTTTTAAAAACTTATAATAAAAATTGACTGTCCGAAAACGAACACTTATTTGTTCAGAAACGGACACATGACAAAACTAAATATGAAGAAAACTTTAGCCACTATACTGATTTTAGACGATCAAGAAGAAATATTAATTGCAAGTCGACTACTTTTGAAACGTCAATTCGAAACAATTATCACTTGTTCTGATTCCAAAAAGATTCCACAAATCTTGGTAGAAAATGAAATTGATGTTGTTTTAATGGACATGAATTTTAGAACAGGTTATGAAGATGGAAAAGAAGGAATTTTTTGGCTGAAAGAGATCCAACATACGCAACCAAAAACGAAAGTAATTTTGATGACGTCCTATGGAAGCGTAGAAACTGCGGTTGAAGGTTTAAAATTAGGTGCGATTGATTATATTTTAAAACCTTGGGATAATGATAAATTGGTTGATCTTATAAAAGAAGCGATAAAACAGCGTAGAAAATCGAAGCAAATAAAAGAACCAAAAGAAAATAAGTTGTTTTATGGAAATTCTCCAAGTATCGAAAAAGTATATAAAATCACCAATAAAATTGCAAAAACTGATGCAACAATCTTGATTTTAGGCGAAAATGGAACCGGAAAATCAGTTTTGGCAAAATCAATTCATGAAAATTCTACTCGAAATACTGAAAAATTTATTCATGTTGATTTAGGTTCTTTAAACGAAAATCTCTTTGAAAGTGAGTTATTTGGATATAAAAAAGGAGCATTTACTGATGCGAAAGAAGATACAATTGGTCGATTTGAAGCTGCAAATAATGGAACAATTTTTTTAGATGAAATCGGGAATTTACCAAATCATTTGCAAGCAAAACTTTTGCAAGTGATTCAGAATAAAGAAATTATTCGTTTAGGAGAAAGTTCACCAAGAAAAGTTGATGTTCGTATAATTGTTGCTACGAATGCGAATCTTGAAAATGCAGTAAAAGAAGGTCATTTTAGAGAAGATTTATATTATCGAATCAATACCATTTCGGTTACAATGCCGAATCTTAGCGAACGAAAAGAAGATATTAAACCTTTGATTGATTATTTTTTAGAACTTTATGCTGATAAATATGAGATTGAAAAACCATTTATTAATGAACAAATTTTGCTTCAATTAGAAAACTACAATTGGAACGGAAATATTCGAGAATTGCAAAATAGAATTGAACGTGCAGTTATTTTGGCTGAAGAAAATGAAATTACGATTGAAAATTTAGGTTTCACAACATTTATTCCTCAAAAAATAACAGATAATTCAAATAATTTGAATGAAATAGAACGAAATAAAATTGTAGAACGTTTACACTTTTTTGAAGGAAATATTAGTAAAACTGCAGAAAATTTAGGTGTTTCTCGTGCTGCTTTGTATCGAAAATTAGAAAAATATAACATTACGAATTATAAATAATGAAACGCAATTCTCTTATTTTTCAGTTAGTATTTAGAATACTTTTTTTAGCATTTCTTCTGTTTATGTTGGCTTTTATTGGAATCAAAAATTATTGGTTTTCATTTACATTTGTATCCATTATTACAATTATATCGATTACGGAAATAATTCATTTTTCTAAAAATTATCTTTCTAAAAATCAAATAATTATAGATGCTTTATTGTATAATGACTTTAGCTTAAATATTAATCAAAATCAATATAAAAAAGACAATTCTGCATTAAAATTATATCATAAAATTAGAGAAGAACATGTTTTAAATTCGTCTAAAGAAATCATTTATCATCAATTATTGAATGCCGTTCCGTTTGGTTTTTTGATTCTTAAAAAAGAAGAAAATGATCGAAAAATTATATTTATCAATCATCATTTTCAACAGATATTTAGCGTTCCAAAATCAAGTTCGTGGAATTATCTAAAAAAATTGATTCCACAGTTTTGTGAAACTTTAGAAAATAAAGAATTTGATGATTTTAAAAGTACAATTGACATACAAATTAATGATGAAGAGCGACAAACTTATCTGATTCAGAACACAAAAACGTTGATTGCTCATGATGAATATGCGATTATTTTTATTGATTCGATTCAGCGCGTGATTGATTCCACTGAAAAAGAGGCTTGGATGAATATTATGAAAGTCATTGCGCATGAAATCATCAATTCTTTGACGCCTATTTATTCATTAGCAAATACCACAAAAACTTATTTTGAAACGGATAATTTAGACAAAAATGATTATGATGATATTCGTTTGAGTTTGGATACAATTATGAATAGAAGTCAACATTTGCAGACATTTGTAGAGCAATATCGTCAATTGACCATGTTACCAAATCCTGTTAAATCGACACAGAATTTGTATGAAATTGTCCAAGGAATTGAACAATCTTTTTCGGCTGAATTTCATCAAAAAAATATTGTTTTTCAGAATTTAATTCCACAAAATATTGAAGTTGAAATTGATCGAATTTTGTTTGAACAAGTTTTGATTAACTTAATCAAAAATGCGATTTATTCATTAGAAAATGCAGAAATTAAATCAATTGAAATTTCATCGAAACAAACCGATAATCGATTGCAAATTATTATTCAAGATTCTGGACAATTGATTGATGAAGAAATCATTTCCAAAATATTTTTACCTTTTTATACAACTCGAAAAGATGGTGCAGGAATTGGTTTGACACTTTCCAAAAACATTATAGAAGCGCACAAAGGTTATTTGTATTATCAACAAAATGATGGCGTAAAACGTTTTAATATCATCTTAAAGTAATTGGTAAAAAGTGTAACTTTAACCTCTAATTATATAATACTTTCTCGCCAAAATCTTTGGAAATTTGTCCTATAAAATTACTGTTATGAATGCACAAACACTTACTATACCGATTATCAATTTGAATTCAGAAAAAGATGTTGAATTAATCAATAAATTACTTTCTGAAACAGAAAATCTTGATGAATATACTGTGAATTTAAACGCTAAAACGATTAATGTTTCGGCAAAAAAATTATGGAAAGTTTCCCCTAAAATCTATGAAACTTTAAAGCAAAATAACTTCAAAATAGATTCTGTCGAAAAATCATATCCCGTTCTCAATATGACGTGTGCTTCGTGTGCGAGTAGTTCTCAAGCGAATCTTAATCGTCAGTTGGGCGTTGTAAATGCGGAGGTGAATTACGGAAATGGAATGGGAAAAATCGAGTACATTCCTACTCTTGTTTCTCCAGAAAATTTGAAAAATGCTTTAGTAGAAGTTGGCTATGATTTGGTGATTGATGAGTCTAAAAATCAAGATGAAGAAATAGAACAACTTCACGAAGAAAAGTATAAAACACTGAAAAATAAAGTAATTTGGGCTTTAATTTTTTGATTTCCTTTATTTATTATCGGAATGTTTTTTATGGATATGCCTTACGGAAATTACATTATGTGGGCACTTTCTACGCCAATTCTTTTTATTTTTGGACAACAATTTTTCGTCGGTGCTTGGAAACAATTGAAAAATAAATCGGCTAATATGGATACTTTGGTTGCTTTGAGTACTAGTGTAGCCTATCTTTTTAGCGTTTTCAATACATTATTTCCAGAATATTGGCACAGCAAAGGTTTACACGCGCATCCTTATTTCGAGGCTGCTGGTTTAATCATCGTTTTTATCTTGATTGGTAAATTGATGGAAGAACGTGCGAAAGGAAATACTTCCGAAGCGATCAAGAAATTAATCGGTTTACAACCTAATACTGTGTTGGTTGTGAAAGATGGAAATCAGGTTGAAGTGAAGATTGAAGATGTACAAATTGGCGATTTGATTGTTGCAAAACCTGGAGATAAAATTGCGGTTGATGGAATTATTGTTTCGGGAGAATCTTTTATCGATGAAAGTTCATTGACAGGAGAGCCAATTCCGGTAGAAAAAGGAATTGATGCGAATGTTTTTTCAGGAACTTTAAATCAAAACTCTCCTATTCAATATAAAGCCTTGAAAGTAGGGAATGATACACTTTTGTCTCAAATTATTCAATCAGTAAAAAATGCACAAGGAAGTAAAGCGCCAGTTCAACAATTGGTAGACAAAATTGCAGGTGTTTTTGTTCCGATTGTGATTATTATTGCAATTTTAACGTTTATTACTTGGTTAATTTTAGGTCAAGAAAATGCTTTTACAATGGCACTTTTATCGATGATTACTGTGCTTGTTATTGCTTGTCCTTGTGCACTTGGATTGGCAACGCCTACCGCGATTATGGTTGGAATGGGAAAAGGTGCTGAGCAAGGAATTTTGATCAAAAATGCCGAAAGTTTAGAATTAGCGAAGAAAATTGATACAATTATTTTAGATAAAACAGGAACAATTACCGAAGGAAAACCGAAAGTACAAGAATTGATTTGGTTTGATGATTCTGCTAAAAATGTACTTTATACAATCGAAAATAATTCGCAACATCCTTTAGCAAAAGCGATTACAGAACATATTGGAGAGCAAGATATTTTACCTGAACTAAAAATTGAAGATGTATCTGGAAAAGGTTTGAAAGCTAATATTTTAGATAATGTTTATTATGTTGGAAAAACAAGTTGGATAACTGAATTAAATATTCAGATTGATGAAAAGGTTGAACAAGCTATTCAAGATTTTTCGACTAAAAATTATACCACTTCTTTCTTTGGAAATGATGAAAAAGTTTTGGGATTAATTGGAATTTCAGATGAAATAAAAGCAACTTCTGTTGAAGCTATTAAAGCTTTTCATGAAAAAGGAATTGAAGTTTGGATGGTAACTGGTGACAACGAGTTTTCGGCAAATGCAATTGCAAAACAAGTCGGAATTGATCAAGTGGTCGCAAATGCTTTACCAAATGATAAAATGAATATTATCAAAGATTTGCAACAAAAAGGAAAAGTTGTTGCAATGGTTGGTGATGGAATTAATGATAGTGCAGCGTTGGCTCAGGCAGATGTTTCGATTGCAATGGGTAATGGTTCTGATATTGCGATTGATGTGGCAGAAGTTACGTTGATTGGAGGAGATTTGACAAAAATAGATCATGCAATTAATTTATCTACGCAAACGGTCAAAACAATTCATCAAAATTTATTTTGGGCATTTATTTACAATATAATCGGAATTCCAATCGCTGCTGGAGTGCTTTATCCAATTAACGGATTTTTGTTAGACCCTATGATTGCTGGCGCAGCAATGGCTTTGAGTAGCGTAAGTGTTGTAACAAATAGTTTATTGTTAAAGTATAAAAAGATTTAATAATCTCTAAAATATTTATAAAAAAATCGGCTAAATATTTAGTCGATTTTTTTTTTTATAACAAACGATCATCCCAATTATAATCTTCTAATTCTTTGATTTTAACCTTTGAAGCAAAACCAGGATGTTTTGTATTGATTAAATAATTATACTCTTTTGGAATAATTGACGATGGAACTTTCATGACCAAATATTTAAAATCTTGATACCAAGCAGAACCAATTTCTTGTAACTCGGGATAAGCCTCTACAGATTGCCAATTTTTAGGTAATTTAGGCTTCTTAATTTCATAAATCTCATCTTCTTCGCAGTCAATTTCTATCACTAATAATTTGTACGAATTATCAATGCTAATAGAACTTCGGTGCACGACCAATTCTAAGGTTGAGAGCGCACGAGAACTTCCTGTGTAAATAACAAATTCATCATTTTTATTCCATCTGTTGGCAACTCCAGAAGCTTGTAATGATTTTGCATATCTCGCTTTACGAATATTGAAAACTAACATTATTACACGTTTTCACCGTATTCTATCGCAGTTAAACGATTATCGATAAATTTGAGACCTGAAACTGTATCAAGAAAATCTGCTGGCGATTTTTTATCTAACAAAACATTAGGTGTTGTTAACCATTTCTCAAAATCATCTTTCGTATTGAAAACCTCCAAACCGTGCTTGTATAAAGAAATCAATAAAACAATATGCTCTTTTGTATTGTCTTTTAAAGAAACATCTTTTGTTTTGTAATTTCTGTAGGTACGCGTTGTGATATTTAACCAACTTGAGATTATTTCGTCTTTTAACGTTGATAATTCATCAAGATATTGAATGTATTTTTGATCAATATTATAACGATTTACGTAAAAATAAACACTTGTAAAATCTCTTACTTCAGGGATTTCATTTATGATTTGTTCGTATTTTTTTAGTTTAACAGTTGCCATAATTCTAAACTTTTACTAAAGTTACAATTTTTCCTCTTAAGAAAGGAACTTTTTCTCAAATTTAAATAAATTTAACAAAAAAAGAGGTTACCTTAGCAACCTCTCTGTGATATAATGATTTAAAATTTCTTATTTCAAAGAACCAACCATATCTTCTGGTTTCACCCATTCGTCAAATTCTTCCGCAGTTACATATCCTAATGCGATTGCAGTTTCTTTTAACGTAGAGTTATTTTTGTGAGCTGTTTGAGCAATTTCAGCAGCTTTGTAGTAACCAATTTTTGTATTAAGCGCTGTAACTAACATTAATGAATTATCAACTAATTCTTTAATACGAGCATAATTTGGCTCAATACCTTGCGCACAATGCTCATCAAAAGACACACAAGCATCTCCTAATAAACGTGCAGATTGCAAGAAGTTTGCAGCCATAACTGGTTTGAAAACATTTAATTCGTAATGACCTTGAGTTCCTCCAATTGTAATCGCAACATCGTTACCCATAACTTGAGCAGCAACCATAGTTAAAGCCTCACATTGAGTAGGATTTACTTTACCTGGCATGATAGAAGACCCTGGTTCGTTTTCTGGAATGATAATTTCTCCGATACCTGAACGAGGTCCAGAAGCTAACATACGAACGTCATTAGCAATTTTGTTTAATGAAACAGCTAATTGTTTCAAAGCTCCGTGAGTTTCTACAATTGCATCGTGAGCAGCTAATGCTTCGAATTTGTTTTCTGCTGTTACAAAAGGATGACCTGTAAATTCAGCAATGTATTTAGCAACTAAAACATCGTATCCTTCTGGCGTGTTAAGACCTGTACCTACAGCAGTTCCCCCTAAAGCAACTTCAGATAAATGTTCTAATGTATTTCTTAACGCTTTTAAACCGTGGTTTAATTGTGCTACATATCCAGAAATTTCTTGACCTAAAGTTAATGGCGTTGCATCCATTAAGTGTGTACGACCAATTTTTACAACAGATTTAAACTCTTCTGCTTTTTTAGCTAATGTATCACGTAATTGCTCAACACCTGGAATTGTTACTTCAACAACAGCTTTGTAAGCAGCAATGTGCATACCTGTTGGGAAAGTATCATTAGAAGACTGAGATTTATTAACATCGTCATTCGCTTTAAGAACTGGTTCACCTTCTCCAATTTTGAATCCAGCTAAAACTTGTGCACGATTAGCAACAACTTCATTAACATTCATATTAGATTGAGTTCCTGAACCTGTTTGCCAGATTACTAAAGGAAATTGATCATCTAATTTTCCTGCTAAAATTTCGTCACAAACAGCAGCAATAGCATCACGTTTTTCAACAGGTAAAACACCTAATTCAGCATTTGCATAAGCAGCAGCTTTCTTTAAGTATGCGAAACCTTCTACAATTTCGTGAGGCATAGAAGCCGCAGGACCAATTTTAAAGTTGTTACGAGAACGTTCTGTTTGAGCACCCCAATATTTATCTGCAGGAACTTTTACTTCCCCCATGGTGTCTTTCTCAATTCTGTATTCCATTTTGGTATTTTTTATTATTTATATATTGTTTACTTATCTCACAAATTTAAGAAATCGTTTGATGAAAGAAAAGTGATTAATGTTAGTATTTCTGTTAATTTTATTTACTAAGTTTGTATCACATAAAAATAAAATCATGATTCAATTTTTAGGTTTCTTATTATTCTTAACAATCGCTTTATGCGGATTCTGGGGTATCATCTTTTTTGCAACGATGGCTATTTCTTGGATTCCATTTTGGGTTGCGAATTTAAGAAAAGAAAAAGCTGGAATAGTAACAGCAGAAGATCCTCGTCCGATTTTACCAAATCAAGAAGGAATCACAGTATTATTCAAAAAATAATAAGCTGTTATCGTAAAAAATTAAAGAGACTTGACGAAGTCTCTTTTTTTATTTATTCAACTTTCGAATCTTCTTCTGAATTTCCTTCCAAATAATTTTTCAAACTAATTCGGATAATTTCTGTCCAACCAGCTTCAAAACTATCTCTTGAGAAATTATGATCCTCAGGCGGAAAAGTTTCAATTCCATCATGTGTCAACGTTAATTTTGTCTGCGGAACAATCTCATCTGTTAATTCTTCCAAAATAAACGTAACCACAGAATCACCATCATAAAGAGGATATTTCCATGTATAAACTAACTTATGATTAGGCTCTACTTCTACTATTTTACATTGATGCAAATATGATCCTCCATAAAATTCAAATTCATAGTCAACCATAGGTTCAAAATTCTCAATATCAAAATACCATTTATCAAACGCTTTCTTGGTTGTCAAAGCATTCCAAACTTTATCGATTGAAACATCAAAGATTTCAATTATTTCTACTGGTGTTGCACTCATTTTTTTGTTTTTTATGATTTTGATTAATTTACTAATTATTTTAATTATTATTTAAAATTGTGCCAATAATTTATCGTTACATTTGTTGTTGTAAAATTTTAAACATGAGATTTAATAAGACTTTTTTAAGTGTTTTAGGCTTATTTGCTGGTTTGTCAATCTATGCACAACAAGAGGTTAGCCGCCCGAAATTAGTTGTAGGAATTGTGGTAGATCAAATGCGATGGGATTATTTATATCGTTACCAAGAGCGATATTCTACGGGAGGTTTCAATCGTATGTTAAACGAAGGATTTAGTAACGAAAATACCTATATTCCATACATTCCTACTTATACAGCGATTGGTCATAGTACTATTTATACAGGTTCTGTACCTGCGATACATGGAATTGCTGGTAATGATTTTATCATTCAAGCAACTGGCGAAGAAATGTATTGTACGCAAGATGATGCAGTAAATGGTGTTGGAACTACGACGAAAGCTGGAAAAATGTCTCCAAAAAACTTGTTGACTTCTACAGTTACAGATCAATTAAAATTAGCAACTAATTTTCGTTCAAAAGTATTTGGTGTTTCGTTGAAGGATCGCGGAGGAATCTTACCTGCAGGACATTTTGCTGATGCAGCTTTTTGGTTTGATGGTGAATCTGGAAATTGGATATCGAGTACATTTTATATGAATGAGTTACCAAAATGGTTACAAAAATTCAATGATAAAAAATTGACTGAAAAGTATTTAGACAAATGGAATACACTTTATCCGATTGATACCTATGTACAAAGTGAAAAAGACGGAAATCCGTACCGCGAAAATTATAAAGGCTTAGACAAAATGCAATTTCCTTATGATTTGAAAGCGCTTAAAAAAGCAAATGGTTTAGGACTAATTCGTTCTACTCCTTTCGGAAACACATTAACTAAAGATATTGCAATCGAAATTATTGATAACGAAAAATTAGGTCAAAACGCGAAAGGAGTTACAGATTTCTTAGCAGTTAGTTTTTCTTCTACTGATTATGTTGGACATCAATTTTCTCCAAATACAATAGAAGCCGAAGATACTTATTTACGTTTAGATAAAGATTTGGAACAATTATTTACTCACTTGGATCAAAAAGTAGGAAAAGGAGAATATTTAGTTTTCTTAACTGCAGATCATGGAGGAGCGCATAATCCTAAATATTTCCAAGACAAAAAAGGAAATGCTGGATATTTCCCAACAGGTGATGTAAAAAAAGCATTGAATGCAGAATTACAAAAAGAATTTAAAGCTACTGACATCGTTCGTTCGTTGTCAAATTATCAAGTTCATTTAAATTATCAAATTATCGAGCAAAATAAATTAGACGAAGAAGAAATTAAAGACGAAATCGTAAAATTTATGCGAAAAGTTAATGGTGTTTCTTTTGTCGCTGATATGGATAAAATTGGCGAAGCTTCTATTCCTGCACTTATAAAAGAGCGCATGATAAATGGATATAATTATAAAAGAAGTGGTGCAGTTAATTATATTTTAGAGCCACAATGGTATGGTGGTAAACAAAATAGTGGTGGAACAACACACGGTACTTGGGGATCTTATGATGCACATATTCCTTTTGTATTAATGGGTTGGGGAATAAAACATGGAAAAAATAACAATCCTGTTTATATGACAGACATCGCTCCTACTATTTCTGCTTTATTGCATATCGAAGAACCAAACGGAAATATCGGAAAACCTGTGACAGAGGTTATCAATTAGAAATAAACTGTGCAAAATAAAATGAAAAACGCTGTCAATAATTGACAGCGTTTTTTTATTTTTATCAATCAAAATACATTTAAAATGAATTTCTCATCACCATTAATTACAGCAAAAGAATTACACGATAATTTATCACTTCAAAATTTAATTATTTTAGATTGTACGATTGATAAAGTTGGACAATCACTTCAAAATGAAAAATTAGAATTAATTCCCAAATCACGTTTTTTTGATTTGGAAGGTAAATTCTCTGATCATTCTTCTCAATTTCCTCACACACTTGTTGATGAAGAAACTTTTTCCGATGAAACTCAAAATTTAGGAATTAATCAAGATTCTACTATTGTTTGTTATGATCGTTGGGGTGTTTATTCAAGCCCGCGAGTTTGGTGG
>RRZT011598519.1_pt1 | contig 30082 bp, 20 predicted proteins | sample 2165551 | NCBI WGS metagenome assembly RRZT01 (sample SAMN10456910, study PRJNA506462) | wastewater metagenome | biome: wastewater; feature: sludge; material: wastewater sludge; isolation source: wastewater sludge with Escherichia coli K12::gfp cells carrying plasmid... | place: USA: Moscow, Idaho...
CGGACTCCCACGCAGGACAATCAAACACCCCGCACGGAAGCGGGGACCGGACTGGCAATCATTGACTATAAAAAAGTAGTACAGACACGCTCTTGAGTTCTCAAACCACCACCACACACCCGACAAAACCAACCCCCCAAGGGAAGCCGGCCGGCGAGCGGCAGCAAGAGAACAACCTACACCACCAACACCACCCACGCAAACCAACCACCCAACCACCACCCCACAAACCCTACAAAACACACCCAAACACCGGCGTGTCGAAAACACCACACACAACCAACCAAAACAACAACCAAAACCACCAGACCAACCAACCAACAACCCACAACACCACCAAAAACCAAAACACCCGCGTGTCGCCACCACAGCAAGGTCTTATAGACATCACAGCGTGGTATTCCTGAGGTATGAGCAAAAAGATTGCAGTATTAACCGGAGCCGGCATCTCGACATCAGCCGGCATCCCTGATTTCCGCGGGCCCGACGGCGTGTGGACCAAACACCCCGAACAGACCAAGGTCTACGACATCGACGCGTTCCTTACCAATCAGAAGGATCGCGAATATTCGTGGCGTTGGCAGAAAGAATCCCCCGTGTGGAACGCCCAGCCTGGCGCCGCACACAAGGCACTCGTCAAACTTGAGAAGGCAGGGCTCCTGACGCTCCTGGCCACGCAGAACTTTGATGCGCTGCACGAGAAGGCCGGCAACTCGCCGGACATCATCGTGAACCTGCACGGAACCATCGGCACGTCCCACTGCATGAAGTGCCACGCGAAATACGACACCGCAGACATTATGGCGCGCCTTGACGAGGAACCGGACCCGCACTGCCATCGCCGGCTCAAGTACCAGGGCGACATGCCGTGCAGCGGCATTATCAAGACGGATATCGTGTATTTCGGTGAGATGCTGCCGGACGGGGCGATGGAGAAGTCGATGCGGCTCGTCTCGCAGGCCGACGAGTTCTGGGTTATCGGTTCGACGCTTGAGGTGTTCCCGGCGGCATCGCTCGCCCCGGTTGCTGCACAGGCCGGCGTGCCCGTCACCATCATGAATATGGGGAAAACGCAGTACGACAACATTGCCACGCGGCTGATTCATGAGGATATCGCCGTCGCGCTGCCGAAACTCGTGGACGAAACCATCGCCGAAGCGCAGTCGGATGAGCAGTAAGCACTGAAACTTGCATTTGCGCCACACGGAAAGCAACCACGGCAACGGGCGAAGCATAACGGCCCCGGAACCTTGAGGATCCAAGATTCCGGGGCCGTTGCCATACAGAGGCAGATGGCGGACTGTCAGTAGATGCGCTTGGGGTCGAAACCGGCCTGTTTCAACGCTTCGAGTACGCGGTCGATGTGGTCGGGGCCGTTCGTTTCGACGGTGACCCCGAGGGCGACTGCATTCGTGTAATGGCCGGACGCCTTGAACTGGTCGTGGTCGAGGGCGATCACGTTGGCACGCTGCTCGGCCAGCACTTGAGCGACCTTGAGCAGCTGCCCCGGCAGATCTGGCAGCTCGACCTCGAAGTTCATGATGCGGCCGCGGGCAATCATGCCCTTCTGAATGACCGCGCCGATGGTGACCGTATCGATGTTGCCGCCCGACATGATCGGGACGACGACATGCGGACCGGGAGCGGACGCGAACTTGCGCGAACGCAGGTTCAGATGTTCCAATGCGGCGAGCGACACCGCGCCTGCGGCTTCGACGACGAGCTTGTGCTTCTCGAGCATCAGGAGGATCATCTCGTTGATATCACGTTCGGACACGGTGATTAGGTCGTCCAGGAATTCGTTGAGCAGCGCGAAAGTCAGGTCGCCCGGGCGCTTGACGGCAACGCCTTCCGCCGAGGTGACCACCTTGTCGGCGGGAACCACGCGGCCGGCGGCGAACGAATTCTTGAACGCCGGAGAACCCTCAGGAATCGCGCCAATCACGCGGACTTCGGGCTTGAAGGTCTTGACGGCGAGCGCCACGCCGGCGCCCAGACCGCCACCGCCGAGCGGCACGACGATATCAGTGACATTCGGGACATCTTCGAGGATTTCCATGGCGATGGTGCCTTGGCCGCAAATGACTTCATAATCGTCGAAGGGCGGCACGTAGATCATGCCCTGCTCGTCGCTCAGCTTCTGGGCGTACGCGGCGGCTTCGTCGAACACGTCACCGTGCAAGACGACGTCGGCGCCGTAGGCTTTGGTGGCGTCAACCTTGAGCGGCGGGGTGATGGTTGGCATGCAGATGGTGGCTTTTGCGCCACGCTCGCGGGCGGCGTAGGCGACACCCTGCGCATGGTTGCCGGCGGATGCGGTGACGATGCCGCGAGCCAGCTGGTCCTCGGACAGGGAGGCGATCTTGTTGTAGGCGCCGCGAATCTTGAAGGAACCGGTAACTTGCAGGTTCTCCGGCTTGAGGAGAATCTGGTGTCCGGTCATGTCGGACAGCACCGGAGAGGCAATGATCTCCGTGTGTTTGGCCGTGCCTTTGAGCCGCTGGGCGGCCTTCTTCAATTCAGCGGCATGATCGCGCTGCAGTGCTTTGAGAACCTCGTTTTGTTCCATGATCGTTATTGTAGGACGGTCGAGGCACAAGCATGTCGCCGCGTCTTGCACATTGGAGCAGGCCGCTGGCTGCCGCATGAGCGGCGAACGGGTTCCCACGCGGCAGCCACAAACCCTCCCGGGCTGGACCCGGCTTAGAGCCGGACCGTCACCGCCTCCCACGGGGACAGCGTGCGCGCAGCTAGCGAATCGGTGGAATGCTGCGGATCATAGGACGTCAGTACGATGTCGGGTGACTGATTGGCGGCTGCGGCGAGTGCAGCTACGGTGTCATCCGGAATGCGGGCGTCTTTCCCGGACAGGTTCACGGCAACCAGCAGACGCTCATCGTCCAGCGTTCGCGTGAACGCGTACACCTGCGGGTCGGATTCGTCGAGCAGATGCCAGTCGCCGGCGGATACGACCGGGTCGTCGTGCCGCAGCGCAATCAGCTGCTTGAAGAAGGAGAACACCGAATCCGGGTCATCCTGCTGGGCTTGCGCGTTGACCGTCGTATGGTTCGGATTGACGCTGATCCACGGTTCCTTGGGAGCATCGGCGGCGGTGAAGCCAGCGTAGGTCGAATCGTCCCATTGCATCGGGGTGCGGGCGTTGTCACGGCTGCGCTTGGCGAGCGCGTCCATCATCGATTTGGCGGACTGGATATGCGCCTGCTCGACACGCTGGTGGAACATGTTCAGGGATTCAAGGTCGCGATACTGGTCGAGCCGGGTGAAATGCGCGTTCGTCATGCCAAGCTCCTCACCCTCGTAAATGTAGGGCGTGCCACGATGCATGTGCAGCAGCATCGCCAGCGCCTTGGCGGAATGGACGCGGTTCTCCTCCGTAGAGTCATCGCCCCAGCGGGACACGACGCGCGGCTGGTCGTGGTTGTCGAAGAACAGGCTCACCCAGCCCTTCTTCGCGACCGCATCCTGCTGGGCGGCAAGCGTACGCTTCAGCTTCGGCAGATCAAGCGGGGTCGGATTCCACTTCGTGCCGTTCTCGCAATCAACATCAACATGCTCGAACATGAACAGCATGTCCAGTTCGCGTGCGGCGGGGTCCGTGATCTGCTCATTGCGCTGCGGGGCGACGCCTGGCGCCTCACCAACCGTGAGATAGCCTTCGCGGCCGTCGAACACTTCGCGGTGCATCTCCTTGAGGAACTCGTCAAGCCGCGGGCCGTCGGAGCAGAACGGGAACGGGGACGAGTAGCCGTCGGGACCGGCGGGATAATCCTCGATTTGGCTGCCAGGTTCGCCCGGAAGCTTGCCGTTGGGGTCGACGCGCTTGGAAATCTGCGTGATGACGTCCATGCGGAAACCGTCGATACCACGGTCGAGCCACCAGTTCATCATCTGGTAGACCGCCTGACGCACCTGCGGGTTCTCCCAGTTGAGGTCAGGCTGCTTCGGGGAATACTGGTGGAAGAAATACTCGCCGCGCTTGGGGTCATACTGCCAGGCGGAACCGCCAAAATACGAGCCCCAACGGTTCGGTTCGGCACCCGGCGTGCCCGGCTCATGGCCGGGACGGGCGGGACGCCACCAATACCAGTCGGCGTGCGGGTCGTTCTTGTCGCGGCTCGCTTGGAACCACGCGTGCTCGTCGGAAGTATGGTTGACGACTAGATCCATCACGATTTTCAGACCGCGCTTATGCGCTTGGGCAAGCAGTTCATCCATATCGTCAAGCGTGCCGAACATCGGATCTATGCTCTGGTAATCCGCGATATCGTAGCCGTTGTCATCCTGCGGGGACTTGTAGACCGGGCTCAGCCACAGTACATCAACGCCCAGGTCGGCGAGATAATCCAAGCGGCGGGTGATGCCCTTGATATCGCCGAGGCCATCGCCATCGGTGTCTTGGAAGCTACGCGGGTAAATCTGGTACACCACGGCGTTCGCCCACCACGGGCTGGTGGACGCCCCATTCGTGCGGACACCGGCGGGAAGGGCCGGACGATTGAAATTGGTCATGGTAAGCTCCTTTGCTGTCTGGTGTTTTATTGCTGGGATTATCGTACGATGCATACGTTTTCATTCCTATTGCTGGCGTGCCGGGTGCGCGGGGAAAGATATTCGGGCGGGGTTCGCAGGCGGAATCACGCGGTTGTGCGACTGGTCGGTTACACGGCGGACAGATACCAGCAGGCTGATACCGGCGAACGAGGCGGCGGAGGTCAAACCGCCCTCGTCCGCCTACACATATCCGCCCGCGCTCAGAGCAGGCTTACCGCCGAGGATGATTGCTGATGCCGCAACACGTGGGGTCCGGGGTCCGATCAACATCAACCAGCAGCACCTGACCGTACGAGAGATCGAACCGGGCATGATCACCCTGTTGCAGATGAACCACCGAGTCGCTATCCGGCCCGGATACCTTCATGGGCACGTCCGCCGTCAAATCCACATGTTGCATCTGCCGCTGCCTCAGCCCGACGAACAGCATGCGTTCGCAACCGCCGAAACTTGCGCGGATGCCCAAGGGAACGTCAGACGACCGGGGGTCATTCAACAACGATTCCTCAACAAGTACGCCAGGAGCATCAGGATGGGGCACATGACCATCATCCCCAAGGACCTCGCGGAGGACAGACACGTCGGTATGTCCCAAGGCGTCCGAACAGTACACAGGACCACCGCTGAATACGCGCGACAACACGCTCGCCCTTGCATAAGGATGTTCGCTCCAGAACATATCCCAGTCCGGATAGACCAACTCACCAAGCAACAGTGAGCAATAGGCGTTCTGAATCAGATGTTCGTCCAGGGATTTCGGCTCCCGCGGGAGGAAATCATCACTTGTGCGGGCGACTTGCGCACGATCGCTGTGCCAGAAATTCTCCGGCGTCATGGCCATGCAGTTGATCAGCGCGGCATTCATCCGATCCGCCGCATCCTCAAGTCCAAGATGACGGCCGACCGTAGACTCACCGAAGCTTTCAGCCCCCATGGTCATCACGGATATCGAACCTTGGGAATCGACTTTCAGCACGTCGATGCCTTGCTCGCTCATCTTCGATTCCCAGGCGTTCCAGAACTGCGCAGCTTGATCATGAGTCGGCCCCGGCACCAGCGCCCCGGACGGGCAACGTGTCAAGCAGTCGCCGAAAGCGTCGGCGACTGGTCCGTCAGGATCAATACCGTTCCAATAGCCTTGGAACGCCTGCCATACGCCGACATGCTGGACGCCAAACCGTTGTTTCAGCACGTCGACTGTATGTCCCAACCCTTGCGGGAAACGCTCGGGATCGGCATCGAAGGAACGCAATTTCTGTTGAAGCCTGTCGACATCCGACCAACCGTCATCGATCAGCACCCAGGAGATGTGCACTCCCAAATCGTGGAATTCCTGCATCTTCTCGATGATCTGGCGCTCATTGACATCCTGCCCCAGCGAATCCCAAGTGCACCAGCCCAAGCCGGACAGGTTGTCCGGAAAAGATTTCCTCCTGCGAGTGCTGACGCCCGTACGCCCGGCTGCCGCAGATACGCACGCCTGGACGGCACGGTACGGAGTTTCCGCCGATGCCATGAACCCCAACGTCGCTTCGATGCGGGTCATTCCCATACGGTTCGAAGAGACCACGAATGTGATGCCTTGCTCGTCTCCTCTGATGTCAGTACGGGCATCGGCATCACACACCGCCAGCACCGCGCTCCATCGCACACTATCGTCACGGCCTTTCCACCGCCAGAGCAGCAACTGGGTGCCGAACGGAATTTGCGTGGGCGCAGAACACCATGCCGGTCGCATCCACCACTCCTTGTGCTGGTACAGCGCCAGAATCTGGCCGTCAGCAACGCCCACCCTGCAACTGACCCGCACCGCATCGCAGGGCGCGAATGAATCACAGGCGATGAATTGTTGCTCACGCTTCGCAGGTCCGGTCTCAGTGCAGATCGACAGACTCCAGACAGCATCGTCCCCACGGACAGGCTCGATATTCACCGCCGTTGCCGGAACGGCGCATTCCTTGCACTCATGCGTGTCTTCTTTCAGAATGCTGGATTGAACACGCACAACATCAATCGGGCATACGTTGTTCATCGGTTCTCCTTGCTACGAGATGCCAAGGTTCCGCGGAAATACCAGACCGCGGTTTCAGGCGGAACCTGATTATTCGCACAATCCGTTATTTCCGGGCGCGAATTCAGCCGACGAGCGTGTGGTCGCATATCTCGACACCACCAAGCAGATGGGCCTGCAAAACTGCGGCATGTACCACATCAGCCTAGACGACCCACGATCCGTTCAGCAAGCCATAGCCACCATGCTTTCGCTCCCCGACAGGCCCACCGCAATATGCGCTTGGTCAGATTATTACGCACTGGCGGTCATCCTCGTACTCCAGCGAAGCGGCATTCGAGTTCCAGAAGACATGTCAGTTGCGGGGCACGATGGGTCCGATGTGGCGACCGGCTTCGGAATAACCACCATGGCGCAACCCGCCCGCGAAATCGGGCGGATGACGGCCAAAACAACACTTGCGCTCATCAATCAGGAACCCCTACCAGAAAAGCGCATCACCGTGCAGACCACGTTGGAACCCGGCAGCACCACCGCCGCAATCACGCAGGACAACAACGAGCTCGGCACGACGGGCGCAGGATGTGAGAGGCGAAAAGCGGAGACGGGAGGCGGGAGATACCCCAGTGTCGTGCGACTGGGTGGTTGCATCGGGCGAGGAAAAACAGACCGAGGGGCCTGTGAATGTGCATCACAGGCCCCTCGGCGGGAGAGAACAGATGGATGGAGGTGGATGGGGAGAGTAGGAAAGCGGTGGGCTTTCCTTTACTTCACGGGATCCGGCAATTATTGACGGCCTACGGCCGGCGGGATTTTTACCGGGGCGGGGACTATCCCCCGCCCCGGCGCCGTGAACGGAAAGCCCACTGGGCTTTCCTTTACTTCACGGCGCCCCTCATCACACCGCTGACGACCCAGCGCTGAGCGAAGACGTAGACGATCAGGATCGGGGCCATCGCCATCAGGTAGCTGGAGAACGCCATCGGATAGTTGGTCGCGAACTGCGAGCTGAACACGTACTGAGCGAGCGGAATCGTCTGGTTGGACTGGTCCGTCAGCACAATCAGCGGCAGCAGGAAGTCATTCCAAGCCCACAGCGCGGTCAGGATGCCAATCGTCGCGTTGATCGGGCTCATCAGCGGGAAGATAATCTTCCAGAAAATCTTCCACGTGCTCGCGCCGTCCACACGCGCCGCCTCTTCAAGCGACGGCGGAATCGAGCGGATGAAACCGGTCGCAATGAACAGGTTCGTGCCCAGGCCAAGCGTCATGTACAGCAGAATCAGACCGAACTGGTTGTCCAGATGCCAGGCGCCCATCTGCTTGGCGATCGGCAGCATCACCACCGGGAACGGCACGAACATCGCGGCGATGAAGAAGTAGTACAGGAAGCGGAAGAAGCGCTTATCCATGTTGCGGGCGACGGCGTACGCCACGAAGGTGTTCGTCAGCAGCGTGAGCACCACCGCGGCCACCGTGATGATCGCGGAATTCAGCGCTGCCCGCGGATAATCGACCTTCGCCGAAGCATCCGCGAAATTATGCCACTGCCAGGACGTCGGCAGGCTGAAGGTGCCCGCCTCGGCCGGTGTCTTCAACGCCGTGACGATGGTGAAATACAGCGGGATCAGCACGGTCAGCGCCAGCACCACGGTCAGTGCGGTCAGCCACCAATTAATCCGATGATCCTTGTGGAATGTCTTGTCTTTCATGATGTTCCTTTCCCCTCTGTCAGTCGGGCTTCAGCGCACGGCTGTCAGATCTGCTCCTTGCTTCTCGAGAATCCGAGCTGGATGAACGCGACAATCGCGAGGACGATGAAGAAGATCACCGCATTGGCTGTCTGATAGGCGTATTCACCGCCGGTCAGGCCACCCTTCCAGATGAGGTAGGTCACGGTTTCGGTGGAGGAATTCGGGCCGCCTTCCGTCAACGCGACCACCTGGTCGAAGGTGCCCAGCGCGTTCTTGAGCGACAGCACGAGATTGATGGTCACGAACGGTCCAATCAGCGGGAAGGTAATCTTCCAGAACTTCTGCCACGCATTCACGCCATCAATCGACGCGGCCTCGTAGATTTCGTCGTCAATGGTCTGCAAACCGGCGATGTACAGCAGCGTGGAGTAGGCGACGCCCTGCCATACGGCGAGGAACACCACAGGAACCCAGGCATACTGTTCGCTGGTCAGCATCGATTCGGACAACCAGCCGATGCCCAGCGCCTTGCCGAGCGCGGGAAGCGGCGTCATGAAGATGTACTTGAACACGTAGCCAATGACCAGCGTGCCCAGAATGTACGGGATGAAGAAGATCGCGCGGAACCCGTTCTTGAACGCGATCTTGCTGTTCAGCAACACCGCCAGGAACATCGAAATCACGTTGATCAGCACCGTAATGATGATGGCGATGAAGAAGGTGAACAGGTAGGCGTGGCCGACGCGGTCATCGCTGAACAACGCCTGGTAGTTGCGCAGGCCGACCCACTTGAAGTTGCCGTACCCTTGCGAGTTCGTGAACGAGTAGCCGATGCCGCGAATGAACGGGACATACAGGAACACCGCGAAGATAATCGCCGCGGGGACGGTCATCCAGTAGTAGGCGCGGTCGACCTTGCGCTTGGAGAACGCGGTCTTGCGCTTCTTAGCCGGCTTGTCCGACGCCGCCGGCTGCTTCGACGATACGACTGTTGCAGACATGCTATTTCCTTTCTCCATGTCCGATTACTCGACTTACTCGACCGTGCGAGCTTGGACCTTGTCCCATTCCTTCTGCATCGAGTTGATGAAGCGGGGGACGTTGCCGCTGATCACCATGGTCTGCAGGTAGCCGCCGATGTTGATGGACGACGGGATGTAGTGGTCGCAGAAGTCAACCACGTCGTTGCTTTCGAAGAACGGGCGGACACCTTCCAGCGCCTTGTTGCCGAAGTAGGTGTCCTTGAGCGGGGAAATAGCGGACTGGGCCTTCGCGTAGGCGTTCAGCTGCTTCTTGCTCATCAGGAACTTGATGAACTTCATGGCTTCCTTCGGATGCTTGGTGTTGGCGCCCATTGTGAGCATCACGTCATCGCCTGCGGTGAGCTTCTGCTCCTTGGCGTTGTTGCTGGCCGGCATCTGCGCGAACCCGAGGTCAATATCAGGGTTGATCATCGTGATCTGCGGAATCGCATACGTGCCGAGCGGGATAATCGCCGCCGTGCCCTTCGCGAAGTTCTGGGTGGCCTCCTGATAGGTGACACCCTTGTCGGACGTAGAATAGGAGTACATTTCGACTTCCTTCTTCGCGGTTTCGGTCCAGATCGTCTTGAAGTCGGTCTTGCCTTCCTTCAGTTTCGTATATTCCGATTCTGGAACGAGCGTACCGGCGAGCGAGGCGAGCGGCGCCTGGGTGGTCCACCCGTCCGCGACACTGGCCTGCACCGGGTTGATACCCGCAGCCTTGAATTTCTTCAGCATGGCAATAAATTCGTTCCAGGTCTTAGGCGGATTGTTCGGATCAACGCCAGCCTTACGCCACAGCGTCTTGTTATAGATGTAGCCGGATGCGTTGCCGGAGAACGGCAGGCCATAGAGGCGCTTCTTCGCCGGGTCGGTGGTCTGCACCAGGTTCTTGGCGATCTGGACCATGCCAGGGTTGAGTTCGTCAACAATCGGATCGTCTGTGAAATCATGGAACACACCGGAGGCGGCGAACATGCCGAAGCTGATATCGCCGTTGAACGTGATGACATCCGGAACGCGGTTCTTTACGAACCGGGTGCGCAAATCAGTCTGCGCGTTCGCGGAATTATTGATATTGACGCGGATGTTCGGATTCTCCTTCTCGAACTCCTGAGCCATCTTCTTGAACTGGTCAGCGGCCTCAGACTTGAACTGGAAGAAATCCAACGTCACCGTCTGCGCGTTCGACGCACCACACCCAGCGGCGCCAAGACCCATCACCGCGACACATGCCACGGTGAGCGCCCTGCGAAGTACCGACCTGAGCGTTCCGCGTCCTGAATGGGAATCCGTCTTCATGAAGACTCCTTTGCCTCTTCCACACCGCAACACCTTCGCTGCGGCTTGTTTGTGATTGCAAGCATACGTGACTGCGGATTTCATTCCCAGCCCCTGCGCGCCTCTTGCATGAGGAAAGAAAAACACGGTATTTTTTATGTATTGAGAAAGAAAATGCAGGATATCAGATGCGAGGCCATGAGAACAAGGACGTATCCTCGCACGCCGGCGATGGACCCCACAGGCAAGGAGCAGTGATGACGACACACGAGACAGATACGTGGAAAACCGCGGAATCAGGCGATGAGCATGAACTCACGACAGACGTCCAATGGTTCACCGGCTCCCCGCAAACCCATCGGGTGGCCCGCGCCATCACACAATACGGGCCCATCGCACGCACGACCCTGGCCCAACTTCTCGGGCTGTCACAGGGGGCGTTGTCGCGCATCACCAGCGACCTGATCTACGAAGGTGTCATCGAAGAACTTCCCGGTGACACCACAGAACAAGGCAGGCTCCCGCAAGGCTTCATACCGAAAGAATCACGCGAAAAACGCGGCCGCCCGCAGACCAATCTGCGGTTGCGCGCCGGCGAGCGCACTTTCCTCGGCATCAATATCCACGGCTCCGAGGTGAGTATTGTGGCTGTGGACGCGCTGTGCCGGCCGGTCGGGCCATGCCGCACGGTGACACTTGAATCCACCAAGCCGCAGGATGTCGCCGCGACCATCGGCACGGCGATTCGCAAATACCGTTCGGACGTCACGCCGAGCCCGGTAGCCGTAGGGATGAGCTTCGGCGGGCATGCGGAAGACGACCGGTATGTGACGTATGCTCCCTTCCTGCATTGGGACGGGCGGGTCGATGCCGCCGGGGCGATTGAACAGACGAGCGGGCTGCCCACAGCGGTGTTCAACGACCTCGATTCGCTGTTACTGTATGAAAGCTGGTTCGGCGCCGGCATCGGCGTGCGACGGTTCGCTGTGGTCACGATAGGTGCGGGCGTCGGGTACTCGCTCGCCGAGGACGGCATGCCTGTGGACTACCCTGATAAAAGCTATGGGCTGGCCGGGCATATCCTCGTGGACCCCGAAGGGCCGCGCTGTTACGCGGGTCACACCGGCTGCTCGCAATGCCTGACCAATGATTCGCTGGCCGAAGAGTATTCAGGCATGGTGGGGCATATGGTCACCTTCGACCAGTTCGCCGCCGACGCGCAGGAAGGGACCGCGCAGGCACGGCAGCTACTCAACCGCCTGTGCTTCCGACTCGGCGTACTGGTATCCACGGTCGCGAACTTCGCCATGCCGTCGAAAGTGCTGATCAGCGGGGAATCATCATTCCTCGCGAAAATGAACCAGGAATCGATCCGCAGCGGCATCAACTGGTACCGCCCCAGCCAGGCGGCGACCGTCGACTTCGAAATCCTTGATTTCTCTTGGGAAAGCTGGGCGAAAGCCGCGGCCGCACGGGCGATCGCGCGGTATATCGGGTGAGGCGGGGTGGCCATGTGGCTATGGGTTGGACGGCGTGAGCCAACCTTCGACAGGTCGGCGTGTGAGGATTGGCTCACACAACAGGCTGTCAGGAGGGCGGAATGACTGAGATTGCGTGTTCCGCCCGCCGGTTTGTGAGCGAATTCTCACACGGCTGCGACCGACAGCCTCCGAAACCGTAGCCCGGGACGTGCAGACGCCCACTGTGTGAGCGCATCATCACACAACCACGCTTGACGACACCAAATCAGACTGCCACAGCCGCCTTGGGGGCCACATTGTGAGTCAATCCTCACATACCCGCCCTCTGAGGGTCAGATTCTTTCGCCCGGCAGCGTCAGCATGCCATTGTGTGAGTCAATCCTCGCACAATGGGCGTCTGGAACCGCAAGGTCTGCGATTCCGGGCGTCTAACCGGCTAGTGTGTGAACGAATCCTCACACACAATCTCACACACAAACAAGCTCGGGGCTGCGCAGCCGACAGATCGTCGACCGCACAGCCCTGAACCGCATTCAGGAACCGCGCCGCATCCCCTACTGCAGCTGGTAGGTGTGCGAGACCTTGGCGCCCGAGAAGTCAAGGGTGCCACTCACTTCAACATCCACAGGCGAATCATCCTGAAGCACGTAGCCAACGCTCACCTGCTGGGTGGCACCGGGCTGAATCTCCTGAAGGCTGGCGTTGGAATCATAGCCGGCCGGCGCTTCCGTATAGATCGCCATGTCAAGCTCCTTGCCGTTTTGGAAGGCCTTCGCCGACGTGGCCACCGAGAACACTTGGTTCTTGTCGGTGTTATTCGTCCACTCGTAGGTCACCAGCACGGTCGGCTGGCCGTTATAGTCGGCCCCGGACTTGGCGGCAGACACAATCTTGACATGAAGCTTGCCAAGATCGCCCTCGGTATCCTGCGCCCCAGACGCCGCCGCGGAGGAAGATGAATCACCACTGTCCTTCTTCGCGCCGGACGAGGCAGACTGGGATGTGGTGGAAGACGTGCCGAGCGCATCATCGAGCGCCTTGCCTGTCGCCTGCTGCATCACCAGTGTGATCACCATCGCGAGGACCGTCAGGATGACCGCGGCAATCGCAAGTCCCCTGCCGCGACGCTTGCCACCCCGCTTGGTCGCGACCAAACCGATAATGCCGAACACCAAACCGATGATGCCAAGAATGAACGCGACATTGTTGATAATCGGAATGAAACTGAAGATGATGCCAATAATGCCGAGGACCAGACCTGCGACCGCGCTGGCACTCAGCTTGCGCGGGACGTCATCATCCGGGTCGCCGCCTGGCACAGGCTGCGGGTACACGGTGTTCGGCGGGAGCGCCCCAGGAGTCGCCGGCATCGTGGGTGCAGCTTGCGGCTGCGGTGAATATACGGTCTGAGGGCTGCCGTACGGCTGAGTCCCATACTGTTGGTTGTCGTCCATGTCATCCTCGCTTTTCTCTTCCGATCAGGACAATCCCCACGCTACGGGCTGGGAAGAGAAGCGGAAAGTGTACGACAGGCCGTGCCGATATGCCCGAAAGGACAATGGCGGCGCGACAATTCACTGAGTACAGTGGACGGCATGAGCGAAGCAGGAGGGTATCCGGGCGGCGAACCCGACAAGCAGATGGGTGCGGGGACCATCGGGTCATTGGGGACAGCAGGAACCCCTCAGACACCTCGTGCTATGCCATCCGCACCAGTCGGGCATCAATCACCATATGGTTACGGCGGCGGCCTATCACAGGGCACGTTCCAAGGTGCATACCAGTACCGGCAGCCGTACGCAACACAGCAACCCCGGCGGTTTCAGCAACCAGCGCAACCGGCGCAGCCTCAGCCTCAGCAACCGCAACCAGCGCAATCGTATATGTTGCAACACCCGTACACGACGCCTCGCCAGCAAGCCGGAAGAACCGATACCGGTGCATCGGGCAACGGGAAAACCCGCCGCATCACCATCACAACGGTGATGCTCGCATGCGCGATTGCCTGCGGAATCGTGCAACCGGCGTTCATCTACGAAGGCATGTCCGCATGGCACAACGATATCGGCATGTTCTGGTCGTTGATTGGTTTGGTCGCCGGCGCCGCACTACCCTTCCTGCTGCGCAACCGCGACGAGAAACCGGAATTCGTTTGCCTGATTACCGCAATAATAACTATCTGCCTGCCCATCAGCCCGCTCACCACACTTATGGCACAAAGCGCGCTGATTGCTCGTCGCGACCCGGATCGCCGCATCTACGGACTCATCGCGCTCAGCAGCGCGGCAACCGTCATCTCCCGTCTGCGCGATGCCTTGATGCCAGCCGAATACTCCATCATCGGCACCATGTTGTCCAGCACCAACGATCAAGGACACGTCGTCCACCCGGCAAGCCAACCGAGCATGCTATGGTCAGGCTTGCTTCTCGCCGTGATATCCATCGCCATCGCGGTAATTGTCGGCGTGGCGAACCGCAACACTTCACGCGCGCGGCGAGCCCAACGGCAGGCAGCACAACAGCAGGATCGCGCGCAGATGCTGCAATCCGACCTTGCTGATCAGCAACTGGCGGACGCCATCGCCACGGAGGCGCATGACACGCTTGCGCACAGCCTGTCGCTCATAGCGGTCAACGCCTCTGCCCTGCAAGTGCAATGCGGGACGCTCGAAGCCGGCAATATCACCGACCAGCAACTACACGACATCGCACAGCGCGCCGAAGATATCCGCAAGCAGGCAGCGGGAGCGTTGGACGAAGCGCACAGCATCATTGATCTGCTGCGCAATCCGAACAAAGCCCGGCAAACGCTCGGGCCGGACGATACCACGTCGCTGTCACGTGAATCATTAAGCGGCCTGATTGCCGACGCGAAAGCCGCAGGCGCGCACATCGACACTTGGATTGACATCCAGGACATGGGCGCCATCCACCCGGATATCGCAAAAATCGCCTATCGCACAGTCCAGGAGGGACTCACCAATGCGCGACGGCACGCCCCCGGACAGCCCATCGAGCTCGAGGTCACCTGCTCTGCCGAACGCGGCATCGGCGTGCATATCAGCAATCCGACCGGCATGCAGGCGCAGGGAGATACCACCGACAACAGGAACGGGAACACGAACGGTACTGGCATCGAAAGCACAGCCGGCAACGAGTTGGTCAGCACACCAGCAGGCGGCAACGGCTTGCGCGGCATCCGCCAACGCGTGGTGGCATCCGGCGGTACGTGTACATGGGGAACCGACCAGCGCGGCGTCTTCCACCTTGATGTGGCGCTTCCCTCGGCAGATGCCCGGCAACAGGCATCCGAGGCAGACCCCCAGTAACAGACATCGCACACTGAACGGCAAGATCGCCGGCATCAGCATCTCCGGTATCATGGAGCCGTGCGGACGCAAGAGAAAATCGAACAACCTGATGATACGGTGGCAGGCGACGATGCCCCGATCACCGTGATCATCGCCGACGACGACCCCATGATTTGCCAGACCATGGCGTTGATCCTGCAGGACTATTCCCGCGGTCGAATCCGCGTCCTCGACACGTGCGCGGACGGCATGCAGGCCGTTGCCGCCACCGAACGCGACCATCCAGACGTCGTCCTTATGGACATCGACATGCCCGCCATGGACGGGATCGAAGCCACCGACCGCGTGCGACGCGTCAGCCCGGGCACGCACGTATTGATCCTCACCTCGCTCAGCCCGCAACGCACGGTGGAACGCGCCGTGGAAATGGGTGCGGAAGGCTTCATTTCCAAAACCGACGCACCGCAAACCATCATCGAACGCATCATCGCCGTATGCCTGGGCGAGCCGCAATTCAATCAGGCCGCGCAACGCCAGCTACTGGACGATATGGCGAGCGCACGGTTCAACGCCCGCGAAGACGAAGCGAAACGCATGCTCGACAGCTTGCCCGAGCGGGAGCGGGAAACCGTAATCCTGGCAGCGCAAGGCATGAGCAATCAGGAAATCGCCGAACGGATGTTCATATCCGAACGCACAGTAAAAGCGCATTTGTCCAGCGCCAGCGAACGCCTGAGCATGAACCGGGTGCAGCTGGCGAGGCTGGTGGAGCGGGCCGGACGGTAAGCGTGGAGGGCAAACGTCGTCTGTGGCACCGCTATCAACGCCAGGATTCGCGGTGCGGGAGGCGCTTTGCCAAGGCGGGGGTCACCTTCACGGCGGTCCAGACAGAACGCACGCAAATCACGCACAGATAGATGGCGAACAGATTGGCTCCCATACGAGCGCTGATAGAGCCGGCGATCCACGTGCCGGCGGGGGTCAGACATGCCGCGACCACGCCGATGATCAGGCCGTCACGCAGGTTGACCAGACCGCGGCGGACATTCGCGACGCTGCCTGCGATGGCATTCGGAATCATCATGAGCAGTGACGTGCCGCGGGCCACCAGGTCGCTCGCGCCGAACGCCAGCGACAATGACGGCACGACAATCGCCCCGCCGCCGATGCCAAGCAGGCCGGACAATGTGCCCACGAACACGCCGAGCAGGACCAGCAGAACACCGGTCAGGAATGTCATGTGAATCGTACCGTCACGCGACGGCGTCCCGACAATCTGCGAGACAATCACAAAGATCAGAAACACGGCGAACGCCCAGCGCAACACCATTTCCGACAATCGTGACAGCAGCCAGCTGCCAAGTTGCGCTCCGACGATTGTGCCGCAGGCGAGCAGCAGCGCGGCGATCCAGTCCACATGTCCGGATTGCGCGTACGAAATCACGCCGGCGATGGCGGTCGGAATGATTGCGGCGAGCGAGGTGGCGACCGCATGCCGCTGTGTCAGGCCAAGCCAGACCAACGCCGGTACGATAATCGTGCCGCCGCCGATGCCGAATAGGCCGGACATCAGGCCCGACAGCACACCCACCATCGCCAGCACCACCACACGACGAACAAGACTGCCCCCGAGTGCATCATGATCCTGTGTGCTGGAATACGCCATGGGTGTCCTTTCCCGCTTTCCTGCCTTCTCGTGCGCATGAATGCGCCGCAGTCGGCACTAACTGTAGCGCGTCCGACAGCCGCGCAACGCCCTTGTTCCATGTCAGCCTCCCGACACCTGCATTTCTTCATCGTCAGCGTTTCTTCAGCGTTCGCGAAGATCCTGTTTTCTTGCGCAATGCACACGACACGCGTCCTGAGACAAGGAAAACGCGAGCACATACCATACAACCAACGATGCAGGAGCGGCGCGGCCAGCATACACGCGCCGGCTCCGGCACAGCGAAGGACAACGACAGACCCTACAACCAAAGGAGTGCAATGACGCGCATCACCATCATCCCCGGAACAGCGAACGACGGCACTGACCTGACTGCGGTGTACGCGGAGAACGCCGCTGCCAACGTAGCGTTCGCACTGATTTTCCCAGGCAAGGCCCTCCCCCGGTTCGTCCATTGGGGGCGCCCACTGACGCACCCGGAAACCCTCGTGCACCTGTATGACGCACTTAAACCGCAACGCGTGTCCGGCGCATTGGACAACACCGCATGGCCGAGCATTCTGCCCACGCAGTCTGAATCGTGGATCGGCGCGCAACGCATCGATATCCGCCGTGACGGGCGCGAGCTGTTCTGCAACTTCGCCGTCACCGCTATCAGCCCTGCCGCAGGAGACAACGAGGGTGTCTCCATCATCAGCGTCGACGCACAGGACGCCGACCAGCAGGTCGCTCTGCAGTGGACCTGCGAACTGACCGATTCCGGCCTGATCCGCCAATCTGCCACCATCACCAATCTCGGGGACGGCATCTTGGACGTCAACGGTGTTGAACTCGGGTATCCAATGCCTCAACAGGCGGTGGAAATCCTCACCACCACCGGCCACCATCTGCGTGAGCGCTCACCGCAGCGCCAGCCGCTCACCGTCGGCCGCTTCGAAAAGCTTTCGATGGCCGGGCGCCCTGATTTCGACGCATCCCTGCTTCTGACCGCCGGCGCCCCCGGATTCGGCTTCGAGCACGGCGACGTGTATTCCGTGCATGTGGGTTGGAGCGGCAACAGCGTGCTGTCTGCAGAACGTCTGCCCTACACGCAGGGTGTGATCGGCGGCGGCGAGAAGCTGTTCGGCGGCGAAATCACACTGGAGCATGGAGGCCAGTACACCACGCCGTGGGTGTATGGCGCGTTCGGCACCGGGCTGAACGAGGTCGCCCACCGCTTCCACGGGTTCCTGCGCGCGCAGCACCCGAATCTCGCCAATAAGCCGCGTCCGGTCATCCTCAACACGTGGGAGGCCGTCTATTTCCAGCATGATTATGACACGCTTGTCCGGCTCGCGGACAAGGCCGTGGACAGCGGTGTGGAGCGGTTCGTCGTGGATGACGGCTGGTTCGGCGCCCGGCGCGATGACACCGCCGGCCTCGGCGACTGGCAGGTCTCACAGGATGTGTGGCCCGACGGCGCAAAAAGCCTCAAGGCGTTGGCCGACTACGTGCACAGCAAGGGCATGGAGTTCGGCCTGTGGTTCGAGCCGGAGATGGTCAATCCGAACTCAAACATGTTCCGCAACCACCCGGATTGGGTACTGCGCCCCGCCCCCGGCCGCCTGCCGATGCAGGGACGCTCCCAGCAGGTCGTCGACCTGACCAATCCCGACGCATACGATTACGTGTTCGGCGCGATGGACCATCTGGTCGGCGAACTGGGCATCGACTACATCAAATGGGATCACAACAAGCTCGTCACCGAAGCGGTGTCGCCCCGTACCGGCAGGCCTGCCGTACACGAGCAGACCATCGCCGTGTATCGCATCTTCCGCGATCTGAAACTCGCTCATCCCGGACTCGAAATCGAAAGCTGCTCGTCCGGCGGCGGCCGCGTCGACCTTGGTATTCTGCGCTTCGCCGACCGCATCTGGGTGTCCGATTGCGTGGATCCCGTGGAGCGGGCCGATATTCAGCGATACACGTCGCTGCTGGTACCGCCCGAAATGATGGGTGAGCATGTGGGCGCCAGCCCCGCACATTCGACGCATCGCGCGACCAGCCAAGACCTGCGTATGGATATGGCGTTCTTCGGGCATATGGGCATCGAATGGAATCTGCTCAAGGAGTCGCAGGAGGACCTGGACAAACTGGCCGCGTGGGTGCGCGCATACAAGGAGCATCGCGCTATGTTCGAAACCGGGACGGCAGTGCATGCGGATACCGCGGATACGGCAGTGCGCCTGGACGGCATCGTCAGCGCCGACCGCTCACACGCCGTGTACCGTTTCACGCAGCTGACCACGTCGCAGACCTACCCGGCGGCGCCGGTCGATCTTCCCGGACTCGACGCGGATGCCGTGTACCAGGTCAAGCCGCTATCGGTCAGCCTTGATCTCGACGCCGACGGCATCGGCAACGGTCAGTCCGCGCTCGGCTGGTGGACCGCCGACGGTGTGACATTGCCTGCGGTCGCGCTTGAAACCTATGGCGTCCGTCCGCCAAGCCTGCACCCAGCGCAAGCCGTGCTGTTCGAGGCCGTGCGGGTGTGACTTCGCATGTCATGTCACATGCGTGCGCTTGGGGTGCGCGCGTGTGACATGACGTGATATCTCAGCCGAGACGGTCCAATTCACCGCCTGAGGCTGAAGAAATCCGCGAGCAGACGTGCGCACTCGTCCTCGCATACTCCCCCATATACTTCAGGGAATGAGCCGACATGCGGATCGCGCGGGATATCCCACACCGAACCGCATGCGCCCAATTTAGCATCCCACGCACCGAACACGATACGCCCGATATGGGTTTGCAGGCACGCTCCGGCACACATCGGACACGGTTCCAAGGTGACAACTAGCGTACAATCGGCAAGATTCCAGTTCCCCAAGGTCTTAGCGGCTTGACGCATTGCCTTGACCTCGGCGTGGGCCAATGGATCGCCGCCGCGCTCGCGCAGGTTGCGGCCACGACCAATGACAGCGCCATCAGCACCGATGACCACCGCCCCGACCGGCACCTCCCCCTCACGCGCAGCCTCGCGCGCAAGACCCAGCGCCAGCCGCATCGGCCCGTCTAGCGTCTCGCTTACCGTTGCACGACTTCCCGTTTCCGCCATATCAGCCAGTCTAGCGGCAAGCTTCGCGCACCAGCCACCTGCCCAATCTGCGTGCCGCCTATCTCCAGTTGATACGCAATCAGCACACGGTCTGCCTACAGTCAGTCCACAACTATTCCTCAGCACGCAGCGAATAAAAAATCACCTGCGCCCGGTACGCTGGAAGTATTCGTGCGTGCCATGCGGCAACCCCAAACGGCAACGCAACGCACCACAGCCCACGCCCACTGCTTACCAGTCCAAGGAAGGCGGCATCATGACGGAACTGACCCTCGTACTGTGCATCGTCGGCGCGGTCGTGGTGTCATCATTCCTCAGCCGGTTCATTCCCAAAGTATCCACGCCGCTCGTGCAGATCGTGCTGGGAGCAATCGCGTCGCAACTCCCGTTCTTCCCAGATGTCACCCTCGACCCGGAACTGTTCATGGTGCTGTTCATCGCGCCGCTGCTGTACCTCGAGGCGCGCAGCATCAACAAGACCTCGCTGCTGAAGAACCTGAAACTGTCACTCTCGCTGGCCATCGGGCTCGCCATCGCCACCATGGTAGCCGTCGGCTACGTGACGCACGCCGCTTGGCCCGCGGTACCGCTTGCCGCCGCCCTCGCACTGGGCGCGGCGCTCGGCCCGACCGATGCGGTCGCCGTGACATCGCTCAGCCATGAGGCCACCCTGAGCGAACGCCAGCACGGAATTCTCGAAGGCGAATCCCTGTTCAACGACGCCTCCGGCATCGTCGGGTTCCAGTTCTCAATCCTCGCGGCGACCACCGGTACATTCTCGGTCGGCGCTGCCGTCGGCGAGTTCGTCGTCTCCTTCCTCGGCGGCACCCTGCTCGGCTTGGCGTTCGGAGTCTTCGCCAACTGGCTGTTCGGACTGATGCGCTCGTTCGGCTGGGAAACCACCACGTCACGCATCCTGATGGAGTTGCTCCTGCCGTTCCTGCTGTATCTGGGCGCGGAGGCGGTCGGCGTTTCTGGCATTCTCACGGTTGTAGCCGCCGGGCTGATTGCTCAATATGATCGCAGCGGTGTGGGCCCGGATGTCGCCCGTACCAACATCGTGTCATCCAGCGTGTGGGCGGTGCTGTCGTTCGCATTGAACGGTTCCGTGTTCATCATGCTGGGCATGATGTTGCCGGACGTGCTGGGCACCACATGGGCCGACCCCACGGAAAGCAACACCATGCTGCTGGGGATCATCGCACTGGTATCCGTTGTGGTGGTCGCCATGCGGTTCGTGTGGGTGGCCGCCATGCTGCGCATCGCCCGCGACCAGCGCACCGGACGGCGACGCCGCATGACCTCGGAACGGTGGCGTTCCGCCGCGATCATGACCTTCGGCGGGCCAAAAGGCACCATCACCCTGTCCCTGATGTTCACCATCCCGTACACCATCGCCGATGGCGCCGATTTCCCGATGCGCGACGAACTGATATTCGTGGCTGCCGGCGTCATCATCGTGACCCTGCTGCTGGTGAACTTCCTGCTGCCGCTGCTCGCGCCCACCCACCTGCACAGCACCAAGGAGATGGACGACATCACCGTGGAAGTGCTGCGCCAGACCGTGGAGGAGCTCGCCCGCCGCGTCACCCCGGAGAACCGGCGAGCCGTCCTCGCGGTCATCGACTCGTATACGAAGCGCATCACCCGGCTCAAGCACCGCATCGGCAGCGCCGACCCGCAAGGCTTCGAAGCCCTGCAAATCGAGGCGTTGCAGTGGGAGAAGAACTTCCTCAAGCAGCGGATCATCGACCTGAAAAACGAGGAGCCCGCAACCCCGGCGGCAACACACCAGCGCGACCTGCATATCGAAGCCTGCGAGCGCATGCTCGACCAGTTGATGACCACGTTGCGCCATGCGACAGCGGGGTCAAGAAATTCGCAGGCGGTATCGCAGATTCGCGGTCGGTTCCGCGCGCTGCAACGCCGGGTATCCCTGTTGGCGCGGCGGATTTACGGCAAAATTCTGCGCACGGCACCGCTGATGAGCGAGGATGAAATCTACGCTGCCGTTCGCGTCACCCAGCTTGAGGCGATTCATGGGGTAATCGGCAAGCTGTATGAGCAGATGCATGCGGGCACCTACAATACCGAGGATTGTTCGGCGCTGATCCTTGATTATCAGCGTGCCGAGGCTTCCCTGCGCAACCGGCCGAATATGGAGCGCAGCGCGGAGACCATCAACGAGGTGGAGGATGTGAAGCGCGACAGCTATGCGATTGAGCTGGGCATCATCCAGGATCTGTTCGAGGACGGGCGGATCAACCGTGCCCAGATGCGGCAGTTACGTCGCAACGTGTATGTGATGCAGGTGGACGCGGACTCCGGCGTGTGAGCGAATCCTCACACAACGACGCTCGTCGCACGGCACAGTGGCCCGTTCGCTGAGCGCCCACGATTCCTCGCCGCCGCCACGCGGCTCACAGCATACCGGACGTGATGTTGTGCAGCATCAGCCACTGGCGCAGGTCGTTGAACTCCTGCAGGCTCACCGCGTGGTCGAGCCCGCGGTAGCTTTTCTCCGTCAGCCAGGTGTGCTCCTCCAGCCAGGCGGACATCGCGTGGATCTCATACGCGGGAATCACGGTGTCGGCCTGACCGTAACCGAAGAAGGTCGGAATTTGCAGGTCGGCGAGCCGATCGTCCGCGGGAGCGGTGCCCGGAACCTGCGCTGGGGCAAGGAATCCGGACAGCGAAATCGAGGCACGGTACCGTTCCGGATGTACGCGCAGCAGGTGAATCGCAAGCAATCCGCCTTGGGAGAAGCCGATCGGCACCACGTCACGTTCTGCGGGGATATGCTCCGACACCCACGCATCAATCGCGTTGGCGGCGGCGAAAGCGTCACGGTCCAGATCCTCGCCGGTCGGCACGCAATCGTGGAACCATGTGTAGGCGCCCGGGACCGGCCCGTGCTCCTCCTGCAAGACGAGCGGCGCACGCAGCGACACGAAATCGTTGTAGGGAGCCACGTAGCGCATCATATCCGCCAGATCCTGCTCGTTCGACCCCCAGCCGTGCAAGCACAGCAGCACCGGACGATTGGGCTGCGCGTTGCCGCCTCCGCGCGACCATTGGGCTTCACGCACCTGCATCGGTTCGCCGAACCGCCCCGGCACTACGTTCGATTCACGACCCACCAGCTGCGAAGATTCACTCATACCGCCCAATATACCCGCGAATTGTCCGCGACTATCCGTTGGCGGCATCATATTCGGGAGACAACGCTCACTGCACGGTGCTGATGGCGCCGCCCCACTGGTCGTGCAGGGCTTCGGTGTCGGATTTCTGGCCGAAGGCGATCCAGCGTTCGCCGCTGAGGATGCGCCAGTCGCCCTGGGCGCGCGAGTCGGTGGAGTAGCTGTCCAGCGTGGACGAGATCTTCGACGTGATCGCGCTGCGGTATATGGAAGCGGCCGACGCGCTGTCGAAGGTGACGAACGCCATCCGCGTGGTCTTGCACACCGCCACCGCGCTCATGCCGGGGTAACCGCTGACATCCATCGTCTGCCAGCCGTCGGAGCACCGCTCGGTTGCTTCCTCGATGCCGGATTCCATGCGTGACGTACTGTTCACGGGAGCGTTATCGCGTCCAGACGCCTTAATGATGCCGTCAGGGAAGAAGTTGCCTACTACCAGCGCACTGGCGATCAACACGCCGGCCAAGGCGGTCAGCACGATGGCGGCAGTACCCGCATGGCCGCCCTTCCGCCGTTTCGAATCCGCCACGCGGGCGGCGACGACGAGAATGATGGCCAGTACCGCGAACACGCAGCCAATCGCGGTGTAAGCGGATACGGGCAATACCGCCAGTTGAGACAACTTGCCGGGGGCGACCGCGCGCAATGCCGCGCACGAGGCCGCGGCGAGGGACAACAGTGCGCTCAGCGCCGCGCCGCCGGCAATCCAGCGTTCCGCGGAGATCGGTTTGCGTTGGCGTTTGGGCTTGGGCGCCGCCAAAGCGTGCGGGTCACGCCCTTCGCCGGCGTGGAATTCATGTTCACGCACCGCTGATTCGCCCGCATGACCTGGGTGATTGTCACTATCGCGGTCGCTATCGGCCGGGTTATTTCGCAGATTCGATCGCTCGCCAGAGTCGGAGCTGGCACCAGCAGCGGCACCCGCCTGCGTTTGCTCCGAATGCACAGACTGTTGCGAGAAGCCAGCCGTCGCCTCCTGCCGCTCGACAGGTGACATCCCAACCGCATACGCCGCCGACGCCTGCGGCGACAACGACGACCCATCGGCCTCGCGTTGCAATTTTGCCATCACATCGTCATCCGGCTGCGGGGACGCCTGCGCGCGGTCATACAGTCCATTCCAAGGATGAAGAGGGTCCTGCCACGGATCGTCATCAGCATAGTCGTCATCAGCATTGAAACTGTCGTTGTTCTGGCGGAATGCATCCTCCTCCGACGTGCTTGACGCCTTCTCCGTGGCCTGCCGTGACCGGGCAATCTCGTTTCCTGTGGTTTTCGGCATTCCCAAGGCCTCTGAAGCCGCAGAAGTCCCGGAATCGATGGATAACGCCTTTCCGTCGTCTGTCATCATGCCCTCATTCACATTTCAGCCATACATACGCAATACACGCAACAGCAATTATCATTCATCGCCCGACAGCCGGGCGGCACTCAGCGGGTTGCTGTCACCATCGTTTCACCATATGAGGCGCCGGGCGCAGATACGCCGAGTCACCCGGCAATATACGAGGACGTCGTGCGGCGACCGGAAAACCGGCCATTGCCGCACGACGTCCCACATTCATCAGCGAATCCTGCCTCACAACGCGTCTCGGACGCTGTCAGTGCTGATCAGGGCTTTGCCGCATTCTGGCGGCATTCGCACCCGAACCCGGCTCTGGCCGTCTGGGCTGTTGCCGCATCATTTCACGGATTCCTTGCCGCGTTCCACTGCGCGAAGCACCAGCTTGCGCAGTTCGGAAGCGACCAGCACGATGGCTGCCAGACCAATGCATTCCAGCCAGGCGCCGCCGCTGAGCGGTGTGGTACCGAACGCGGTGTTGAGGAACGGCAGATAAATCACCGCGAGCTGCAACACAACAGACAGCGCGATCGCACCCCACAGCCAGCCGTTGGAGAACAGGCCGACGAACGCGGACTGGCGCGCCGAACGCGAGGCGAGCGCGTTGAACAGCTGGGCGAACACGAGAATGGTGAAGCCCATGGTGCGCGCCTCGACCATCTGCGCGTCATGCCCGATGGCGCTGACGGAACGGTCGGTGAACAGGCCGCCGGACAGGTGCATATCCATGCCGATCAGCGTGACCGCAGCCATGATGACGCCGATGAATACGATGTCACCCCACATGGAGCGGTCAATCACCCGGTCGATGAGCTTGCGCGGCTTGCGGTTCATCACGTCTTCGGTCTGTGGGTCGACGCCCATGGCGAGCGCCGGCGCGGCATCCGTCAGCAGGTTGATCCACAGCAATTGCGTCGCCAGCAACGGCACGGTGACGCCCGCGGAACCCGGCTGGGTGATGCCGAGGAAGCCGGCGAGTACCACGCCGAAGAACACGGTGAACACTTCGCCGACATTCGAGCTGAGCAGGTAGCGCAGGAACTTGCGGATGTTGTCGAAAATGCCGCGGCCTTCGCGCACGGCTGCCACGATGGTGGAGAAGTTGTCATCCGCCAGGATCATCTTGGCGGATTCCTTGGTCACCTCAGTGCCGGTGATGCCCATCGCCACACCGATATCCGCGGTTTTAACCGCCGGGGCGTCGTTGACGCCGTCACCGGTCATCGCCACGATATTGCCTTGCCGTTGCAGGGAATCGACGATTTTGAGCTTATGCTCCGGGGCGACGCGCGCGTACACGGATACTTCGGATGTCGCCTTGTCGAACGCCTGCTGGCCCATGGCATCCAGCTGGTCGCCAGTCAAGGCTTTGCCACCCTTGTCGATGATGCCGAGGTCGCTGGCGATACGCGCTGCGGTCAGCGGGTGGTCGCCGGTGATCATGACCGTACGAATGCCCGCCCGGTGCGCTTCGGCCACACTGTCACGCACTTCGGTGCGCGGCGGGTCAATGATGCCGACCATGCCGGTCCAGATCATGTCACGTTCCAACGCGTCGCTCTGGTCGGCGATATCAAGCACCTCGCCTGCCGCATTGGAAATCATGCCCGGAACATCAGCGATTGAAGGGGTGTCAAGCGGACGGTATGCCTCGCCAAGCGTGCGGTAGGCCTCGTTCGACAGCCGTTCGACCTGGTGCAGGATTTCCTGCCGGTCGCCTTCGGTGATCGGCCGGACCGCGCCGCCCACGGCGATGCGGGTGCAATAGCCGAGCAGTACGTCTGGGGCGCCCTTGGCGAATACGGTGAGCTTGCCGGAATCCGCGTTGTCCTTGGCGACAATCGACATGCGCTTGCGTTCCGAGGTGAACGGCACTTCGCCGACACGTTGGAAGTTCTCAAACCGGCGGTCGGTTTTGGTCTTGCGGGCCGCGACAATCAGCGATACCTCGGTCGGGTCGCCCACGATATCCCACGTGCCCGGCTTGTCACCTTCACGCAACTCGCCGTCATTCGCCATGGCACCGGCACCCAGCGTGGCATAGACCTCCGCACGAATATCGGCAGGCACTTCCAAATCGCCATCAGCGGCACCAACGGCAATCATCCGGCCTTCGGGAGCGTACCCGGTTCCGGTCAACTGCACTTCGCCGCTCGGCGTAACCACCCGTTCGACGGTCATCTCGTTGCGGGTGAGCGTGCCGGTCTTGTCAGAGCAAATTACCGAAGCGGAACCGAGCGTTTCGACGGATGACAGCTTCTTGACGATGGCGTGATGCTTGGCCATGCGCTGGACGCCGAGCGCCAGCACCACGGTGAGGATTGCAGCAAGGCCTTCTGGCACTGCGGCGACCGCAAGCGACACGGCAAGCAGCAAGGATTCGATGACGTCATCGACGCTGTGGAAGCCTTCCATAATCGCGAGTGCGGCGAGCACCACCGCGGCGATGATGCACACGGCGATACCCAGCACCTTGGAAACGTGTGCCATTTCCTTCTGCAGCGGGGTCTGCTCGTCTTCCGTCCGCGACAACATATCGGCGATTTTGCCGACCTGCGTGTCCATGCCTGTGCCAGTGACAATGGCACGCCCGGTGCCTTGGGTGACGGATGTGCCGTTGAACACCATGTTCATGCGGTCGCCCAGCGCTTTGGCGCTGTCAAGGGTCTCGGGCTTCTTCGCGACCGGCACGGATTCGCCGGTCAGGCTTGCCTCCGCGATACGCAGGGATGCAGCGGCGAGCAGTCTGCCGTCAGCGGAGACAGAATCGCCTTCGCCGAGGATGAGGATATCGCCCGGCACGACGTCCGACGTGTCGATGCGCATCACCTGACCGTCACGCAACACGGAGGTCTGCGGGGCGGTCATACTGGCGAGCGCCGCCACCGCCTGTTCTGCTTTTGCTTCCTGGATGTAGCCGAGCACCGCGTTGACGATGAGGATCAGCACGATGACGATGGCGTCGAACGGGAGCGCCTCGGTGGACGAGCCGGGCTGCGCGTTCGCCCGTTCGATGAACCATGCGACCAGCGATATGGCCGTCGCGACAAGCAGCAGATAGACCAGCGGGTCGCGGAACTGGGCGAGGAACTTCTTCCATTTGGGCACCGGCGGTGCGCTGGCCAGTTGATTCGGGCCGAACTTTTCCTTGCGGCGTTTCGCCTCCTGCGAGCTCAGCCCGACAGCGGGATCGACATGCAGGGCTTTGGCGACATCCGATGCGTCGGTGAGCGACGGATCGGTGTCAAGAATCGCGGATGCATGCAGGTCACCGGCTTCGGCTGGTTGCGCCTGGGGGGCATGGGATGGGGATTGATCGAGCTGGTGATCAACCATGATGGTCTCCTCAGTCAGCCGCGGAGTAGTCAACCCTCGTGTCTGCTGCGTCTGCTGACGATGCCGACACGGCAAGGCTGCGCGGTTATGGGCGCCGGGCGATTGCCTGCGGCGCAATACTTGTATTCTACAAAGACGCCCCCTACCGAGGCGTTCACGAAACGCTGAAATCCACGATTTTCCGACGACACTCCGACATTGGCCCCGGCTGCTCTGACCGGCGATTGCTCCATCGGCCATGAGATAATGAAAGGTATGGCTAACAAGAAAGGCCCGACCAAGGGTTCGGGCGGAAAACATCGTAACGCGCTTCGGGGCAAGGGCCCGACCCCGAAGGCAGAGAATCGCGTCTATCACAAGGCATACAAGGCGAAGCAGGCGGCCGACCGCCGCAAAGCCGCCGATCCGCGTCTCGCCGCGCGCCGGCGGGCCGCCAAGTACACGTCCGACGGCGCCGATCTGGTCATCGGCCGCAACTCCGTCCTCGAGGCGTTGCGCGTCGGCGTGCCGAGCACTCAGCTGTATATCGCCTCGCATATCGAGCATGATGACCGCACGCGCGAGATCATCAAAATCGCCACAGCACAAGGACTCCACCTGCTGGAGGCCGACCGCCTGGAGATGGATCACATCGCGCATTCCGGCAACCATCAGGGCATCATCCTCAAAGTGCAGCCCTACGAATACGCGTCGTTGCGCGACCTCGCTGACAAGGCCGAGAAGCGCGCGAAGGCCATGGAGCAGGTCGATTCCCCGCAGATGCGTATTGCAGCCCGCCCGCTGTTCATCGCTTTGGATGGCGTGACCGACCCGCAGAATCTTGGCGCGGTGATCCGTTCCGCGGCGGCGTTCGGCGCAAATGGCGTGATTCTGCCGGAACGCCGTTCCGCTTCCGTCACGGCCGCGGCCTGGAAGGTGTCGGCCGGTGCTGCGGCCCATCTGCCGGTTGCGCGCGTCGTGAACCTGACCAAGGCGATCGAGGCGCTGAAAGAGCGCGGATACTACGTTGTCGGGCTTGACGGCGGCGGGGATGCGCTCGTCGGCGAGACCGGGTTCGAGACCGATCCGCTTGTGGTCGTGCTCGGCTCCGAAGGCAAGGGCATCAGCAGGCTCGTGCGGGAATCGTGCGATGCCATCGCCGGTATTCCAATCGACAGCCAGGTCGAATCGCTGAACGCTTCGGTCGCCGCCGGTATCAGTCTGTACGCCGTGGCGCGCGCCCGTCGCGAAGCCGCGCAACAGCAAACGCAAGCGGCCGCCAAGTAACCAGCCGCCAACCGCACAACCCCCATACACAAACTGGTTACGCTGGGAAGGGTCTCAGTGTAACCAGTTTGTGTAATGAGCGCAACGGTATCGGGGTCGGGGATGGCTCAGGCCGATCTCAGCCAGTTCCGCCAGCCAGTACGCCTGTCTGTTCCGCCTGTCAGTGGCTCCACACCGCGGCATCGGGATCATCCTCGGGATTGTACCCGTCGCCCTCGCCTGCTGCGCCTTCGCCTTCCGCGCCCTGTCCGCGAGCCGAATCATCAGCATACGTGAACTCATCGTCGATGACACCGGAATCGGCATCGGCGTTGATATCTTTCATCGCCTTCTTATCCAGCTTGTACTGCGGGAGCACGTTCTTGACATAGCTTTGCACGGCTTCCGCCATGGGGATGTCATGCCCGGCATGCTCGGCGAGGAACCAACGGTGGTCGAGCACCTCGTGGAAGAACTGCGCCGGTTCAATCTGCGAGCGGTATTCCTCCGGAATCATGCGCACGGTCGGCTCGTAGACCTCACGCATCCAGTCGGTCGCCACGACTTCAAGATCCTCGTTCTGACGCCATGTGGACGCGCGATACGTGTCAAGGTCGTTGAGCAGACGGCGGGCCTGGTTCTCCTGCACGTCAAGACCGGTGAGGCGCATGAGCTTGCGGGACGCGTACCCGGCGTCGACCACGCGCGGCCGCACCAGCACATGGGTGCCGTCGGCGGCGGTTTTCACCTCAAGCTCATCCACGTCGAAGCCGAGCTCGTTGAGCTTGTTGACGCGCTTCTCGATCTTCCACATTTCGTCCGGA
>RRZT011120129.1_pt1 | contig 30011 bp, 33 predicted proteins | sample 2165551 | NCBI WGS metagenome assembly RRZT01 (sample SAMN10456910, study PRJNA506462) | wastewater metagenome | biome: wastewater; feature: sludge; material: wastewater sludge; isolation source: wastewater sludge with Escherichia coli K12::gfp cells carrying plasmid... | place: USA: Moscow, Idaho...
AAAAAACAAACTTATTCTCACTTGCACTTCAAGTCTACAACATCAACAGTAATGAGTTTGATTTATATATCGCAAAAGAGGCAGACTTTCATATGAATATTCCTTTAGGTAGACTTCAATTCTCAGTGGGTAAAGGAAAAGAGATTATTGAGAAATCGAAAGCCTATGTTAAGGAAAACAATTATATTGAAGCGATTAATAAAAATGCATCACTTTTAGATAAACTTTTCTAAAGCAAATAAATATCGTTTTACACGATATTTTATTTTGTTAAGACAATATTTTCAACTTTCATCAAGGCTCTTTTTAAATCCAGTCCTGAACTAAAACCACCCAGCGACCCATCTTTTGCGATGACACGATGACACGGCACGATAATTAAGTGTCTATTTCTTCCAACCGCATTCGCAAGGGCCCTCACCTTTTTAACATCACCCAGTTCTAAAGCTAAATCATTATATGATACCGTCTTACCATAAGGCACTTTGATTAAGATATCGTACACACTTTTTTGAAAGTCAGTCCCACTTAAATAAATGGGCGTTTTAAATACTTTTAGTTCACCTTTAAAATAATCATGCAGTTCTTTTTCAAAAGATAACGAAGCATGATCAACTTTTTCTAAGACTTCTTTTGGGAAGTCTTTTTTTAAATCCAAGAAGGCATGCTCTTTTAAACCAAAATAAGCTAATTTGTCTTCAAACATTGCATAAATATGATCAAGTTCATTGATTTTAAGTTCTGTGTATTGCATTTTTTGCCTCCTTAAAGAAAAAAAGTCTTAAACCTAAGACTCATTTTCCTCTTCTTCTATAATTTCTTCTTCAGTGACATCTTCTTCAGAATCTTTTTCAGTCTCATCTTCATATTTTAATTCTAACTCAAATACTTCTTTAAATGTATCCAGTTTTGTATAATTTTTCCAACTTACAAGAATTTGTAAGGTGACTTCAGGTTCTTCAAAATCATAACGTGCTAAAGCAGCACCTTCCATAAATCCTTTTTCAGTTCTTGTTTGGTTTGGAACCATATTGAATTTCTTTTCAAAAATACCGGCACTTGGAAGCATTTCTTCAACAGAATCAAAGCGTTTTCCATCTTCTACCACAACTATTTCAACATCATACATCGCAATCTTTGGATTATCGACAGTAACATAGTAGTCATAGCCCGATTCACCGTGCACGATTTCTGCTGAAATATCAAAGTTGCGTGAGTTTTTTTGAAATTGTGTTTCATTAAGTAGTGACTTCCAATACGTCTCATAAAGCATGAGACTTTCTTTGTCTAGTTTTTGATCAAAACCAGAACATGCGGTTAGAACCATCAATACTACTAGTAAAAGACCTGATTTTTTCACAAAATCACTCCTCATCATGATTGATCACATAGTAGTGACGACGTCCACGTCGAATCACTGTTAATTTATTTTCAATGGCACTATCTTTTGAAACGATAAAATCTTCATCACTAACCACTTCACCATTTATACGGATGGCATTGTTGTTGATGAGTTGACGTGCTTCACGCTTACTAGGAGCAATTTTTGATGCGACCAGTAAATCTACCAAGTTCATGTCTTCTTGTGCTAAATAACTTTTTGCATCTTTAAAGAGTACTTCCAGTTGTGAAGCAGAAAGATCTTGGATGTTTCCTGAGAAAAATGCATCCGTTAATTTTAATGCTAGCGCAAGCCCTTCATCACCATGGACAAGTTGTGTTAACTCTTTGGCAAGTTCTCTTTGTGCATGACGTTCATGAGGTGCTTTTAAGAATGTTTCTTCAATACTGTTAATTTCATCAATCGATTTTAATGAAAGACGTTTGGTAAAGTTCATCACATCATCATCACTGGTATTGATAAAGAATTGATAGAAATCATAAGGTGATGTATAACGTGCATCAAGCCAAATGTTTTCACCTTCACTTTTACCAAATTTAGAACCATCTGATTTTGTGATTAAAGGTGATGTTACCCCAAACACTTCAACATCTGATCCCTGAAGACGACGAATTAAATCTGTCCCACTGACTAAGTTACCCCACTGATCAGAACCACCAATTTGAAGTTCTACATCATAGTTTTCATAAAGGTGATTAAAGTCTATGGCTTGTAAAATGGTATAAGAAAACTCTGTAAATGAAATACCCGTATCCAGTCTTTTTGCGACCGTATCTTTGGCAATCATATTTGAAACAGAGAAAAACTTACCATAATCTCTTAAGAAGTCTAAGACCGTAATGTCTTTAAGCCATGTGTGGTTATTGACAATTTGTACAGGGTTGTTGTCTGACTCTAAAATTGTTTTGATTTGATGGCCAATACCTTCAACGTTTTTAAGTAAATCTTCATCACTGAGTAGTTGTCTTTCAGTTGTAGGTCTTGGATCACCAATCATCCCTGTTCCGCCTCCTAAAAGTGCAATGGGATGGTGTCCTTGGTTTTGGTATCTTTTTAATAAAACAAGTTGTTGAAGATGTCCGATATGAAGTGAGTCAGCTGTTGGGTCAAAACCACAATAAAGTGAAATCGGTGTCTTTAAACGCTCAATCAAGTTATCTAAGTTGGTGACATCCTTCAGTAAATCACGCCATTTTAATTCTTCAATAAAGTTCATATTTATAATTTCCTCTCCTAATTAAATAACATTTTAATCTTGATATAATTTCTTTGAATAATATCAAGCATGATTGTATCCACTAATAAAATGGTTGCATCATGGGGGTAAAGACCATGCGTATCACAGAACTTCTCAAGTTCTACCCATTTGTCTTCTTTTAACATTAAATTTTTGGCTAAGAATTGAATCTTTAGCAAGTTTTGTTTGCCACTCTCTTCAATCACAGAAATATCATCATAACGACTCATAATATGAAGTGCCGTTGCACTGACAGATTTGTGTTCTTGGAAATATGGCACATAATGACTGAAGACTTCTTTAAAGCCTGATTTGGCGATATCATAACGCGCAATCGTATCAGCCTTCTTATGGGTGTCTTCAAGTGCATCTGCAATCTTTCGAATCTGCGCCGCAATATCAGAATAGCCAACAGACTTCATAAACGCAAATAAAACCATACTACTCATATGTACCGTAAAGTAAAATGAATCTTGGTTGAGCAGTGTTAATTGAATTTTATTTTCAATATCTTTTTGGAAACGACGCATGTCCTTAGGATCATTGAGGTTTACATGGAAAATACGCTTCATTTCATTTTTATATGTTCTTAAAAGTAAAATGAAGTTTTTAAAATTCATATTTTTATTGTTTCCGCGTTGGTTGGGACCATACATCCCAAAGCCATAAGGTTTTGTGAATGCAGAAACAAAGCCATAAACCAAGATGTTACTTAAAACAGATTGTTTATCCGTTTTAATGATTTGTTCTTCCACATGTTTCACAAAGGCTTTTTTGTATTTCTTGTCATCTTGAATATCATTTAATAAGTATTCGACAGGTTTTTTGTAATAAAAATCAGTGCGATCTGCCACATCTAGCATTTCACGAGTCCACAGCTTATCCGATGTATAAACTTGCGATAAAATCGCAAACCCTAAGGGATGATAATCCTCATAATGAATCATAGTATTTTTTATGACTTTAGGATCTTCATCAATTCGGATATAGTACATAAGACCTTCTGCATCAAAGGTATATGTCCAAAAATCAATGGTATAACGCTCGTATAACTCAAAAAAGATGGATGTTACCGCATAGGAAACAGCATGGTGTTGTCTGTTTTCCCCAGCAAAAGTACCACCCAGTACAAGCAGGACACCACTTTGGTCTTGAATCATATCTTTGACAAAGCGTGATCGCTTAATTCTAAGTTTTGCGATCGATTCTGATGTTAAAGGAACGATGTTCATAAACTCCCTCTTTCTCTTCATTTATTTTACCACAAAATTAGTGATAATAATAAGAAATAACACAAAGAAAAAAAGAACCAAAGCCTCTTTGGTCCTCATTCAGTAAATTGTACAAGATTTCAGGAGAAGAAATATTGTAATTTAATTACATTTATATAATAGCGCAATTGTGTGTAATGTTTTTGATAGAAGTATGAAAGATATGTGAAAACAAAAAAGCGCCTTTGGGAACGCTTTTTCGTATATATAAATAAAGGAAAAGAATATGAAACTATCTAGTTTCGGTAGACCTATTATCTGTCTACGTCTATATAATACACAAACTATGTGTTATGAACTTGATAGCGTGATGTTAAATTATGTGATAATGGATGGTTTGAAGCGCGCCATTAAGAATGTCGGTACCAACATAAAGAGCCCAAAGCCCAGCACAACCACACGAATTGACATATATGCCCCAAGATATCCGGCTAAAATTGGTGAGATGATGGCAGAGAATCCTGCCGTTAAAGCCACAGAGACCATTTGGCCTGTTGATCTGAGTGCTGCGGGTGTTTCATTAAGAACCAGCTCTTTTTGTGAAATCAGCACAAATGGAAATGAGAGTGCTTGAAGGGTTGAAAATACAATCACAGCACTTGTACTTGGAAATACAGCATAAAGCACAAATCTTAAGCCCATCATCAAGGTTCCAAAAATCATTAATTTCTTCCCTTGGTATTTTTTTAAGAAATATGTTCCCGCAAATAACAGTGGAATCTCACTGATCGCTTGCACAAACCATTTCACACCCACATCTGTTTCACTACCCCCAATATAGAAGATAAAATCAGTCACCGAAACATGATCTGAGTTATAAACAACATAAACCAAACCATAAATAAGGATCAGCATCATGAATGATTTGTTTTGAAATAGTGTTTTCACATCTTTTATATTAATGGAAACACCCATCTCTTTGGTAGCATCTTCCATCACAAAAGATACCATAACCACCAAAACATTAAACGCAATGGAGACCCACATTAATAGTGCATACCCGTTATATGCAATCAAATAACCTGAAACAAGTGAAGCCAATGCCCAACCTAAAGAACCTAAAGAGCGAATGGACCCAAAGTATGGATACATTCCATCCACTTCAATGATCCATGTTTCAAGAAGATTCCCAATGATTCTGATAAAGCCAATGGTATTTCCCATTAAAAAGAAATGAATTAAAAAGTTTTTATCATTTAATACAAAAGTTAAAAAAGTAAAACCAATTAAAATGATGGTCGCATAAATAAAGAACCTTTTTACGGTTTTATATTTATCAGACAAATAACCACTCAAAAATTGACCCAATACCGCGATCACCGCATAAAACGACATGATATAGCCGCGTTCAATAGAGTTATAGCCAATTGCAGTTAAAAAAGGGACTGACTGTGTATTCACAAGGCCATGGGCCACAAAGACCACAAACATCAATAGACTGAACCCTAAGATATTCTTTTTCATGCTTCTAAGCCCTCCTGTGTCATTAAAGCATCAAGTTTCACATCATAAACTTCTTGAAACTGGATGTCTGTTTTTTGAAAACTGTACGCAAGTCCAATCTTCTTAGAAGGACTGTCTTTTAAGTAGCGATCATAATAACCACCGCCATATCCAATACGATAAAACGCATCATTAATCCATAATAATGGCACAAAAATACAATCGATGTCATTTTTATCAACCACTTCATCACTTTTAGGCTCCATAATATCAAAGTAGCCTTTTTCAAAATCATCAAGACTTCTTACCTTTATAAATGACATCACACCTTTTGTGATTTTGGGACAACACACAGTTTTATTCAAACTTATGAGTTTTTCAATCATGGGGTGTGTGTTAATTTCATCTTTAAAACTATGATAAATAGCAATGGTTTGGTGATGTTTACTTTCTTTGATGACATGCTTTAAAATCATGGCATCATAAAGTTCTTTATGCTCCATAGTCATTCTTTTTTCAATCATAATTTCTCTTAACTGTTTCTTATCCAACTGAACCTTCCATCTCCATTTTCATTAATTGATTGAGCTCTATGGCATATTCCATCGGTAATTCTTTGGTAAAGGGCTCAATAAATCCTAAAATAATTGTTTCTTTTGCTTGTTCCTCACTCAATCCACGACTCATTAAATAAAAGAGTTCCTCTTCAGAGATTTTTGATACAGCTGCCTCATGTTCAATGGTTGAGTGTTCATTTAAAATCACATTCACCGGCATGGTGTCACTTCTTGAAATTGGATCTAAGATTAAAGTATCACATTCAATTTTTGATTTGGCTTCAATGGCTTTTTCATTGTGATGCACAATCCCGCGATAATTCACTTCTCCACCGTTTCTTGAAACAGATTTGTAGACAATGTTACTTTCTGTATGGGGCGCCATATGAAACATCTTTGCGCCTGTATCTTGAAGTTGATTATTTCCTGCAACCGCTATGGATACCGTCATCGCTTTTGCGCGCTCACCCTTTAAATAACACGTAGGATATTTCATCGTTTTATAAGAACCAATGTTGCCATCAATCCATTCCATTTGCCCATGTGCATCTACTGTGGCGCGTTTTGTGACAAGATTATAAACATTGTTTGACCAGTTTTGAATGGTTGTATAACGACATTTCGCATGTTCATGCACAAAAATTTCTACTACTGCCGCATGCATTGAGTTTTTAGAATAAATGGGTGCAGTACACCCTTCAACATAATGGACATCTGCCCCCTTGTCCACAATGATCAAGGTTCTCTCAAATTGTCCCATACTCTCTGCATTGATTCTAAAATAGGATTGCAGTGGTTTTTCAAGTTTCACATTTTTAGGGACATAAATAAAGGTACCTCCTGACCAAACAGCAGTATTCAGTGCTGAAAACTTATTGTCATCAAATGGCACAAGTGTTCCAAAATACTTTTTCACAAGCTCTGGATATTCCCTTAAGCCTGAATCCATATCTAAAAAGACAACCCCTTTTTCTTGTGCTTCTTTCATCATGGAGTGATACACCATTTCAGAATCATATTGTGTCGCTACACCACTTAAAAACTTCGCTTCAGCTTCAGGGATGCCAATACGCGCAAAGGTATCACGAATACTTTCTGGGACATCTTCCCATTTGGTTTCCATGTTTTCACTGGCTTTTAAATAATAAATATAATCATCAAAATCAATCTCACTTAAATCTGCACCCCAAGAAGGCATTTCGCGTTTCATAAAGTGACGATAGCTTTCAAGTCTTCTTTCAAGCATCCAATCTGGTTCATTTTTAAGCTTTGATATTTTCTCTACAATTGAAGCATCTAATCCTTTTTCAAATTGAATGATGGGCTCGACATCGTCTTTAAACCCATACTGATACTCTGTATCAGGCAGTCTTTCTAAATCACTGATCTTTTCTTGACTCATGGCTTTCTTCCCTTTCATTCAAAATTGCATTGACACCGCGCCACCCCAAAGTAGCACAGTTTACGCGATTGGCTTGTCTTCCAACATTACGAAAAACGACAGATTCTTGAAGTTTTTCTTCATCATAATCTTCAAGTCTTATCATTTTGATATATTCTGCAGATAAAAGCCTGACTTCATCGACAGTTTTACCTTTTAAGAGTTCTGTCATCATGGATGTGGATGCGATGGAGATGGTACAGCCTGTTCCTTCAAAGCTGATATCTTCAACCACATCATCCTGTATATCCATATAAATAGTCACATCATCAATGCATGAATCACTATCCATTCTTTTAAACTTGTATTTTGCATCTGATCGTTTGTTTCTTGGGTTTTCATAGTGATCCATAATCACTTGTCTTGCGAAATTAGGGTCATGTAACATGTTTAACCCCTCCTTATAAATAGATATCGATTGTTTTTTCCAAATCAATGTCCTTGATGACATCAATGAAACGATCAATATCTTCTTTTGTATTGTGAATTGACATGGAAAGACGGATGGTATTTTCTTCATCAATAATGCCGCCCACCAGTTTTGAACAGTGTGAACCACTTCTCACACAAATGTGATGGTGGTTTAAATAAGCCGCCACATCTTGCGCAAAAATACCTTCTACATTAAACGTTAAAAGCCCCACCTCAGTAAATGGATTATAGACTTTAATGTTGGGTAAATCTTTGAGCCTTAATAAAAGATACTTCACCAGTTCTTCTTCATAAGCATGGATATTTTGTGTACCAATTTCACACACAAAATCAAGGGCGGCCCCATATCCTAAAACACCTTCAATGTTGGGCGTTCCTGATTCAAAACGCTCTGGAATATCTTTTAAACTGATTTCTCCGCAATGATTAAAGCGCGCATTACTGCCTCCGCCATATTGTACAGGACGCATGAGTTCTAAGACGGATTGTTTACCATATAAAACACCCACCCCTGTTGGTCCAAACATTTTATGAGCACTGTAGGCATAAAAATCAACATCGAGTGCTTTTAGATCAATGGGAAAGTGTCCGATGGCTTGTGCACCATCCACAATGAAGTAAGCATCGTGAGCATGCACCATTTTTGAAATCTTTTCAATATCATTGATGACTCCCAATACATTGGATACATGGGCCATGGATACAATCTTAACGTCTTTTTTTAAGAGTTTCTCTAAAGCATCTAAATCAAAGTGGCCATCCTTAATGGGAAGATATTCAACAATCGCCCCTGTTTCTTCTGCGATTTTAAACCAGGGTAAGACATTGGATGCATGTTCTGCCTCATTGACCAAAATAATATCATTTCTTTTTAAGACTTGAGATGCAAATCCAAGTGCCACAAGGTTTAAGGATTCTGATGCACCAGATGTGAAAATAATTTCATCATGGTCCACATTTAAAAACTGGGCTGTTTTTTCTCTCACTGCATCAAAGCGCTTTGAAGTTTCAATCGATAAATCATAATCACCCCTGAATACATTGGATGATAAATTTGTATAATAATCTATCACTGCATCAATCACAACTTGTGGTTTTAATGAGGTTGCGGCCGCATCGAAATAAACAAGCTCAGGCTTATTATTTAAAATTGGAAATTGTTTTTTTAAGTCCATTGTGATTCCACCTTCATTTCGATTTCCTTTATCAGTTCATTTTTAATGGTTTCATTGTCAATATCTTCTACAATCGGCAGCAAATATCCCTTCATTAGAAGTTTTAGGGCCGCTTGTCTTGTGATACCACGTGCTTGAAGATAGTAGATGTGTTCTTCATTGGGTTTTCCAACCGTTGCGGCGTGTGATGCTGCAACATCGTTTTCATCAATCAAAAGCTTTGGAAATACCACCGCATCGACCTTTGACCCAAAGTTCATGACGCGTGTAATTTGGTGTGTTTCAGATCCTGAATAACCCTTATCAATTTGTCCTGTGACTTCTAGATTAAGCGTGCCATCTTCTAATACAATGGCATGGTTGTCTAAGTTCGCAAAACTACGCTTTGCGTGGTGTAGGGCTTTTAAATCCCAGTTTAATCCTTTTGTAATCACACTGGCGCCTTTAACATCCAAATGGGTGTCTGTTCCTTTAAATTCATAGACAGAAGTCTTTTTATGGTCACCACCAGTGAGTTCACCATAGTTCATTTTTATGGTTGTATTTTCATGAATACTGACATATTCCTTCGTATTTAAAGCTTCATGAGATTGGTTCAGCCATAAAAAAGTCCAACGAGAATTTTCCTTAAAATCAATATTTAAGTGTAATGCTCCTTTTCCTGACACTTTTAAGATATAGGTGCCCTTTGTATTTTCATTAAAGTTTAAGTTGAGGCTTGTGTGGTCTTTTACTTCAAATTCAAACACATGCTCGCCACTGTTTAAAGTTTGAGTTGTCATTTTATTCACCCACAATTTCTCGAATTGCTTTTGAGGCTTGTGAAATGGGGCATTCTTTAATCATTTCATCTGCGCGTTTTGCATCAATCCAGTCATATCCTTCTTGGTCAATTCTTGTAACAAGTGTTTGATCACCACTCATGACAATTTTCCCATCCATCATGATATGAGTATGGGTGGGTTCAATAAATTCAAAAAATCGCTCATAGTGTGAGACAATCATCATGCCCATTTTTCTTTCATTATGGGCTTCTTTAAGAACACTTGCGACGATACCTAAAGCATCAATGTCTAATCCTGAATCAATTTCATCCAGCATCGCAAAACGTGGTTTTAAAGTCAGCATTTGAAGAATTTCATTGCGCTTTTTCTCACCACCACTGAAACCTTCATTTAAATAACGATGTGCCAGATCCGGTTTCATGCGTAATTTTTCAATGTTTGATTCCATTTCTTTTACAAATTCAAACAAGCCAATGGGTGCATCACGCCTTGCGTTGAGTGCAGACTTTAAGAAATCAGCATTGGTGACGCCCGATACCTCTTGAGGATATTGCATCCCTAAAAAAAGTCCTGCTTTACTTCTTTCATCAACTTCCATCTCTAAGACGTCTTCGCCATCTAAAGTGATTGTGCCACTTGTGACTTCAAAACGCGGATGACCCATGATGGTTGAGAGTAATGTGGATTTTCCATTTCCATTTGGGCCCATGATTGCGTGAATTTCATTTTCATTTATAGTAAGTGAAACACCCTTGAGTATTTCTTTATCATCGATTGAGACATGTAAGTCTTTAATTACGAGTTTTGACATTGTATTGCTCCATTTCTTTACTTTCCATATTATAACACAAAACTCGCTTTTGAAAATGTTGCATTGGGTGTTTAAATACACTATAATTAACTAGACTCAAGGGAGGAAATTATGCTTGAACAATTAAAAAAGAATTGGTTTGTGGCTGTTGTGGCACTTGTTTTAGTGGTTGCGACTGGCTTCTATATTACAGACCAAACAAAGAATACAGTTAAGTCAAAAAAAGTTGGCGGTAAGCAAGTGGTATTCACCATTGGCAAAGACAACTATTTCGCTGAAGATTTCCAAAAAGACTTGGATGAAAATCTGGGCGATTCAGCCATTTATCAAGTATTTAGACGTGAATTACTCACAAACTTAGAATCAAGTGATGATATTAAATCAGATGCTAAGTTTCGTGCAGAATCCTTCATTACATACATCAAACAATCAGAAGGACAAAAAGGTTTGGATAACTTGAATAAAGAACTCGTTGCGATGGGATATGAAGGGATCGACGATCTCAACACATACTACGAAAACGAATTGAAGTATCAAAGTTTAATCAGTGATGCTTTCATGGAAAATTATGATGAAGTCTTCAAAAAAGAAGTTGAAGAAAACTTACCAAGACTTGTTAGCCATATCTTAGTCAAGATTGAAGACAAAGAAAATCCAACTGAAGATGAGCTTGCGAAAATCAAAAAAGTTGAAGAAGCTTTAGAAAACGGCGGAAACTTTGAAGAAGTTGCCATGCAACACTCAGAAGATACACAATCAGCACAACAAGGCGGTAGCATTGGTGTTGTTGATACAAAATCAAGCCTTGTAAAACCATTCTTAGATGCAATGGTAACACTTGAAAAAGGTGAAGTCAGTGATTGGGTTGAATCAGATTATGGTAAACACATCATTAAAGTTGATGAGACAGATTTTAAAAAATTACTGAAAGATGCAACTTACTTTGGTAATTTAGAAGAAAAACACAGTGACATTGTCGCCAAAGCGATTTGGGATGCAAAAGATTCACTTGATTTCAAATTCGCAAATGATGAAGTAGAAACAAGAATTAAAAGTGTGATTGGTCTTGAAAAGGAGGGCAACTGATGAAAAAGTTAAGTTTCCTTTTAATCGCACTGCTTGCTTTAGCAGGATGTGCAAGTTCAGGGATTGAACCTGTAAGTAATGAATTACTTTTTACAATTAATGGTAAAGAAATTAAAGAAGCAGACATCTTTGATGCCATGAAACTCAGCTCAGGCAGTGTGGGTATCGTTCAAGATAAAGCTCAAAAAATGTTACTGAAAGAAATCGTTGAAGAAGATGAAGCTTTCGATAAGAAAGTGCAAGAAGTACTTCAAGAAGCCAAAGACTTAATGGGTGATAATTTTGAATTAACCCTCAAACAAAATGGTTTCGAAAACGAAGATGAATATGTAGAGAAAATTATTAAAGACATTGTGCGTCAATCATTCGCACTCACAAAAGTTATGGGCGATGATTATGAAGCACTCAAATCAAAAAGACCCCGTAAAGTTAAAGTCTTAGAAGTTAAAGCAACCGATGGTAAAAAAGTTTTAGAACTGCTTAAAGCAGGCGAAAGCTTTGAAACACTCGATAAAGAATATGGACAAGATACATCATACTACCATGGTGATGAAATCTTAGTCAGTGAAATTTCAGATATGGATACATCCATTCTCAATGCACTTTTAGGCAAAGAAGAAACAGGGATCGTTGAAAGTGTTCAAGCCTCATCAAAAGGCGAAACTGCTTATGTTGGTGAAGTCACAAACATTGATGAAGATGCACTCAAAGATGAAGCCATTGAATCATTTATCAATAATTCAAAACTGACAAAAGAATATATGGGTCGTTTATTTGTTGAACATAACTTCAAACTTTATGATCAAGACTTATACGATGCATATCTTCAAAATTACCCTGAATTTATTAAGTAATGAAAAGCCCGCTGGGCTTTTTTTTATGTGGTATAATGAGTTCATTAAAAAGGAGTTGAAAGCATGAGTACATTATTTAAAAAAATCATTGATAAAGAAATACCCGCAAAAGTTGTTTATGAAGATGAAGATATCTTAGCATTCTTAGATATCTCACAAAACACAAAAGGACACACTTTAGTCATCCCGAAAGAAGAAACAAGGTCTGTTTTAAGCGCTGATGAAAAAGTGATCACAAAAGTAAATGCAGTCGCACAAAAAATCGCAAAAGATATGATAAATATTTTTGATGCAAAAGGTGTCAATATCTTAACCAATGCAGAAAGTGTGGCAGGACAAACAGTCTTTCATTATCATGTCCATGTCATCCCTCGCTATACTGAAGATGAACTTGTCTTTAAAACAACGGAAAATGATCTGGATATAGATCAAGTACACGAAGAAATTTTGAAATACTATGAGACGTTATGATGTCTTCATGGCACCCATTGAATTCCTTTATTTAAAAAAGATTCGAAAAAACTTAATGAAACACGCAAAAGGCAAAGTCTTAGAAATAGGATTTGGTAATGGCGCAAATCTTAAGTATTATCATCAAGATCAAATCACTGAATTCCATGCACTGGATGTCAGTGATACAATGCGAAAGTTTGATCATGTGATTTATCATAAGCTCAGCGCAGAGACACTGCCCTTTGAAGATAAGACATTTGATACGATTGTAATTACGCTGGCCCTTTGTAGTATCCCTGATCAAATACGTGCCATAAGAGAAATAAAGCGTGTTTTAAAAAATGATGGACAATATCTGTTTATTGAACATGAACTGCCCCTCACAAAAGGCTTTAAAGGCTTATTTAAAGTTATTAACCCTTATTGGAAGAAAATGTCAGGTGGCTGTCAAATTATCTTAGAAACACATAAAAACCTCCTGAAAGAAGGTTTTGATTTAAATTATAAACGCAAGCATATCTTTACGTATGGGGTTGCGACAAAAGCATAAAAGCTCCAAATGAATGGAGCTTTTTTTAGCTATTATTTATCTTCTTTTTTGTTTTCTTGTTTTTCAGGTCTTGGAATGAGCGCTTTACGTGACACATTCACGCGGCCACGATCATCAATCTCTGTAACTTTGACTTTAACGATATCACCAAGTTTGATAACATCTTCAACTTTATCAATACGCTTATGATCAATTTTTGAAATATGGAGTAAACCATCTGTACCTTTAAAGAGTTCTACGAAGGCACCGAATTTTTCAATACGAACAACTTTCGCATCGTAAATTTCGCCAACTTTCGCTTCTCTAACGATATCTTCAATCATTGATTTTGCTTTATCAATCATGTCTTGATCTGTATGATAAATCACAACGCGACCATCATCTTCAATGTCAATCTTAACATCGCCTGAATCTTCAATGATTTGGTTGATGATTTTACCACCTGTACCAATAACATCACGAATCTTATCAACATCAATTTTAAGTTGTGCAATCTTAGGTGCATATTTCGCAACATTTTCTCTTGGCTCAGAAATGGTAGCCATCATATTTGCCATAATTTCTTGGCGTCCAATATGGGCTTGTTCGAGGGCCTCACGAAGCATGTCTTCATTGAGTCCTTCTACTTTAATATCCATTTGTAAGGCTGTAATTCCTTTTTCAGTTCCTGCAACTTTAAAGTCCATGTCTCCAAAGTGGTCTTCCATACCTTGAATATCTGTCAGGATGGTATAGTGATCACCATATTGAACCATACCCATCGCGATGCCTGATACAGGTGCCTTAATAGGAACACCCGCTGCCATCAGTGCCATCGATCCAGCACAGATACTTGCTTGTGAAGAAGAACCATTTGATTCTAATACTTCAGAAACAACACGAATTGCATAAGGGAATTCTTCAATACTTGGTAGCACGTAGCTTAATGCTCTTTCACCCAATGCCCCATGACCAATCTCGCGACGGCCTGGTGCACCCATTCTTCCTGTTTCACCTACTGAGTATGGTGGGAAGTTATAGTGATGCATGAAGCGTTTTGATTCAACTTCTGTTAAGTCATCAATAATTTGTGTATCTCCCATGGCACCTAAAGTTGCGATTGAGAGTACTTGTGTTTCACCACGTGTAAACAGTGAACTACCGTGTACACGATTGAGTAAGTCAATTTGTGAATTTAAAGGTCTTACCTCTTTGGGTGTACGGCCATCAGGACGGACTTTCTCAACTGAGATTAAACGACGGACTTCATCTTCAACAATACCGTCTGTGACTTCTTTTACATATTTTAATGTTTGTGATTTTACTTTGTCACTTTCATACTCACGATTTTCAAAAGCTTCAATTGCCTTGGCTTTGACTTCATCGATTGTATTGTAGCGCTCTAATTTACCTTCAATTGCGACTGCTTTACGTAAGTCTTCTTCAACCAGTGCCTTTACATCATTTGAAATGTCTTCTGGCACTTCATATAGATTGATTTCAACTTTTTCTTTCGCAACTTCTTTTGCGATTTCTAATTGAAAATCACAAAGTTGTTTGATGTACTCATGTCCAAAGAGCATTGCTTCAAGGAATTTTTCTTCGCTGACTTCTTCTGCCCCTGCTTCAACCATGTTGATCGCATCTTTTGTACCTGCAACAACTAAGTGCATTTTAGATCTTTCAAGTTCTTCAGTTGTCGGGTTAATCACAAGTGCATCATCAATAAGACCCACTGTAACCCCTGCAATAGGACCATTGAAAGGAATATCAGAAACACAAAGTGCTAATGATGCTCCAAACATCGCTGCCATATCTGCTGAGTAATCATGATCAACTGAAAGTACGGTGTTCACCACTTGAACTTCGTTTCTGAAACCATCTGCGAATAATGGACGGATTGTTCTGTCAATTAAACGTGATGTCAGTGTTGCATGCTCACTGGGTCTTCCTTCACGACGTAAAAATCCACCTGGGATCTTTCCGACTGAGTATAATTTTTCTTCAAATAATACTGTTAATGGGAAGAAATCTAAGTCTTTCGCTTGTTTACTTGCAGTTGCAGTAGACAAGATTACAGTATCTTCATAACGGACTAAGACAGACCCTCCAGCCTGCTTAGCGATTTCGCCTGTTTCAACGGTTAAATTATTACCTAAGAAATCTAGGCTAAACACTTTTTTATTCATTTTTCCACCTCTATTATCTAATTCATTTTATCACACTTTTCATGTGATTACACATATTAATTCATATCTGTGCATTATGTGTTATTCTGAAGCATAATCATGCCATAATAACGTCCTTTTTTATCCATTAAGGTTTGGTGATTCCCCACTTCTACAACTCGTCCTGATTCCATCACAATGATTTGATCGGCATCTTTAATCGTTGAAAGACGGTGCGCAATAATTAAGGTAGTACGGCCTTGTCTTATTTTATTCAAAGACTCTTGAATGAGATTTTCTGTTTCAGTATCAATGTTGGCGGTTGCTTCATCTAAAATTAAGATTTTAGGATCTGTCACAATCGCACGCGCAAAAGCCAAGAGTTGTTTTTGACCTGTTGAAAATGCCTCCCCTTTTTCGATCACTTCATGTTCATATTTGCCATCAAGTTTCTCAATAAATGAATCTGCCTTCACAAACTCACAGGCTGCTTTTATTTGTGCATCAGTAATATCTAGATTATGAAGTCTAATATTATGATTCACACTTCCAAAGTATATAAAGGGCTCTTGTAAAACAAGTCCCATGGTATCCCTTAAATTCTCAATTGGATAATCTTTCAGTGAGACATCATCAATCAGGACATCCCCTTCAAAGTATTCATAAAAACGCATGAGCACATTGATTAATGAGCTCTTGCCACTACCTGTATGGCCTACAATTGCTAAAGTTTCACCTGGATTAATTTTAAATGACACATCTTTTAAGACTTCGTGTTTGCCATCATAGGAAAAGGATAAGTTTTTAAATTCAATTTTAGCGTTTTGTACTTTCGCATTCGCGTTTGGGTTTTGTTGGGGGGTGATTTCTGTATGGTCCATAATCGTATAGACGCGATCTGCCGCTACGATGGCTTCTTGATAAATCGATAAGCGATCCATGATCTGAAACATTGGGTCAAACATACGATAAATTAGTTCCACAAAGGCCATCACAGTTCCCACAGATACTAAGTCATTTCCCAGTGATTCAATCCCTGATAAATACATGATTAATGCAAGCGCAAGTGCTGTAAGGATATGGATAATGGGTGATAATAGTAAGCCGTTAATTTTCATATTCATCATCGACGCTTCATAATACTCATCATTTAAATCAGAGAATTCTGAAATCATGCGTTTTTGTTGGTTGAACTCTTGAATGATTTTCATTCCTGAGATACTTTCTGAAAGACGTGTATTGATTTGTGAATTCTTTTCTCTTGTTTTTTGATAGTATGGGGTACTGATCTTTTGGTATAAAAACATAAAGAAAATCGCAATAGGAATAAATAACATGCTATAAAAAGCGAGCTTTGCGTTGAGTCTAAACATCACAAACACAATCCCCACAAGCATCATCACGTTAATTAAAATAACACTGATTACATTCACAAACATATCTTGAATGGCTTCTGTATCATTACTAACGCGACTCACCGTACTCCCAACTGGAGTTTGGTCAAAATAACGCATTCCCATGGTCTGAAGTTTGGTAAATAAATCATTACGCAAAGTTTGCGTTATCCGATTTCCAATTTTATGAAATGTATAGGTACTGATGTAATTAAAAAATGTATATAAAAGGTTTGTGAGAATAAATAATGCAATATAACCTAAAATCTTCGACATCACAAAAACTTCCTTCAAGATATAAGCATCCACAAGATGTCTTTGAATTAAAGGCGCAATCAAATCAAACACCACCGCAAAAAACGCAAAAAGAAAGCCAAGTGCTAAAGATGATTTATATTTCATTAAGACTTTTAATAAACGTTTTAAAACTTGGAGTTGTTTATTCATTGGGAGTTGTTTAAGCGTTTTTTCCATCTTGTGTCCCCTTTTCAAACTCTTGTTGGTTATAAATCATGGCATACCAGCCATTTTCTTTAATTAGTGATTCATGATTTCCACGTTCTATAATTTCACCATCATCAAGGACTAAAATAAGATCTGCATGTTTAAGCGCACTCAAACGATGCGCCAAAATAATATTGGTCATATTTTGGCGTTTCTCTTTTAAACTCTTTAAGATGGCCGCTTCAGTTTTGGCATCTACCGCTGAGAGTGAGTCATCTAAAATAAGAATGTTTGCGTGCATTAAAAGGGCACGCGCAATGGAGACTCTTTGTCTTTGTCCCCCAGATAAAGAGACACCACGTTCACCCATCATTGTGTCATAACCGAAATCAAATTCCATGATGTCATCATGAACACCTGCAATTTTTGCAGCTTCAATAACTTCTTCAAGTGAAGCTTTGGGATTTCCAAAACGAATGTTATCTAAAATTGACATCGAGAATAAGAAATTATCTTGTGGCACATAGGCAAGGGCTTGTCTTAAATGATGAAGGTTTATATCTTTAATATTTTTTTCATCATAATAAATAGAACCTTTGTAATCATCGTATTCACGTAATAAAAGCTTAATCAAAGTACTTTTACCGCTGCCCGTTTTTCCAACGATGCCTAGTGTCTGTCCTTCTTTTAAATCAAACTGAATTGACTTTAAAGCAATTTCTGAGACATCAGGATAACTGAAACTTTCGATATTAAAATGAAGTCCTCCTTTAAAACTATCTAACGATACTTTATCAAAGTTCACGATGTCTTCTTCAATCTCTAAGAGTTTCTCAATACGATCAAAAGAAGCGTTTCCTCTTTCGATCGTGTTAAATAGAAACCCAATCGCCATCATAGGCCAAATAAGAATATGAACATATGACACAAAAGCACTGAGCTTTCCTGTTGTGAGTTCGCCATTTTTAATTAAAATGATCCCTACAATTAAAATTAAAACATAACTTAATGTAATGACAGTCATGACTAAAGGATTAAACAACGTATCATACTTTGTGACCGTCATGTATTTTTGATAAACATTTTCTGTTTCTTCTTTAAAGCTTTTAATCTCTTCATTTTCTTGACCAAATGTTTTGGTGACTTTGATTCCAGAAATACTTTCATGGATTTTATTATTGAGTCCTGAAAAAGAAGCTTGAGATTCAGAAAATGCTTTGTGAAGTTTCTTTCCTAAAATCCTGGCCCCGATAATCATAATGGGCATGGGTAAAAGCGCAAAAAGTGTCATTTTCCAAGAAATGGTAAAGATCATGGCAATAAGCACAAAGGTACCAGTTAAAAGCGCATCCGCAAATTGCAAGACACCATTTCCTGCAACCCTTTGAATCGCCTTAATGTCGTTTGTGGCATGAGCCATTAAGTCACCCGTTCTAAAGTCCTGAAAAAAGTTGGGTGACATTTTGGTAAAGTGTTCAAATAATCGAAGACGCATTTTTCTTTCAAGTCTGAAAGATGTCCCAAAGATATAAACGCGCCAAAGATATCTTGCACCATAAACAAATAATGCAATCAGTATTAAACTGCTAATATTTAAAAGTAAAGTCGTTTTGGTTAATTCTTTTGAAATCATGGCATCAATGATGTTACCCATAATTCTGGGTGGAATTAAATCAAGAAAAGCAATGATCCCAAGGGATGTAATCCCAATGATATAAGACCACTTTTCTTCTTTAATAAACCACCCTATGCGACTGAATATTTTCATAATTTTCCCCTTTATAAACGAAAAAAAGAGCATGACTGCTCTTTTTTAATAACAAGTATAAGATTATTTTCTTAGTCCTAGACGTGTAATTAACTCACGATAACGATTGACATCTTCTTTACGTAAGTATGCAAGTAAGTTACGACGACGTCCAACTTTCTTTAACAATCCACGGTTTGAGTGATGATCTTTCTTGTGTGTTTTCATGTGTTGTGTTAAACGGTTAATTTCTTCCGTTAAAACTGCAACTTGAACTTCCACAGAACCTGTATCATTTTCTTTACGAGCGAAATCATTCATGATTGCTTGTCTTTCTTCTTTTGTTAACATAATTTTCCTCACCTTTCTTTAAGTCCTTCATAACCGCGCGAGCCGTTTGAGGTACGCACTGCCCAGTTATCAAGCCAATACATAATATCACACTCTAAGTTGAATCACAACCAAAATGTTTAATAAATTATATGCTATAATAAATGAAGAAAAGAGGTATAAATAGATGAAAATTGCATGGATTGGAACAGGCGTTATGGGCGCACCAATGGCTTCTCACCTCGCAAAAGGTGGCCACACAATAAAAGCGTATAATCGTACATTTGAGAAAGCACAAAATCTAGAACCTTTAGTTAGTGCACAAACAAGTATTAAAGATACCGTTGAAGATGCAGATATTGTCTTCACCATTGTTGGATATCCAAAAGATGTTGAAGAAACATTTAATGAAATCTTTAAACATGCACCCAAAGGCAGTATCCTTGTGGATATGACCACATCAAGTCCCAGTTTAGCCGCTAAACTGCATACAGAAGGACAAAGCTTAGGATATCACGTCTTGGATGCACCGGTAACAGGCGGCGATCTGGGCGCCATTAACGCCACACTTTCCATTATGGTTGGTGGAGACAAAGTTATTTATAATAAAGTTTATCCATTATTTGAACTCATGGGTAAAACCATTAACTATATGGGAGAAAAAGGAAATGGACAAAACGCCAAACTCGCTAACCAAGCGGCAATCGCTGGATCCATTGCAGGGGCTGCAGAGGCACTGGCTTATGCAAAACTCAAAAACATTGACCTTACAACCATGTTAGATGTGATTGTCGGAGGCAGTGCCTCATCTTGGCAAGCCGCCAACAATGGTCCTAAGATGATTGAAGATGATAAATCACCAGGATTTTTCATCAAACACTTCTTTAAAGACTTAAACTTAATTCTAGATGAAAAAGAAGACTTAAAACTCGATGTTGTAGAAAATGTCGTGAAGATTTATGACACGCTTATTGAAGCAGGTTATAATGACTTTGGTACTCAAGCCATCTTTGATTACTATCTTGATCAATTGAAATAAAAAAGCGGAAATTTCCGCTTTTTCATTTATCTAAATAATTGTACATAATAATAGATACCGCCTGAATAATAGACAGCACATGTTACATAGTAGTAATCTTTTGATAAGATGGCATCTCTATGACTTGGTGAATCCATGAATCCCTCCATGACTTTTTCAACATTAGGGAAACCTTTCGCAATATTTTCACCATAGGCTTCATCATGAACAGTATAAAAAGGCGTCCCATCTGGTCGCTCATGAGACATGACTACAGATATTTCTTTGGCGCGAATTCTTGCGGCTTCTTCAAGTGTTTCATACCAAACATATTCATGAAGGTTTTCTTCTTGTCGGTATTCATTGATTGCCTCAAACATTTCTTTGGCATATAAAATATCGTAGTGGTCTTGGATGATACCGATATTTTGGATTCGCTTGGAAATATCCTTACTCAGCGCAATTCCACCCAATACCAGTAATAAAATTAAAAAAAGACTTAGGATTTTTTTCAACATACGTTTCACCTAAGTCTATTTTATCACATTTTACTGATAAGCTTGTGTTTTTAAAACATTCATTCTTTCAAATGCAAGCTCACTGAGTTCTACACCCTTTAACCTATTATACGTTTCTTTGAAAATGGGTGCATCAAAGTAAACATTCATTTCTTTTTGTGATTCATCAAAGCTTTCTTTGATGTACATCACCACAATGGGTGCTTCAGCTTTTCTTAACATTGAAAAGATGCCATCTTTAAAGGGTAACATATCCTTTTGATAAGAACGCGTGCCTTCTGGAAAGGCTAAAATAGAATGCCCTTCTTTAGAATCTTTAACCGCTTCTTTTAGAATGGTTAAACTTTTCCTTGCATCATCACGATCCAGTGGATAAGACTTACTCATCTTCATAAAGGTTCCGGTCACAATATTTTCAAAGAGTTCCTTTTTCGCAATGAAACGAAAAGGTTGATCAATTGAAGAAAGTGTCACAAAAATATCATTTTGTGATTGATGGTTACACACAAAGATATAGTGTTCATCATTGTTTGGCACAAATCCATGTCTTTTGATACGAATGCGTCTGAAACCAAAATAGTGTTTTGGATACATCTTCATCTCTTTGTATATCTTCTCTGGTGTGCCATATCTTCTTAAAAACTGTGATCTAATCCAATAAAAGGGTAACACCAAGATTGTGATAAACATATTAAACTTCGCCATTTAAAATCACCACCGCCATTGCATAATCTTCATCATGAGAAATTGAAACATTGCCAAGTGATGGAATTGGTTTTCCCAATTCATCTTTCAATACTTCATAATCTTTAAAATCTGTCTTGCCAATTCCTGTACCTTTGGCTTTACTGAACGCTTCTTTTGCGGCATAACGACCAGATAAGAATTCTAATTTTCTTTGGTCTGTATTTAATGCTTCATAAAGTGCACGTTCTTTATCTGTTAAGATACGGTTTAAAAACGTCTCGTTATCGAGATGTTTTTTAAGTCTTGGCATGTATACCAAATCACACCCCAACTGCAAATTTGAGTGTCCCACTGGCTACAACTTTCCCTTCAACTAAGGCTTTTGCCTGTGCAATGCCTACAGGCCCTTTAATTTTTTCAAGTTCAACATGAAGTTCCATTTGGTCTCCTGGAATGACTTGTTGTCTAAATTTTACTTTATCCATACCCGCAAAAAAGGCAATTTTACCTTTGAACTCATCACGACTTAAAAGTACAATCGCACCAGCTTGTGCTAATGATTCCATAATTAAGACTCCAGGATAAACATGTTTTTGTGGAAAATGTCCCATGAATTGCATTTCATTGGCTGAAACATTTTTAATCGCCACAATACTTGTTTCTGACATTTCTTTGACCGCGTCCACCAATAAAAATGGATAACGATGGGGAATGATTTCTTGGATTTGATTACTGTTTAATAACATTTTATTCACCATACTTTCTGAAGAGAATAATGGCATTGTGCCCCCCAAATCCCAGTGAGTTACTCATCGCAACCTTTACATCATGTTTGATGGCTTTATTGGGAACAACATCTAAATCACATGCCTCATCCACTGTTTCGTAGTTAATAGTGGGTGGAATGATGCCTTTTTCAATGGTTTTAATTGAAAGGACTGCTTCAATACCACCCGTACCACCTAAAGCATGACCATGCATGGATTTTGTGGATGATACTTTTAAAGCTTTCGCATGATCTTCAAAGACATCTTTAATCGCTTGAGTTTCAAACTTATCGTTTAAAGGTGTTGAAGTTCCATGTGCATTAATATAATCAACATCAGTGGGTTTAATGTTTGCATCTTGAAGTGCTTGTTTCATCGCACGGGTTGCCCCTTCACCTGATGGCGCCGTGATGTGATAAGCATCTGATGTAGAACCATAACCAATCACTTCTGCATAAATTTTTGCGTTACGATTTAAAGCATGTTCCAGTGATTCTAAGATTAATATCCCTGCCCCTTCTCCCAGCACAAAACCATTACGGTTTTTATCAAATGGACGTGATGCAATATGTGGGTTTTCTTCTGTGGATAGGGCTGATAAAGCATTGAATCCTGCAAGTGTATAAGGATTGACACCAGCTTCAGTCCCCCCTGCAATCATGACTTCTGCATAACCATGTTGAATATGTCTGAATGCATCACCAATTGCATGAGTCCCTGCAGCACAGGCTGTTGTGACAGCGGTACTGTGGTTTTTTGCATCCGCTGCAATCGCAACATTACCACTGGCCATATTTGGAATGATCATTGGGATAAACATCGGTGGAATTTTTCCATAGCCACCTTTAAATGCGCGGTTTAAATCTTTCGCAAATGTTTGCATACCACCCATTCCGGTACCCAAAATCACACCCAACTCATAAGGGTCATGATTTTCATCAAGTCCTGCATCTTTTAATGCTTCTAAAGATGCATAAACAGCATATTGAGAAAATAAGTCTTGACGTCGAATATCACGTCTACTTAAGTATTTTTCTGCATCAAAGTCTTTGACTTGTGCTGCAATTTTAACTTTTAAATCTGATGTATCAAATGATTCAACATTTTCAACACAATTTTTTCCGTCAATGGCATTTTGGTATGCTTCATTGACATCGTTTCCTAACGGACTGACAATTCCAAGTCCAGTCACAACAACGCGTTTTCTCATAAGACCATTCCTCCACATACGTTCAGTGTTTGACCTGTAATATAGGCCGCTTTATCTGATACTAAAAATGATACAGCATTCGCAATATCTTGAACTTCTCCAAGTTTACCCAGCGCAATATTATCTTTAATATTTTGTGTAATGCCTTCTCCCAAACTTTGAGTCATATCTGTTTGAATAAAGCCAGGTGCCACACAGTTTACACGGATGTTTCTTGGCGCAAATTCTTTTGCGAGTGATTTACTAAAGCCAATAAGTCCTGCTTTACTTGCGGCGTAGTTTGCTTGTCCAACATTTCCAATGAGGCCAATGACTGATGTAATATTGACAATGGATCCTTCTTTACTTCTTAAAAGTTGTCTAGAAAAAGCTTTAACCATATTAAAAGGCCCTTTTAAGTTAACATCTAAAACAGATGAAAACTCTTTTTCATCCATTCTCAAAATCAGGTTATCTTTAACAATCCCTGCATTATTGACAAGAACAGAGATAATGCCAAATTCATTTTTGAGTGATTCCGCAAAATCTTGAACTTTTTCAAAGTTTGAAGCGTCCACTTGTTTTAATTTGAAGTTTTCACTCTCAAGTTTTTCAATGAGGCTTGGATCATAATCACTGACATAAGTTCCCACCACAAAATAACCATCTTTTTCAAGTTGTTTTGAAATGGCAAGACCAATACCTTTTGTTGCACCTGTTACAACAGCTATTTTTCTATCCATGAAAGACACTCCTTTAATGTTTCTTGATCGTATACATTGAATGTATCAATCTCTTTATTGATTTCCCTAACAAATTTTACAATCGTATTTTTTGGACCCACCTCGATTATTGTATCCACACCTTCATCAAGCATCTTTTGAATGGAATCTGCCATTAAGGTAGGTTCTGAGATTTGGCGAGACAATGTATCCGCAAAGTTATCATCTTGAATCTTTGCTTCTACGTTGTTGATGAAAGGTACTTTTGGTTTTGAAAAGTTAAGAGGTGCTATAATTTCTTTTAGTTTCTTGGTTTCATCTTTTAATAAAGACATGTGTGATACGGTCGATACCTTCAGCATTAAAGCACGAATTTTTTGTGCTTTTAAATCTTGGACCACTGCATCCAGTTCATCTTTTTTACCACCAATCACAATTTGTGATGGTGTGTTGACATTACATACTTCAATATTTGTGCCTTTTAGTGCATCTTCAATACTTTGTCTGTCAGTACGAACACACGCTGCCATGGCGGTTTCAAAAGGTTCAAAAGCTTGAGACATCAGGCGTGCACGTTTTTGAATCACTTGTAGGGCTTGTTTAAAATCTAAGATTTCAGCACTGACTAAAGCGTTATATTCTCCCAGTGAAAGACCTGCCACCATATCAGGGGTAATCCCTTTTTCTTTAAGAACTGTATCCAGTACAACACCCAGTGTAAAGAGTGCAGGCTGCGTGTATTCTGTTTGGTGAAGTTTTTCTTCATCCAAGTTTAAAACATCATATCCAAGTATTTCTTGAGCTTCTAAATAAAGCGCTTTTGCGGATGGATATGTTTCAGCGAGATCCTTCCCCATATAAAGAAATTGCTGACCTTGGCCAGCAAAAATAAATCCGATTTTCATTACTTGTTGTTTTCGATATAAGCTACAATGTCGCCCACCGTATTAAGCTCAAGAATATCTTCAGTTGGGACTTCTACATCGAGTTCATCTTCAAGTTCCATGACAATTTCCATCACTGCGATTGAATCTGCATCCAAATCTTCCATGATGTTTGCGTCATCTTTTACTTGTTCAAGTTCTAAATCTAAAATATCTGCAATAATTTTTTTAACTGTTTCGTTCATTTTAATGTCTCCTTTTTTTACTTTGACTATCAAACTATAGTAATTTTTAATGCCTTTGTCAAGCCCACTCTATATAACTTGTGCCATAACTTAAACCACCACCAAAGGCGATCATGATGATTTTCATACCTGGCTTGAGTAAGTTTTGTTGGTTCGCTTCATCCAATAAGAGGGGCACACTGGCTGAAGAAGTATTTCCAACACGATCTACGTTGATTAAGAATTTATCCATATCAAGTCTTAAAAGCTTTGCGCCTGTTTCTATGATTCTTTGGTTCGCTTGGTGTGCAATGATGTAATCAATCTCAGATAAGTCAAGATTGTTTTTTTCTAAAATCTCTAAGACACCATTTCTCAAAGCACTTACCGCAAACTTAAACACTTCACGACCACTCATTTTAAAATATGGATTTTTGAGCTTCTCTCTTTTCACAAACGGATTGTGAAAATCACTGGAACTGGGAAGTGTGAGTGATGCATCTTTATCAGAGATACTGTGGATGATGGAATCAAAGGCATTGGTTTCATCATGTTCTAAAACTACAGCCCCTGCAGCGTCTCCAAACAAGATCGCAGTACTACGGTCTTCAAAATCTAAGACGCGTGAATTGAAATCTACGCCAATCACTAAGATGCGCTTATAAATCCCTGATTTGATAAACGCCCTTGCGGTGTGGAGTGTAAATAAAAACCCAGAACATGCCGCATTAATATCAAATGCTGGGATGTACGCTTCAATACCCAGGTGATGCCTTACACTTGAGGCAACGGTTGGAATAAGATCATCTGGTGTATAAGTACCCACTAAGATACAATCAATACTTTCTTTATCAATGCCTTCTAAAGCTTTTTTAGACGCTTCAAGTGCCATATGAACGGATGAAGTATCTTCAAAGTAGCGTGAAGCAATGCCTGTTCGTTGTTGGATCCATGCATCATTGGTATCCATAATCTTTTCTAAATCAAAGTTTGTGACTTTGGTTTTTGGGATGTATGATCCTGTACTAAGAATTTTGGCGCTCATGAATCACTTCACCCATCTTTCTAAATTTATCCTCACGCATTTTTTGTATGCGTCCTGGTTTTAATTTGTTGTATTTCATCAGTGTACTGATGAGTGTTCGTTTAATCTTATTCATCGTATCTTCATTTTCTTCGAAGATACGATCAATGATTCCCAAACGTTTTAAATCATGGCTGGTAATTTTCATCATCCCTGCCACTTCTTTTGCCTTGGAAGCATCTTTAAATAAAATAGACGCAAAACCTTCTGGTGAAAGAATGGAATAGATTGCGTTTTCAAGCATCCATACTTCATTACTTACGGCTAAGGCTAAAGCCCCACCACTACCTGCTTCACCCAAGATGATCGCAATGGTTGGCACTGTAAGTTCCATCATTTGAAGTAAGTTTTGGGCAATGGCTTCGCCCTGTCCTCTTTCTTCAGCACCCAGTCCTGGATAAGCACCGGGTGTATCAATAAAGGTGATGATGGGTCGGTTAAACTTCTCAGCCTGTTTCATAAGACGCAGTGCTTTACGATATCCTTCAGGATGAACCATCCCAAAGTTACGCTTGATATTCTCTTCTGTACTTTTGCCCTTCACAATCCCAATGACGGTACACGGAAGCTTATTGAGCATCCCAAGTCCCCCCACAACTGCCCCATCATCACCATAATAACGGTCCCCATGAAGTTCAATGAAATCATTGAAGATATGGTTGATATAATCAAGTGCGCTGGGTCTTTCCTTATCACGTGCCATTAAAACACGATCCCAAGGGGTTAGGGTTTGTTTAATTTGATTTTGAAGATGCACAAGACTTTGTTCGAGTTCTCTTGTTTCAACACCCTCTTTTTTAAGGGCTTTGATTTCTTCTTCTAATACTTTTAATCTTTCTTTCATGCTATCACTCCATGATAATCTAACAGTAAGGATAGTGTTTGTTTGAGGTTCTCTCGAGACACGATTTTATCAATAAATCCTTTTTCGAGTAAAAACTCAGCACTTTGAAATCCTTCTGGAAGATCTTCTTGAATCGTTTGTGCAATGACACGGGGTCCTGCAAATCCGATTAAAGCTTTTGGTTCTGCCAAGATGATATCACCAAGACTTGCAAAGCTGGCCGTAACACCACCGGTTGTAGGGTCTGTTAAACAAGATATATATAAGCCCCCATGTTTTTGAAACTTACCCACAGCACCACTGGTTTTTGCCATTTGCATTAAGCTCATCATGCCTTCTTGCATTCTGGCACCCCCTGATGCCGCAAAGAGGATGACTGGTTTTTTCTGCTTTGTAGCACGCTCAAAAGCACGTGTTATTTTCTCGCCCACAACAGTTCCCATAGAACCCATCATAAAATCTGGATCCATAATGACCGCGATGACGGATTTGTTGTAAATCTTTGCTTCTGCACACACAACCGCATCATAAACGCCCAAACTTTCTGATAAGTTTTCTAATTTCTCATCGTAGTTGGGGAAATTAAGTGGGTTGACTGATTTCACAATGTGATTAAATACGTGAAATTCATCAAACACAAGTTTTGCGCGTTGCACAATATGCATGCGTAAATGATGGCCACATTGATCACACACGCGGTGATTTTGATTTAACTTAATCGCATCCAGTGTTGCATCGCATTTGGGACATTTTTCATATAAACCATCTGGTATTTCAATTCTTTTATTTAAGAAATCAAAGCCTTTCAGTTCATTTACTTTTTGTTTTTTATCTTTAATATTTTTTAACACATTCTCACCTATCCTCTAACATACTTTGAATTAAGGATGTATCGTAACGATGATCTAAGAATTTCTCATTGAGTAAAACTTCAAGCAAGAAATCAACATTGGTATCAATCCCATCAATATCAAGCTCTTCTAAAGCACGAATGCTTTTCTCAATGACTTCATCACGCGTTTTAGCATGTAAGATAACTTTTGCGATCATCGAATCATAAAATGGTAAAACCGTATAGCCTGAATAGATAAAGGAATCAATTCTGACACCATAGCCACCAGGAAAGTGGACACTCGTTAAAGGACCACTACTGGGTCTAAAGTTCTCATAAGGGTTTTCCGCTGTAATTCTCAGCTCCATCGCAACACCTTGTGCGAATAAGTCTTCTTGTTTGAAACTTAATCTTTTACCTTGAGCAATCCCAAGTTGTTCTTTGATTAAATCAACCCCTGATATCATTTCACTGATGGGGTGTTCTACTGGGATTCTTGTATTCATTTCAATAAAGTAAAAGTTTTCTTGGTTATCCATAATATATTCCATTGTGCCACATGATTCATAACCAACTTCTTTTGCCGCTTTAACGCTGACTTCATAGAGTTTGTTTTTAGTTTCTTGACTTAAGTTTGTACAAGGTGCTTCTTCAATCATTTTTTGATTGTTTCTTTGAACAGAACATTCCCTTTCGAAGACATGTGCAACATTACCATATTTATCTGCGACAATTTGTACTTCAATATGGCGTGGTTTCTCAACAAACTTTTCTATATAAACGTCGCCATTTCCAAAAGCCATCTTGGCTTCTTGAACCGCTTGTAAATAGAGATGTTCTAAATCCTTCTCTTCATAACATAAGCGCATCCCACGTCCCCCACCGCCAGCGCTGGCTTTAATGAGCAGTGGATAACCAATGTGTTTTGCGTTTTCAAAAGCTTCATTGACATCTTTAACTAAACCTTTAGAACCTGGCACGGTTGGAACGCCTGCTTTTTTCATGGTTTGGCGTGCTTTGTCTTTATCACCCATCAATTCAATCAGTGACGATGAAGGACCAATAAATTCAATCCCCATTCTTTCACATGCACGCGCAAAGTCTGCATTTTCACTTAAAAATCCATAACCTGGATGAATGGCATGGGCGCCACTGTTGACGCACGCTTGTAAGATGGCATTTTGATTTAGATATGAATTAGACAGATGATGATCACCAATACAAATGGCTTCATCTGCTAAAAGGACATGCAGCGAATCCTTATCTACACTTGAATAAACAGCCACAGTGCTTAAGTTGAGTTCACGACATGCTCTAATAATACGAACCGCAATTTCACCACGGTTCGCAATTAATATTTTTTGAATCATACAATCTTAAATAACGGTTGATCAAATGAAACCGCGTCTCCATCTTTGACCAAGATTTCTTCAATGACACCAGAAGTTGTGGCTTTAATTTCATTCATAACTTTCATGGCTTCAATGATACATAAGATATCTCCGCTTTCTACATGCATCCCTTTTGAAACAAATGCGGGTTTATCTGGTGATTGTTTACTGTAAAAAACACCGACCAAGGGTGCATTGATTGTGTTCTCTAAAGCGGCTTCAAGTGCTACCGTTTTTTCTGATACGGGCATCGCAACATTTTGTACCACGGGTGCATGACTCGCTTTTTTGA
>RRZT010078594.1_pt1 | contig 29982 bp, 32 predicted proteins | sample 2165551 | NCBI WGS metagenome assembly RRZT01 (sample SAMN10456910, study PRJNA506462) | wastewater metagenome | biome: wastewater; feature: sludge; material: wastewater sludge; isolation source: wastewater sludge with Escherichia coli K12::gfp cells carrying plasmid... | place: USA: Moscow, Idaho...
CCGGGCTGCGAGGTGATCGTCGTCGACAACGGTTCGACCGACGATTCGGCCGAGGTGATTGCGCGCTATGCGGACCGGGTGAGGGTGGTACGCCAGCCGGTCAACATCGGCCAGGGCCAGGGCTACAACCTCGGCATCGCGGCGGCGCGCGGCCAGTGGATCGTCTGGCTGGATGCCGACGACCTGCTCGATCCGGACGCGATCGCCACCTGCCTGGCCGCGGCCGACGACAGCACCGCCAAGGTCCAGTACGCGCTGCGCCTGATCGACGCCGAGGGCCGGCCGCTCGGCGGCACCATGCCCTATCTCAGTCACCACGGCGATGTGGTGCCGATCATCCGCCGGCTGGGCCACTACGCCGGCCCGCCCGGCAGCGGCAATCTCTACCGGCTGCGTGCGGTCGCGCCCTATTTCCCGGTCGAACCGAAGGACTGGCCGATCTGCACCGACACCGTGCCGTTCCTGACCGCGCCCTTCCACGGCCGCGTGGTCCATGTCGAGCGTCCGCTGGGCAGCTACCGGCTGCACCGCAAGCCGGCCGACCGCGATGCGCCGGGCTACCGCGGCAACTACAGCGGCAGCGTCGGCCAGGAGGTGCGGCTGGTGGTCGACAGCCGCGAGCGCACGCTCGAGCTGCTGCGCCAGCGCTCGGGCTTCTGCATCGACGCGCCGGCGCTGATGCTGCCCACGCATGTGCGCCACCGCATCACCTCGTGGCGCTGGGCGCGCGAGTCCCACCCCTTTCCCGAGGACAGCGCCGAGAGCCTGTGGGCGCTGATGCGCGCGTCGCTGCAGCACTGTCCCGGCTATGGCGAGGCGCAGCGCGCGGCGCTGCTGGCCTGGGCGGCCGGCGCGCTCTTCCTGCCCGCGCCGATGGCCGGCGCGGTGATGAACGGCGCGCAGCCGCTGCGCGAGGCGCTGGACCGCTGGCGTCGCCGCTCCATTTCCTGATTCGACCGCCGAGAAGAAGTCCGCCATGAACGACGACACGACTGACGACACGAACGATCCGACGAGGGCGGACCGCCTGCTGCCGGCCTGCCGCTTCTGCGGCACGCCGCTGCGCACCAGCTTCGTCGACCTGGGCCTGAGCCCGCTGTGCCAGACCCACATCGAGGCGCACCAGCTCGGCGAGATGGAGCGCTTCTATCCGCTGCATGCGCGCGTGTGCGAGCAGTGCTTCCTGGTGCAGCTGCCGGCCTTCGTCGCGCCGGACGAGATCTTCGGCGAGTACGCCTACTTCTCGTCCTTCTCGTCGAGCTGGGTCGAGCATGCGCGCCGCTACACCGCGCAGATGATCGCGCGCTACCGGCTCGGTGCGCACAGCCGCGTCGTCGAGGTCGCCAGCAACGACGGCTATCTGCTGCAGCACTTCGTCGCCGCCGGCGTGCCGGTGCTGGGCATCGAGCCGGCGGCCAATGTCGCGCGCGCCGCCGAGGCCCGCGGCGTGCCGACCCGGGTGGACTTCCTGGGCGAGGCCACCGGCCGGGCGATCGCGGCCGAGTTCGGCGCCGCCGACCTGGTGCTGGGCAACAACGTGCTGGCCCATGTGCCCGACATCAACGACTTCGTGCGCGGGCTGCGCGCGCTCTTGGCGCCCGCGGGCGTCATCACGATGGAGTTCCCGCACCTGATGCGGCTGATCGAGCGCAACCAGTTCGACACCATCTACCACGAGCACTTCAGCTACCTGTCGTTCTCGACGGTGGAGCGCATCTTCGCCGCGCACGGCCTGGTGCTGCACGATGTGGAGGAACTGCCGACGCACGGCGGCTCGATCCGCATCCACGCGCGCCACGCCGCGAATGCGGCGCTGCCGGTGGGCGAGCGCGTGGCCGAGATGCGCGAGCGCGAGCGCACGCTGGGCTATCACGCGATCGAGCGCTATCTCGGCTTCGGCGAGCAGGTCCGGCAGGTCAAGCACCGGCTGCTGTCCCACCTGATCGAGGCGAAGGCGGCCGGCCGCAAGGTGGTGGGCTACGGCGCGCCGGGCAAGGGCAACACGCTGCTGAACTACTGCGGCATCCGCAGCGACTTCCTCGACTTCACCGTCGACGCCAATCCCTACAAGCAGGGCAAGTTCACGCCCGGCACCCGCATCCCGATCCTCGCGCCCGAGGCGCTGCGCCAGGCGCGGCCCGACGAGGTGCTGATCCTGCCGTGGAACCTGAAGGACGAGATCGTCGAGCAGCACGGCTACATCCGCGAATGGGGCGGGCGCTTCATCGTGCCGATCCCGCAGCTCGAGGTGATCACGCCATGAACGCCGCCGTCATCGATCCCGCCTTCTGGCGCGGCCGCCGGGTGATGCTGACCGGCCACACCGGCTTCAAGGGCGCCTGGCTGGGGCTGCTGCTGCACCGGCTCGGCGCCGAGGTGCTGGGCTTCTCGCTGCCGCCGCCGACCACGCCCAGCCTGTTCGATCTGGCCGGCGTCGGCGCCGACCTGCGCATCGTCACCGGCGACGTGCGCGACGCCGCGGCGCTGGCGGCGGCGGTGCGCGACTTCGCGCCCGAGGTGCTGCTGCACATGGCCGCGCAGTCGGTGGTGCTGGACTCGTATGCCGATCCGCTGGGCACCTACTCGACCAACGTGATGGGCACCGCGAACCTGCTCGAGGCGGTGCGCCGCGCCGGCCTGACGCGGCCGCTGGCGCTGGTCAACGTCACCACCGACAAGGTCTATCACAACCAGCGCTGGCTCTGGAGCTACCGCGAGAACGAGGCGCTGGGCGGGCGCGATCCGTACTCGAACAGCAAGGCCTGCTCGGAGCTGGTGACCCAGTCCTTCGTCGCCTCCTTCTTCCCGCCGGAGCGGCGGGCCGAGCACGGCGTCGCGGTGGCCTCGGCACGCGCGGGCAACGTCATCGGCGGCGGCGACTGGACGCCGCACCAGCTGGTGCCGGCGATCATCGCCGCGGCGCAGGCCGGGCAGCCGGTGGCGCTGCGCAACCCGGCCGGCGTGCGGCCCTGGCAGCATGTGCTCGACTGCCTGCACGGCTACCTCGGCCTGGCCGAGCGGCTGCTGCGCGAGCCGCATCGGGCGGCCGGCGACTGGAACTTCGGGCCGCCCTCCGACGAGGTGGTCACCGTCGCGCAGGTGGCCGAGGGCGTTGCCCGCCACTGGGCGCTGTCGCCGGCCTGGACCCAGGCGCCGGGCGAGCGTCCGCCCGAGGAGCCCGAGCTGCGCCTGGACTGCAGCAAGGCCGCGCGCCAGCTGGGCTGGCGCTGCCGGCTGGCGACGCCGCAGGCGCTGGACTGGGTCGCGCAGTGGCATCTGCGCCATCAGGCGGGCGAGGGCGCACGCCGGATCTGCCTGGACCAGATCGACGCCTTCCTGGCGCATCTGGGGCTGGATGTCGGCGTGCATGTCGGCGCGGAGGCGCCGCGATGAGCACGCTGCGCTGCGTCGCGCTGGCGATCGAGGGCGCCTTCCGGCTCGAGCCGCAGCCGGTGGAGGACGAGCGCGGCGGCTTCGCGCGGCTGTGGTGCCGCGACACGCTGCGCGCGGCCGGCCTGGACGAGGCGCGGCTGGCGGTGATGCAGACCAGCGCGTCCTTCAATCGCCGCGCCGGCACGCTGCGCGGCCTGCATTTCACCTGGCCGCCGGCGCAGGAGGCCAAGGTGGTGCGCTGCGCACGCGGGCGCATGCTCGACGTGCTGCTCGACCTGCGGCCCGGCTCGCCGACCTGGCTGCGCCATGTCGCGGTCGAGCTGGATGCCGGGACGCGCCAGTCGCTGGTGGTGCCGGCGGGCGTCGCGCACGGCTTCCAGACCCTGGTCGACGACACCGAGGTCCACTACATGATGAACGAGGCCTGGCGGCCGGACTGCGCCGCCGGCGTGCGCCCGGACGATCCGGCCTTCGGCGTGGCCTGGCCGCTGCCGGTCGCGGCGATCTCCGAGCGCGACCGCGACGCGCCCGACTTCGACGCCGACGCGCACCGCCGGCGCTGGTCGGCCGGCGGGGAGGGCCGCTGATGGCGCTGCTGCTTGACGAGCTGCGCTCGGCCGACGGCGCCGCCGAGGCCGGCGCGCAGGCCTGGCGCCTGGCCGAGGCGATGTATCCGCTGTGCCGCAGCCTGACGGGCGCCGGCGTGCGCGCCACGCTCGACCTGATCGAGACGCAGGGCGGCCTGCCGCTGCAGCGCACCGAGGTGCCCAGCGGCACGCCGGTGCACGACTGGGAGGTGCCGCTCGAGTGGAACGTGCGCGACGCCTGGATCGCCGATGCCGCCGGCCGGCGGGTCGTCGACTTCCGCGCCCACAACCTGCACCTGATGAGCTACTCGGTGCCGGTGCGCCGGCAGATGACGCTGGAGGAACTGCAGCCGCACCTGCACTCGCTGCCCGAGCGGCCCGACGACATTCCCTACCGCACCAGCTACTACCGCGAGCACTGGGCCTTCTGCCTGCGCCACCGCGACCGCGAGCGCCTCGGGCCCGGCCCCTACGAGGTGGTGGTCGACAGCACGCTGGCGCCGGGCCACCTGACGCTGGCCGAGTTCGTCGTGCCGGGCCAGAGCGACGACGAGATCCTGGTCCACACCCATGTCTGCCATCCCTCGCTGGCCAACGACAACCTCGCCGGCATCGCGGTGGCGGTCGAACTGGCGCGGGCGCTGGGACGCAGCCGGCCGCGCCACACCTGGCGCTTCATCTTCGCGCCCGGCACGATCGGCTCGCTGACCTGGCTGGCGCTGCGCCCGCAAGTGCTGCCGCGGGTGCGCGCCGGCCTGGTGCTGGGCCTGCTGGGCGACGGCGCGCCGCTGCAGTACAAGCGCAGCCGCCGCGGCGACACGCTGACCGACCGCGCCGCCGCGCATGTGCTGGCCGGCATCGAGGGCGCGCGCCTGCTCGACTTCGAGCCCTACGGCTACGACGAGCGCCAGTACGGCTCGCCCGGCTTCGACCTGCCGGTGGGGCGGCTGACCCGCTCGGTCAACGGCGGCTACCCCGAATACCACTGCAGCGCCGACGACATGACGCTGCTGCGCCCGGAATCGCTGGCCGGCGCGCTGCAGGCGCTGGCGCGGCTGGCGCAGGTGCTCGACGGCAACCGCCGCCTGCTCAACCTCAGCCCCTTCGGCGAGCCGCGGCTGGGCCGGCGCGGGCTCTACCGCAGCACCGGCGGCCACGCGCCGGGCGCCTTCGAGCACGCGCTGCTGTGGGTGCTGAGCCAGTCCGACGGCACGCACGACCTGCTGGCCATCGCCGAGCGCGCGCGGCTGCCCTTCGAGGCGATCGAGGCCGCCGCCGAGGCGCTGCAGCAGGCCGGGCTGCTGCGCGATCTCGCGCCGGGCGAGCCCGCCCCGGCCTTCACGATCCCTGGCTCCCAGACCCCGAAAGGCACCCCGACATGAAAGTCGTCCTGTTCTGCGGCGGACTCGGCACGCGGCTGCGCGAGCATTCCGACACCATCCCCAAGCCGCTGGTCAACATCGGCGTGCGGCCGATCCTGTGGCACCTGATGCGCTACTACGCGCACTTCGGCCACAAGGAATTCATCCTCTGCCTGGGCTACCGCGGCGACCTGATCCGCGACTATTTCCTGAACTACAACGAGTGCCTGTCGAACGACTTCGTGCTCAGCGAGGGCGGCCGGCGCATCGAGCTGATGCGCAGCGACCTGCAGGACTGGAAGATCACCTTCGTCGACACCGGCCTGCACGCCAACATCGGCCAGCGCCTGCTGCGGGTGCGCCAGCACCTCGGCGACGACGAGGAGTTCCTGGCCAACTATGCCGACGGCCTGAGCGACCTGCCGCTGGACCGCCACATCGCCGAGTTCCGCGCGCGCGGCGCCACCGCCAGCTTCGTCGCGGTGCCTTCGCCGCAGAGCTTCCACACGCTGCACGGCGACGAGGACGGCCTGGTGACCTCCTTCGGCCCGATGAGCGAGGCCAGCCCCTTCTGGATCAACGCCGGCTTCTTCTGCCTGCGCCGCGAGATCTTCGACCTGATCGAGGAGGGCGACGAGCTGGTGGAGGCGCCGTTCCAGCGCCTGATCGCGCAGCGCCGCCTGGGCGTGTTCCGCTACCGCGGCTTCTGGCAGGCGATGGACACCTTCAAGGACAAGATCACCTACGACCGCATGGAAGGCCGCGGCGAGTGCCCGTGGATGGTCTGGAAGGACGCGCGCCTGCAGGGGGCGGCCTGATGCTTCGGCTCGATCCGGCCGCCGGGCGCCAGCGGCTGCATCTGCTGTGCCTGGGGGCGCACAGCGATGATCTGGAGATCGGCTGCGGCGGCGCGCTGCTGCGCTGGCTGGCCGAGGTGCCCGAGCTGCACCTGACCTGGGTGGTGCTGAGCGCACCGGGCGAGCGCGCCCGGGAGGCGCGGCGCAGCGCGCGTGCGCTGATGAAGGGCGCGGCCGGGCTGGAGATCGTCATCGGCGACTTCGCGGACGCGCAGTTCCCGGCCGAGCTGCCGCGGCTGAAGGCCTTCCTGGCCGAGCTGGGCCGGCGGGTGTCGCCCGATCTGGTGCTGACGCACCGGCTGGAGGACCGCCACCAGGACCACCGCACGGTGGCCGAGCTGACCTGGCAGACCTGGCGCGACCATCTGATCCTCGAGTACGAGATCCCGAAGTACGAGGGCGATCTCGGCCAGCCCAATGTCTATGTGCCGCTGACGGCCGAGCAGGCCCGGCGCAAGGTCCGCCACCTGATGCGCCACTTCGGCAGCCAGCGCTCGAAGGCCTGGTTCTCGGAGGCGACCTTTCGCGGCCTGATGGCGCTGCGCGGCATCGAATGCCGCGCGCCCGACGGCCACGCCGAGGCGCTGCACGCGCGCAAGGTGGTTCTGTGAGCGCAGACGGGCTGCCGCCGCAGCGGCTGGTGCTGCTCAGCGGCGGCTCGCGCGGGCTGGGCGCGGCGCTGGCGGCGGGCTGGCGCGGCGAGGGCTGGCGGGTGCTGACGCTGTCGCGCACCGAGCCGCCCGACACGCCGCCGGGCGACTGGATCCGCGCCGATCTGGCCGATCCGGTCGCGGCCGGCGCCGCGCTGTCGGCGGCGCTGGCCGGCATCGATCCGGCCAGCGTGGCGGCGCTGATCGTGCTGCACAACGCCGCGACGCTGGAGCCGCTCGGCCCGGTCGAGCAGGCCGCGCCCGAGGCGCTGGCCGCCGGGCTGCAGGTCGGTCTGATCGCCGGGGTCACGCTGCTGGCCGCCGCGATGGCGCATTTCCGCGCCAGCCCGGGGCGCAAGATCGTCGCGCAGGTCAGCTCGGGCGCGGCGCTGCGCAGCCACGCCGGGCTGACGGTCTACGGCGCGGCCAAGGCCGGTCTGGATCATTTCATCCGCGGGCTGGCGGTCGACGAGGCGACGCAGTGCCGGCCCTTTCTCCCGGTCGCGCTCGATCCGGGCGCGATGGACACCGCGATGCAGCAGCGCCTGCGCCAGCGGAATGCGGCCGGCAGCCGCCAGCGCGAGCAGGCCGGCCAGCTCGGGGCGGTGGAGGAGGTCGCGGCGTGGATGCGCGCGCTGCTGGCCTCACCCGGGCTGAAGCCGGGCTCGCGCCATCATGTGCGCGACGGGCTGGCCGGCGTCGCCTGACCGAGCCCGGCCCAGGCCTGTGGCCGGGCCGCGGCGATGCCGGCGAGCTGCAGCACCCGCTCGACCGTCTCGTCGACCAGCTCGGCGATGGTCTGCGGCCGGTGGTAGAAGGCCGGCAGCGGCGGGAAGACGATGCCGCCCATCTCGGTGACGGCGGTCATGTTGCGCAGATGCGCGAGGTTGAACGGCGTCTCGCGCACCATCAGGATCAGGCGGCGGCGCTCCTTGAGCGTCACATCGGCCGCGCGGGTCAGCAGGTTGTCGCCGAAGCCGTGCGCGATCGCGGCCAGCGTCTTCATCGTGCAGGGCGCGATCACCATCGCCGCGGTGTCGAAGCTGCCGCTGGCGATGCAGGCGCCGATCTCGCCGGGCGCATGCGCGACCGCGGCCAGCGACTCCAGCGCGCGCCGGTCCAGGCCGCATTCGTGGTGCACGTTGAGCACGCCCGAGGGCGTGACCACCAGGTGCGTCTCGACGCCCAGGTCGCGCGCGCGTTCCAGCAGGCGCACGCCATAGGCCGCGCCGGACGCCCCGGTGATGCCGACGACCAGCCGCGGGCGCGTCGCCGGGGCGGTCATCGCGTCCGGCATCAGGCCTTCGGGGCCAGCAGCTGCTGCAGCTCGCCGGCCTGGTACATCTCCATCATGATGTCCGAGCCGCCGACGAATTCGCCGTTGATGTAGAGCTGCGGGATGGTCGGCCAGCTCGAGTAGTCCTTGATGCCCTGGCGGATCGCCGGATCCTCGAGCACGTTGACGGTGGTGATCTGGCTGACGCCGCAGGCCTTCAGGATCTGCACCGCGCGGCCGGAGAAGCCGCACTGCGGAAACTGGGCGGTGCCCTTCATGAACAGGACAACCGGGTTGCCCTTGACGAGTTCGTCGATCTGCTGGTGGGTGCTCATGGCGTGGTTCGGGGGGAGTGGGAAAGAGGATCGGGAATCAGGGCCGATTTATAAGGCAAAGCGGCAGGCGTCGGCCTGCGGACCGCAAGAGACCGCGCCGCTCAGTCCGGTCGGCGCGCGCCGGTGCAGCGGCGGTGGCCGGCCAGGTCCTGGCGGTGCGACACCGCCTGCCAGCCGGCCGCATGCAGCAGCGCGGCGACCGCGTCGGCCTGGTCGTGGCCGTGTTCGAGCAGCAGCCAGCCGCCGGGCGCCAGATGCGCGGGCGCGTCGGCGACGATCTGGCGGATCGCGTCCAGGCCGTCGGCGCCGGAGGTCAGCGCCAGGATCGGTTCGTGGCGCAGCGCCGGCAGGTGGGCGTCGCCCTCGGCGATGTAGGGCGGGTTGCTGACGATCAGGTCGAACATGCGCCCGGCCAGCGGCGCGAACCATGCGCCCTCATGCCAGTCGACCGCCAGACCCAGCCGCTCGCCGTTGCCGCGCGCGACCGTCAGCGCCGCCGGGCTGAGGTCGACCGCGCTGACCTGCGCATCCGGCCGCCGCGACTTGAGCGCCAGCGCGACGGCGCCGCTGCCGGTGCCCAGATCGACCAGCGCGCGGCCCGGCGGCAGCGCGGCCAGCACGTCGAGCGCCCAGTCGACCAGCGTCTCGGTGTCGGGCCGCGGGTCGAGCACGTCGGGCGTGACCGCCAGCATCAGGCCGTGGAACTCGTGCTGGCCGGTGAGATAGGCGACAGGCACGTCGTCGCGCCGCCGGGCCAGCCAGTCCTGCCAGCGCGCCTGCTGCGCGTCGTCGAGCGGCGCGTCGTCGTGCGTCAGCAGCCAGGTGCGCGAGCGCACCAGCAGCGCGCCGAGCAGCGCCATCGCGTCCGCGCGGTCCAGCCCCTGCGCACGCGCTTGCCGCAGCGCCTCGGCGACGGTGGTCATGCCTGCGCTTCCATCTCGGCGAGCAGCTCGGCGGCGCGCGCGGCCTTCAGCGCGGCGATGACCTCGTCCAGGTCGCCTTCCATGATGGCGCCCAGCTTGTAGAGCGTCAGGTTGATGCGGTGGTCGGTCAGGCGCCCCTGCGGGAAGTTGTAGGTGCGGATGCGGTCGGAGCGGTCGCCCGAGCCGATCAGGCCCTTGCGGGTCGCGGCCTCGCGGGCCTGGCGCTCCAGCCGTTCCTTGTCGCGCAGCCGCGCGGCCAGCACCGCCAGCGCCCGGGCCTTGTTGCGGTGCTGGCTGCGGTCGTCCTGGCATTCGGCCACCAGCCCGGTCGGCAGGTGGGTGACGCGCACCGCCGAGTCGGTCTTGTTGATGTGCTGGCCGCCGGCGCCGCTGGCGCGGAAGGTGTCGATGCGCAGCTCGGCCGGGTTGAGCGTGACCTCCTCGGCCTCGTCCGGCTCGGGCAGCACCGCCACCGTGCAGGCGCTGGTGTGGATGCGCCCCTGCGTCTCGGTGGCCGGCACGCGCTGCACCCGGTGGCCGCCGGACTCGAACTTCAGCGCTTCATAGACCGTGTCGCCGGCCAGCCGCACGACCACTTCCTTGTAGCCGCCGAGGTCGGATTCGTTCGCCGACATGATCTCGGCCTGCCAGCCCTGGCGCTCGGCGTGGCGCAGGTACATGCGCAGCAGGTCGCCGGCGAAGAGCGCCGACTCGTCGCCGCCGGTGCCGGCGCGGATCTCGAGGAAGGCGTTGCGGTCGTCGTCCGGGTCGCGCGGCAGCAGGGCCGTCTGCAGCTCGGCGCCGAGCCGGGCGATGTCGGCCTCGGCGGCCGCGATCTCCTCGCGCGCCATCTCGGCCAGGTCGGCGTCGTCCAGCATCACGCGGGCGTCCTGCAGGTCGCGCTCGCGCTGCTGCAGCTGCGTCCAGCGCCCGGCCAGCGCCGAGACGCGCGCGTGGTCGCGGGTGAGGGTGCGCAGCCGGCCGATGTCGGCCATGACCTGCGGATCGGCCAGGGCGGCGTCGAGTTCGGCAAGGCGCAGGATCTGGCGGTCGAACTGCTGGCGCAGGAAAGGCGTCATCGGGTCGGGTTCTCGCCGCGCAGGAACAGCCGCGTGACCGCGTCGATCATCTGCGCGCGCTGCTGCGGGTCGGCGTTGTGGAGTTCGGCCATCGCGCCGTGCAGCATCTTCTGCGTCAGGCCGCGCGCCAGCGCCTCCAGCGCCTCGTCGGGCGAGTCGCCGCGGGCCAGCAGCTTGCGCGCACGGGCCAGCTCGTGCTGGCGCCACTGCTCGGCCTGCGCGTTGAGCGAGCGGATCAGCGGCACGGTGGCGCGCTGGTCGAGCCAGTGCACGAAGTTCTGCACGCCCGACTCGATGATCGCCTCGGCTTGGGCGACGGCCGCCTGGCGCTTCTCGCCGGCGGTCTGCACCACCGCCGACAGGTCGTCGACGGTGTAGAGATAGACATCCTCGAGCTGCGCGACCTCGGGCTCGATGTCGCGCGGCACGGCCAGGTCGACCATGAAGATCGGGCGGCGCCGGCGCGCCTTCAGCGCGCGCTCGACCGCCCCGAGACCGATCAGCGGCAGCGCGCTGGCGGTGCACGACACCACCGCGTCGACCTCGTGCAGGCGCGAGGGCAGGTCGGCCAGCCGCATCACCTCCGCGCCGAACTGCGCGGCGAGCTTTTCGCCGCGCTCGAGCGTGCGGTTGGCGATGGTGATGTGGCGCGGCGCCTTCGCGGCGAAGTGGGTCGCGGCCAGCTCGATCATCTCGCCGGCGCCGACGAAGAGGATGCGGATGCGGCTCAGGTCCTCGAAGAGCTGGCCGGCCAGGCGCACGGCGGCGGCGGCCATGCTGATCGAGTGCGCGCCGATCTCGGTGGCGGTGCGCACTTCCTTGGCGACCGAGAAGGAGCGCTGGAAGAGCTGGTGCAGCGTCGTGCCCAGCATGCCGGCGGCATCGGCCTCGCGCACCGCCTGCTTCATCTGGCCGAGGATCTGCGCCTCGCCCAGCACCATCGAGTCCAGCCCGGAGGCGACGCGGAAGGCGTGGCGCGCGGCTTCCTGGCGCTCCATCACATGGGTGTGGCGCAGCAGCTCGTCGGCGCTGACGCCGCCGTGCGCGGCCAGCCACTCCAGCGTCGGGCGCACCAGCGTGCGGCTCTGCGGCGTCGGGGTGGCGATGTAGAGCTCGGTGCGGTTGCAGGTCGACAGCAGCGCGGCCTCGGGGGTGGCGCGCGACAGGCCGGAGCGCAGGCCGTGCAGTGCCGCCGGGATCTGCTCCAGCGTGAACGCGAACCGGCCGCGCAGGTCGACCGGCGCGGTGTGATGGTTCAGGCTGAGGGCGAAGACGCTCATCGCGCAATTGTAAGATCCCCGGCCTGACTCCTCATCTTGATGAGGCTCATGTTTCCGCTTGATGAACCTCCCGGGAGATCCCGACGATGGGCCCGATCGACGCTTTCTGGCACCTGTGCAATTTCCTGCTGCCAGCGCTGGTGACCACGCTGCTGACCACCGCGGCCTGCCGCGTGCTGTGGCGCCGAGCGCTCGGCGGCCTGTCCTGGCGGGCCCTGCTGCGTCCGGCCCTGATCGCGGCACTGCTGGCGCAGACGGGCGCGCTGGTGCTGGCGGGCCGCGACGGCAGCATGCTCGGCCATGCGGCACTGGTGCTGGCGGTGGCGCTGGCGCTGTGGTGGCGCGCCTTCGGGCCCGGCGCGTCGCTCGGCGGTGACGGCGCGCCCCCGGCCTGAGGGCAGGTGGGATCAGGCCGGAATCAGGCCCGCGTCAGACCGGCGTCGGCGCACCGCTGCACAGCGGATGGGTCTGCCACGGATCACGGTCCGCGTCGCCGAAGGTGCGCAGCATGAAGTTCCAGAACGCGCGGGTGCGCGCCGGCACATGCTTGCGCGAGGGCATGGTCATCCACAGCCCCAGGCTCAGCGCATGCCAGCCCGGCAGCACCCGCTCGAGCGCGCCTCGGCGCAGGGCCTCCTCCACCACCAGCGAGGTCAGGCCGGCAATGCCCAGGCCGGCCAGCGCCGCTGCGTAGAGCGTGTCGGTGTGCGCGGTCGACAGCAGCGGCCGGCGCGGCGTGGGCACCCGCACCGAGCGCTTGTCGCCGTCATGGTGAAAGCTGACATCGCGCTGCAGCATCGAGGTCGGCGGCAGCAGCATCTGGTGCTGCTCGAGTTCGAGCGGATCGACCGGCCGGCCGGCGCGGGCCAGATAGGCCGGCGAGGCGCACAGGATCACCTCGCTGCGCGCGAACTGGCGGGCGACGAAATCGCCCTCGGGCGGATCGCGCAGCGCCAGGATGGTGATGTCATGCTGCTCGTCGATGCTGGCGAGATCGACCGTCGAGGTCAGCGACAGCGTGATGCGCGGATGCTCGGCATGGAAGGCCGGCAGATGGCGCGCGAGCTGATGGCTGGCGAAGGCCGAGGGCACCATCACCCGCAGATGGCCGTGCGGCTCCTCGCTGGCGGCCTGCACCAGCGACTCGGCCTCGTCCACGTCGGCGAGGATGGCGCGCACCCGCTCCAGATAGCGTTCGCCCACGCCGGTCAGGGCCAGGCTGCGGGTGGTGCGCTGGATGAGTCGGGCGCCGAGATGGTCCTCCAGCTCGGCCACCAGCCGGGTGACGACCGCTGGCGCCAGGTCGAGCGCCCGTGCGGCACCGGCAAAGCTGCCCTCGTCGATGACGCGGGCGAAGACGCGCATCGCGCGCAACTGATCCATGAGTGCACTCCCTAGACATCGTGAAGCCGCTGCCGATCGTCGAGTCGCAGTGTGTCGGCGGCCAGCAGTTCGGCCAGCAGTTCCTGGAACCACTCGCCCAGCGGGCCGCCGAAGCCGGCTTGCCGGCGGGTCGACTCGAAAAGCGGTGTGGTCTCGGCCCAGGAACGGGCCGCATCGAGAGCCTGTTGCTGCTCTTCCATCAAGTGATATTTCAGCAGAACCTTGCCGGCATGACGGGCATGCAGTGCCGGATTCGCGACAAAACGGGACAGTCGCGTCCCGGCACGCTGCAGTGCGGCCGGCACATCGTCGAAAGGCGTGCCGTGGCCGGGAATGACCCGCGCCGGCGCGATGCGTTCGATCAGCGCCAGCGTCTCGGCCACCCGATCGAAGGCGTCGAGGCCGTCGAGCTCCGGAAACACCACGCCGAATCCGTTCTGCCACAGCGCATCGGCCGAGATCAGCACGCCGTCGGTCGCCTCGAACAGCATCAGCGCGTCCGGGTCGTGTCCGGGTGCGGCCAGCACCTCCCAGTGCCGCGTGCCGACCGTCAGCCGTTCGCCGGCGGTCAGCGCACCCGCCGCCACGAAGCGCGGGCAGCGCTGGCCGGTCGGTCGGTAGCCCAGCCTGTCTTCGTCCCAGTCTATGACTGCCGCAAGCGATCCGGCAGGTACCAGGATCTGTGAACTGAATGCGGCCTGGACTGTTGCATTTCCGCCGCAGTGATCCGAGTGCAGATGGGTGTTGAGTACCCGCCGCAGCGGCTCGTCCTGCAGGGCGTGGCGCAGCAGCGCCAGTGTCTGCCCGGCGTGGTTGCAGTGACCGGTGTCGATCAGCACCGCGCCCTCGCCGGGCAGGCCGTGCAGCACGATGTTGTTGGCTGACAGCCAGCCGCGCTCGAGCACCGTCAGCGGGTCGTGCGGGCAGCGGAAGAGGGCGGTGGAATGGTCGGTCATGGCGCTACATTCATCGGCGGGGAGGAAAGCACCATGAAGTCTGTGCTGCTGATCGATGACCATGTGATGTTCCGGGAGGGACTGGGCCTGCTGCTGGGTCAGCGCCTCGGTCCGATTCGCCTGCTGGAGGCCGGTTCCCTGCACCTGGGCATGCGGCTGCTGGCGGCGCAGGACCGGCCGGTCGATCTGGTGCTGCTCGACCTGGAGCTGCGCGACAGCCGCGGGCTGGCCACCTTCGAGCGCCTGCGCCAGTCCTGTCCGCAGCTGCCGGTGCTGGTGCTGTCGGGATCGGTCGACGACATGCCGGCGGCCGAGCTGATCGAGCGTGGCGCCGCCGGCTTCGTGCCGAAGTCGCTGGGCATCGACGCGCTGGTCGAGCCGGTGCGCCGGCTGCTGCAGTCGGCCGCGCCTGCCGAGCCCGAGCCGCTGTCGCCGCGTCAGCGTGCGGTGCTCGGCCTGCTGGTCGAGGGCAAGTCGAACAAGCTGATCAGCCGCGAGCTCGATCTGTCCGAGGCGACGGTCAAGACGCATCTGCAGGCGATCTTCCGCAAGCTCGATGTCTGCAATCGCACGCAGGCGGTGCTGGCCGCGGTGCGGCTCGGACTGGTCGACGAGCATGAGGCCGAGCGCTTCAGGACGATGACGCACGACTGAGTGCGGCTGGCGTCAGCCTGGGCAGCACCAGGCTGAAGCTGCTGCCCCGGCCCGGTGTCGAGCGCAGGCTCAGCGGGGCCTGCATCAGCCGGGCGCAGCGGCGCACGATGCCCAGGCCCAGGCCGCCGCCCGGGGGGGCGTCGTCGAGCCAGGCCGGGTCGAGGCCGGGGCCGGTGTCGATCACCACCAGCCGCACCTGCGTGCGGCCATGCGGGCGCACGCCCACCAGCACGCCGCCGTTCAGGGTGTTCTGCACCGCATTGCCGACCAGGTTGCGCAGGATCTGCTCGAGCAGCAGCGCGTCGGCGATGACCACCGCTGGGGTCGGCCGCACGATCAGCCGCAGGCCGCGGGCCATCGCCAGCGCATCGCAGTCCGCCGCCACGGTGCGCAGCAGCGGCTGCAGCGGCACCGGAGCCGGCCGTGGCTGCTGGCCGCGCCCTTCGATGCGCGACAGGTCGAGCAGGCCGTCGAGCAGGCTGGCCATCGTCTGGCTGGTGCGATCGATCTGTCCGGCCAGCTCGGTGATGCGCTGGCCGGTCCGGATCGGCGCGACCGGCTGCTCCCGCAGGGTCTGGTGCAGCAGCTCGGCCAGCATGCGCAGTGCGCTCATCGGCTGGCGCAGGTCATGGCTGGCCGAGGCGATGAAGCGGCTGCGGGCCTGCACCGCCTCGTTCAGCTCGGCGGTGCGCAGCGCGACCTGGCGCTCCAGCTCGAGGCGGTCGCGGTCGCCGCGCATCAGACCCTCGGCCAGCCGGGACAGCAGCTGCACCGCGAAGACGGCCACGATCAGCGGCACCGCGAACGGGGTCCAGTAGGCATCGCTGACCGTGGTGCGGCCGGTCTGATGGAGGTAGTCGTGCACGCCGGCGACCAGCACCGCGAGCATGCCGGCCGGCATCAGCGCCCGCTGGAACGTGCTGGCGCCGGGCGCATGCCGAACCATCAGTGCCAGGGACCACAGCACCATGACGATCAGCACCGGATAGGCCAGCTGCCGCACCGCATCGCTCTGGCCGGCCAGGATGCCGATCGTGCCCGCCAGCGCCAGCGCGCCGCCGCCGACCTGCAGCAGCCAGCGCAGCCGCGGCGCTTCCTGCTGAACATGGGCGCGCACGAAATGCCCCAGCAGCACCACGGTCAGCAGCTGGAGCAGATAGAACAGCAGACTGCTGAGCGGGCCGGGGACCGGGCTGGCGATGCTGAAATAGGCCTGGTTGCGCAGCGTCGCCAGCAGGGCCAGCAGGCCGAAGCAGCCCAGGGCGCGCTCGTTGCGACGCACCGCCCACAGCAGCAGCATGAACAGCGCGATGCCGCTGGCCGCCGCATTGATCAGCTGCACCGCCAGGCGCTGCTGCTGCCAGGACCATACCGGCCCGCGCAGCAGCAGGTCCTCGGGCCCGATGTGCAGCACGCCCAGGCCGGCGCGCGGGAAATCGCCCGCCACCTCGATCTCGAGCAGGTCGACGCCGTCCTGCCGCCGCGCGGATGGCGGCAGTCGCACCAGGGTGGTGCCGATGCTCAGCAGATGCCGCTCCTGTCCGGCGCGGTCGCTCAGCAGATGGCCGTTGAGCCGGATGCGGTGACGCGAGGGAATGTGCTCGATCCAGAGCGCCAGGTCGGCGCCGGCCGACGTGGATGCCGGCAGCCGGATCCTGTACAGCCCGGTGCCGCGCGGCGGCTCATCGCGTCGCCGCCAGCTATCCGGCAGGGTGACCGGGCGCCAGCGCGCCTCGCCTTCCTTGCGGAATTCGGCCTGAAGCTGCTGCTGCAGCGGCAAAGGCGTCGCCAACGGGGCGGATCGCGCAGGACTGGCGAGCAGCACCACCACCAGCAGCAGGAGCGCAGGCGGCATGGGTCCAGGTGCGGGCAGGACAAGCCTCCACAGGCCGGACAGGGCGCGGACGGACGGCAGACGCAGGCTGAGCATGGCGCGACAGGCCGGGGAGGGCGGGGGTGACGCCATCTTGCATGTTCCGGCGCCGCTGCGGCTCGGGGATCAGCCATAGGGTTGAGGCCGTGGCTTGACGGCCCGCAAGCCGGCCTGATCCAGCGCGTCTGCACAATCAAGGTGTGATGAGCAGTTCCGGCCAGCCGGAATCCGCCGGCGGGCCGCAGGGCTGCGCCCAGGGGGAGTCTGATCATGAGAACCGTGCTGCTGGTCGATGACCATGTGCTGTTTCGCGAGAGCCTTGCGCTGCTGCTGCGTCAGCGACTGCCCGAGCTGAGGGTGCTGGAGGCCGGTTCGCTCCACCTGGCCCTGCGCCAGTGCGAGCGCCATCCCGACATCGATCTGATCGTGCTGGACCTGATGCTGCGCGACAGCCGCGGCGTGCTGACGCTCGAGCGCCTGCGCCGGGCGTGCCCGGGCACCGCGGTCGTGGTGGTGTCCGGCGCGACCGAGGCCGGTCTGGCGCTGGAGCTGCGCCGGCTGGGGGCCAGCGCCTTCCTGCCGAAGGAGGTCGGCTCGGAGGATCTGCTGGCGCTGCTGCGGCGCTTGCTGCTGCTGCCCGAGGCGGTGGCCGCCGAGCATCGCGAGCCGCTGTCGGCGCGGCAGCGCGAGGTGCTCGAGCGCATGATCGAGGGCAAGTCGAACAAGGCCATCTGCCGCGAGCTCGACTTGTCGGAGGCCACCGTCAAGACCCATGTGCAGGCGATCTTCCGCAAGCTCGAGGTCAACACCCGCACCCAGGCGGTCATGGCGGCGATCCACCTCGGGCTGCATGCCCCGGGCAGTCTGTTGCTTCCGACCGACTGAACCGCCTCGTGGCGGGCTTCGGATGAGACCCCTTGAATGAGGGGGTCAAGGGATTTTCCTGACCTTGCCCCGTGAACAAGTGCTCGCTGGGCGTTTGAACCCCTCCATTTGAACGAGGGGGTTCCCCGGCCGGGCTGCATAGGATGGCGGCCACAACAAGTTCAGGAGCTGGAAATGAGGCAGTTCAAGGTGTTCAAGCATCCCGACGGTGCGCTGGAGAGCATTCGCCCCGGCTGGTCGTGGACTGCCTTCGGTCTGGGATGCTTCTGGGCGCTGGCGCTGAAGATGTGGGGCGTCGGCCTGGCCGGCCTGGCCAGTCTGGTGCTGGCGGGCCTGCTGGTGCCGCTGGAACTGGTCGGCGCGCTGATCTTCTCGGGCGTGCTGCTGCTGATCCATCTGGTCTTCGGCCTGCTGGGCAACCGCTGGCACATGCAGCATCTGCTCGACAGCGGCTACCGCCATGCCGACACCGTCACCGCGGCCGACGCCGAGCGCGCGATGGCGCTGGCCGCCCGCTACCGCGGCTGGCAGGAGGCCGAGGACGACGCGCTCAGCCCGCGCTGATCAGGCCACCACCACCTCGCCGCGCAGCGAGTGCGGCAGCGCCGAGGTGATGGTCACGTCGATCATCTGGCCGACCAGACGCGCCGCGTTCGGGCCGCCGGGAAAGTTGACGATGCGGTTGCACTCGGTGCGGCCCATCAGCTCGCTCGGATCCTTGCGGCTCGGGCCCTCGACCAGGATGCGCTGCACGGTGCCGACGCGCGAGGCGCTGATGCGGCGCACGTTCTCCTCGATGGCGGCCTGCAGCTCCTGCAGGCGCGCGAGCTTGACCTCCTGCGGCGTGTCGTCGGGCAGCGCGGCCGCCGGCGTGCCGGGGCGGGCGCTGTAGATGAAGCTGAAGCTGGCGTCGAAGCCGATGTCCTCGATCAGCTTCATCGTGCGCGCGTGGTCCTCGGCCGTCTCGCCGGGGAAGCCGACGATGAAGTCGGTGGACAGGCTGATGTCCGGGCGCACCGCGCGCAGCTTGCGGATCGTGCTCTTGTATTCGAGCGTGGTGTAGCCGCGCTTCATCGCCGACAGGATGCGGTCGGCGCCGTGCTGCACCGGCAGGTGCAGGTGGTTCACCAGCTGCGGCACGCGCGCGTAGACGTCGATCAGGCGCTGCGTGAACTCGTTGGGGTGGCTGGTGGTGTAGCGGATGCGCTCGACGCCGGGGATCTCGGCGACGTACTCGATCAGCATCGCGAAGTCGGCGATCTCGCTGGTCTCGCCCATCTTGCCGCGGTAGGCGTTGACGTTCTGGCCCAGCAGCGTGATCTCCTTGACGCCCTGGTCGGCCAGGCCCGCCACCTCGGTCAGCACTTCCTCGAACGGGCGGCTGAACTCCTCGCCGCGGGTGTAGGGCACGACGCAGTAGGAGCAGTACTTGCTGCAGCCCTCCATGATCGAGACGAAGGCCGACGAGCCCTCGACGCGCGCCGGCGGCAGGTGGTCGAACTTCTCGATCTCGGGGAAGCTGATGTCGACCTGCGGGCGGCCGGCGCGCTGGCGGGCCTCGAGCATCTGCGGCAGGCGGTGCAGCGTCTGCGGGCCGAAGACCACGTCGACATAGGGCGCGCGCTCGATGATCGCCGCGCCTTCCTGGCTGGCCACGCAGCCGCCGACGCCGATCAGCACGCCCTTCTTCTTCAGGTGCTTGACGCGGCCGAGATCGCTGAAGACCTTCTCCTGCGCCTTCTCGCGCACCGAGCAGGTGTTGAAGAGGATCAGGTCGGCCTCTTCCGGGTCGTCGGTCGGCGTGTAGCCCTCGGCGGCCTTCATGACGTCGGACATCTTGTCCGAGTCGTATTCGTTCATCTGGCAGCCGAAGGTGCGGATGTAGACCTTCTTCTGCGCCGGCGCATCGGTGGGAACGGAGGGTTCGTTGTTCATGATTGCAAGCAAATCGAAACAAAGGCAACCGGCGCGGCGCCAGGCGCGGCCGGTCAAGGACGGTGGAAAAAGTCGTCGGACGAGCGACCGTGGGGCGCCGCGCGTCCGCAGGCCGGGCTCAGGCGCTGCGCCGGCTCCAGACCTGGGCGGCCGGGTCGAGCTGGTAGCGCGCGGCTTCCTCGCGCGAGCGCGGCCAGAAGTTCGCGATCTCGTCGGCCCGCAGGATCCAGACATCGCGCAGCAGCACCGAGCCGTCGAACAGGGCTTCGACGGTGTAGTTCACCGTCACCCGGCGGCCGGTGAGCGCAGCGCTCATCGCCAGCAGGTTGTTCTCGTCGCGGATGCGTGCGCCCGGGGCCAGGCGGGCGGCCTCGCCGTTCAGGCGCACCTCCGGGGCATCGAGCACCAGCAGCGTGCCGCGCAGCGCCTCGGCGGGAAAGGCGCGGCGCACCTGATGCTGCGCGCGCGCGCGGGGCGCAGCCTGCGCCAGCAGCGCCAGCAGCGGCAGGCTCAGCAGCAGGCGGCGACGGTGGCCGGGGGGGCGATGGCGTTGGGGCATCGCGGCGGTGGGGCGATCACAGCGGGGCATGGTGTGGATCCAGGGGCTGCGCAAGGGAGGCCGGATCTTAACCGGCCTCCGGCCGGCTGCCGATGGGCTGCGGCGCCTGATCCGGGATCATTTTGGTACCAAAAACTGACGTTCTTGAGCAAAATCGACCCTGGCTTCCTTCGATGAGATCGACCTGGGTCATTGTCTGAGCCTGTCGTGTTCAAATCGGAGATATGCGGGGTGTTTGGATGCATTTATCACAGGTTCATGCCGTGCTGCGGATGCACGGCTTTGCCGTTGCGGGGCTCCCTCGGGCAGGGGGGCGGGCCTGCTGCACCGGCGGCCGGCTGACTCGACCCTGTTGCCGCCATGACGGATGATGTGCCGATGCACCACCGTCCCGACCTCTCTTCCCATCGATCGCGAGGGCCGCACGCCATGCCTTTCCTCCGCACGACCCGGCAGATGACGGATGACCCGAAGCTCGAGCGCATCGACTGTCTCCTCGGCGTCGGCACGCAGGTCCGCGGCGACCTGATCTTCTCCGGCGGGCTGCGCATCGACGGACAGGTCGACGGCGACGTCACGGTGTCATGCACCGACGCGGGCACGCTGACGATCGGCGACCAGGGGCGAGTGGCCGGCGAGGTGCGGGTGTCGCATCTGGTGGTCTACGGCTGCATCGAGGGGCCGGTGCATGCCAGCGGTCTCGTCGAGCTGCGCGCCGGTGCGCGCATTCGCGGCGATGTCCATTACGGGGCGATCGAGATGCACCAGGGTGCGGTGATCGAAGGACACATGATCCGGTGCGTGGGCCGGGCGAGCGGGTGGCAATGAGCGCAGTCGAGCAGATCTTCCAGGGATCGATCCAGGGGGCGATCGATCCGGTGTTCGCCTATGTGCGGGCCGGCCGGCTCGACTGTCCGCCCGGGGTCGATCCCCTGGCCGCATGGCGGCATCTCTCCGGTCAGGTGGCGCGCGACGCGCTCGATGTCGAGGCGCATGTGCGCCGGGTGCTGCTGGCCTGCCAGCCGCCGCTGACCGAGCGGGCCTTCGGCGCGCTGGTCGATCTTTTCCTGGCGCTGGGTGACCGGGGGCGTGGCCTGCGCCGCCAGCTGCTCGACCAGGCCGAGCCCTGGCTCGATCCGCAGGATGCCCATCTGCTGCGGGTGCATCTGGACAGCGGTCTGCCGCGCGGCACCCGCCTGCCGGCGCAGGACTGGTCGCTGTTCGACAGCGCGGTGCTCGGGGCCTCGGCGATGGTGGAACTGCAGCGTCGCGAGGTGGCGCGGGAGACGCCATTCCAGCAGGCGATGTCGTTACTCGAATACGGCGACCTGGAAGGTGCCCGTGGCATGCTTGAGGAAGCACTTCTCGACGCGCCGCAGGACGACGAGGTCCTGCGCGAGCTGCTGGCGATCTATCGCCACAGCCGCGACGACGCCGCGAAGGCCGCGATGGCCGAGCGGCTGGTCGCGCGCCACGGTGCGGTGCCTGCGGGCTGGGTCTGAGACGCCGTTGGCGCGACGACTCCAGATCCACGATCGATTCCCTACGACCTTGAGCCTGTAGTCAGTGGAAGCCTCCAAGCTGCAAACCCGATTGAAGGTTGCCCTTCTGTCCCTGCCGCCGCGCACGCAGGCGGTGCTGGATTTTTTCTTCTCGAGCTCCGGCCGCAGCAGTTTTGCGCCGAGCGGCGAGGAAGTGGCCGATGTGGCCATCTTCGACTTCGACACGCTGGAGTCGCGCCTGCACTGGGAGGCCTTCCGGGCTCGCAGTGGCCGGCCCGGCATCGCGCTGTCGACCCAGCCCCAGCAGGTCGAGGGCGCCGTGTGGGTGCACAAGCCGGTGACGCCGGCCGCGCTGCTGGCGGCGGCAGCCGATCTGCGCGCCGGCCGCCTGGGGGCGCCGGTGGCGGCGCCTGATGCGGTCGAGGCGCCGGCTGCAGTCCCGGCTGAGGCGCGGCCGGTCGTCGACACCGGACCGGCGTCGCAGTGGCAGGAGGTCACGCCGGCCCCGGAGCCTGCGCCGGAGCCCGTGCCCGTGGCGGCGCCCGTACCTGCCAGCCCGCCTGCGCCTGAACCGGCGCCCGTTGCTGCTGCACCGGTGGTGGCGCCCGCACCGACACCGGCACCTGCGCCGGCTCGTCCGGGTGGCTTCGGGGGACTGCTGCGCCGGCTGTTCGGCCGCGACACCGCACCTGCCCCGGCGCCGGTGTCCGCGAGGCCGAGCGCGCCTGCGCCTGCGCCGGCTCCGGTGCGGCCAGCGGCATCCGCCCCGGCGCCGGCCCCCGTGCCGGTGGCGGCGCCTGCGCCGGCGCCGGTGGTGGCTGCGCCGGTGGCCGAGCCGGTGCTGGAGGCGGCCGTGGCCGCGCCCGCAGTGCGGCCTGCCGTCGCGCCACAGCCCGCGGCCTCCCGGGCTCCTGAGGTCGCGCCGGTCCGCAAGGATCTGCCGAAAGACACGCCCAAGGACCTGCCCAAGGAGGCGCCCCGCACCGCAGTGCCCGCCGAGGCGGTGCCTGCGCTGGCCTCGGCCGCCTTCGATGCCCAGGGCCTGCGTCGCTGCCGCCCGGAGGAGCTGGTCGACGAGGCGCGCTACTGCGGCGCCCGTGCCGACATGGATGCCGCTGCGCTGGCGGCCGACGCTTCGCTGCGCTTCGACCCGGCCCAGCATCTGGTCGGGGTGCTGAAGGATGCCTTCCAGGTCAGCGGCAAGTGGCAGGTGCCCGCGCACCTGGAGAGCGCGGCCGGCCGCATCACCGTCGACGGCACCACCAACCTGATCTACTGCGAGTTCTCGGCCGAGCGCTTCGCCGAGCTGGTGCGCGCGCCGGTGGACAAGCGCCCGAAGACCCGTGCCTTCAGCCGCCAGGAGTTCGCCGATCTGCAGGACACGCTGACCCGGACCGCGCTGGTGCGTCGGCTCGACCAGGTGCTCTGGCAGGCGGCGCTGGAGACCTCGGCCGGCCGGCTGCCGGTCGGCGTCGACCCGGCCGCGACCGTCTATCTGAAGAGCTGGCCGAACCTGACCCGGCTGCATCGCACCCCGCACGCGCTGCGCATCGCCGCGCTCTGGGCCACGCGCGGCGCCTCGCTGCTGGAGACGGCCCAGTCCCTGAAGATCGCCCAGCGCCATGTGTTCGCGTTCTACAACGCGGCGCTCGCGCTGGACCTGATCACCGACGACGGCGGCCAGATCCGCAGGTCGCAGCGCGGCAAGGCCAAGGACAACCGCGGTCTGCTGACCCGCCTGTTCGGCTGGCTGCACAAATAATCGAAGACGTCCTCCTCCACGACGCCCCCAGGACGCCCCGGACACATTCTCATGGCCCATACCGACCACAAGATCATCTTCACCGGCCCCGTCGGTGCCGGCAAGACCACGGCGATCGCCTCGATCAGCGACATCGAGCCGATCCGCACCGACGAGCATGCCTCGGACATGACGCAGAAGCGCAAGTCCAACACGACGGTGGCGATGGACTACGGCATGATCCGCCTCGGCCCGAAGGAGAAGGTCCACCTGTACGGCACGCCCGGCCAGGAGCGCTTCGACTTCATGTGGGACATCCTCACCAAGGGCGGGATCGGGCTGGTGCTGCTGCTCGACAACACCCGGCCGACGCCCTTCGAGGACATGCGCTTCTACATCAAGTCCTTCAAGGAATTCATCGACAGCACCCGCCTGGTCATCGGCGTGACGCAGATGGATGCGCGTGCCACCCCGACGATCGACGACTACGCCCGCCAGCTCGCCGAGCTCGAGGTGACTGCGCCGATCTTCGAGGTCGATGCGCGCCAGCGCGGCGATGTCTCGGTGCTGATCGAGGCGCTGCTGCTGCAGATCGATCCGACCCTCTGACTGCCGAGTTCCCGAACCGACTCTCCTGGCGGCTTGTCTGCCGATGCCCGCGCCCATGGATCACTACACGCTCACCGGCGAGTTCTACCTGCACCCGACCCCGGCGGGCGCCTATTACGCCGCGAGCCGGCCGACCCGAGAGCCGGCGCGCACCTTCCTGCAGCGCCTGCTCAGCGAGCCGGAGACGCCGCGCCTGAGCGCCGATCTGGTGCAGGACTGGATGGGCCTGAACCAGCAGGATGCGCTCGAGTTCGTCTACCGGCTGCAGTCCTCCGGCTTCGTGCAGGGTCTGCCGATGCAGGTCGAGGTGCCGCCCGACTCGATCGAGGCGATGCTGCCGCCGCTGCTGACCCAGCTCTCCGACGAGGGCAAGGCCATCCTGGCCGACAAGCGCGGCCTGTACCTGGGCACCGCCGGCTTCGCGCACGAGACCTCGGAGGAGCTGGCCGCGCTGGGCGGCGACATCGCCAGCGTGCATGAGCGCCACTCGCGGCTGCTGCACGGCAACATGCGCCTGCGCAGCGACGGCTGGGGCATGGTGAATGCCGCCGGCTGCAGCGAGGTCGGTTTCTGGCCGCTGTACTTCGGCGACGACTACTTCATCCTGATCGTCAGCGGCATGCCGCGCTTCAACCAGGAGGCGTTCACCACGCTGGTGTGGGCGCTGGGCGTGCGCTACGGCCGCACCTCGATCTGAACGCGATGATCGCCTGATCGATTGATCGACTGATCTGCGGGTGATCCGGCGTGGCGGGGGGGCCGCACCGGACGCCCGGATGGCCTCCCTCTCCCCTCGACCACCCAACCACCACTTTTCCCGAAGGAAACGCCCATGCGTGAAGACCTGCTGAACTCGATCCTGAGCGAACTGAACGGCTCGACCGCCGACATCGAGGCCTCGGCCGTGCTGTCCACCGACGGCCTGATGATGGCCTCGATGCTGCCGGCCGGTATGGACGAGGACCGCGTCGGCGCGATGAGCGCCGCGATGCTGTCGCTGGGCGACCGCACCTCGCGCGAGCTGGCCCGCGGCGAGCTCGAGCAGGTGCTGGTCAAGGGCGCCAAGGGCTATGTGCTGATGACGCATGCCGGCCCCGATTCGGTGCTGACCGCGCTGTGCAAGCCGAACTCGCGCCTGGGCCTGATCTTCCTCGACGTCAAGCGTGCTGCCGACGCCATCAGCAAGGTCATCTGATCGGTTCGCTTCGTGATCGAGGGAATCCGATGATGACCGACATGAACGAGTCCGATCTGGTGCCGGGGGAACGGCGCGAACTGACGATGAGCTACCACGACGGGCGCACCCGTCGGGTGCTGGTCGTCGACCATGAGGTGCCGTATCCGGACGGCAAGCTGATCGTGTCGCGCACCGACACGGCCGGCGTGATCACCCACGCCAACCAGGCCTTCGTCGACATGTCCGGCTACGAGCGCGACGAGCTGATCGGCGAGAACCACTGCATCCTGCGTCACCCGGACATGCCGGCGGCGGCCTTCAAGGACCTGTGGGATACCGTCGAGCGCGGAGAGAAGTGGCAGGGCTATGTGAAGAACCTGCGCAAGGATGGCGCGCACTACTGGGTGTTCGCCACCGCGATCCCGAACGTGCGCGACGGCCGGGTCGTGGGCTACACCTCGGTGCGTCGCAAGCCTTCGCGCAGCAAGGTCAACGAGTGCATCGCGCTCTATGCCCGGATGCGGGCGGAGGAACTGAAGTGAGCGAGAACGCCGCGACCACGCCGCTGGAGCTGACGGTCAGCCCCGACTTCTCGCCCGAGCACATCGCCGGCTGGTATGTGTTCAACACCTGGCTGCAGCGCCGGCTGGGCGAGCGCATCCACCTGGAGCTGTACGAGGACTTCGCCGCGCAGCGCCAGGCGATTGCCGCCGACAAGGTCGACCTGATCTACGCCAATCCCTATGACGCGGCGATGCTGGTGCGCGAGAAGGGCTTCGTCGCCATCGCCGCGCCGCGCGACTGCCCCGACGAGGTGGTCATCGCGGTGCCGGCCGACTCGCCGGCGCAGTCGGTCGAGGATCTGCAGCCCGGCCTGCGCCTGGCGGTGACCCGCGACCCGGATGTCAACCTGATCGGCATGATCCTGCTGGAGTCGGCCGACCTGAACCGCGACAACGTGTCCACCGCCTCGGTGTCGACTTACGTGGTCCTGGCGCGAACCCTGCTTCAGGGCAAGGCCGACTGCGGCTTCTTCCTGAAGGAGGCCTTCGACGACCTGAGCGCGCCGATCCGCCGCCAGCTGCGCCCGCTGATGACCAGCGAGATCAGCCTGGTGCGGCATGTGCTGCTGGTGGGCCCGCGCGCCGCGCATCTGCGCGAGCCGCTGCAGCAGCTGCTGCTGTCGATGGACGATCCGGCCTCCGACGGGCGTCGCACGCTCGAGGCGCTGGGCCTGAGCGGCTGGGAGAAGCAGGACCAGGAGGACACCGAGTTCATGATCGACCTGATGGACACCTTGATGGTGTGAACACCCCATGCTGCCTCCTCTGAAGCGCCGACTGATCCATCTCGCGCTGGCCTGCGCACCGCTGGCGCTCCTGCCCGTGGCGTCGGCCCAGCCGGCGGCGGAGCCGATCGTCGGCGAGACGGCCCGGCCCTTCCGCACGACCGTCGCGCAGGACAATCTGTGGGACATCGCCGGCAAGGTGGCCCGGCAGGCCGGTGTCGGACGCCAGCAGGTCATGGTGGCCGTGCTGCGTCGCAATCCGGATGCCTTCGTCAAGGGCAACATCCACCGGCTGCGCCAGGGCGTGCCGCTGGTGCTGCCCTCGCTGGGCGAGCTGAAGGCGGAGGATCGCGCGGCATCGGTGGCGCTGGTGGGGGCGCATCTGGCGGCGCTGAAGTCGGGCGCGACGCTGCCCGCGCTGCCGGCGGCAGGCGCGCCGGTCGCTGCGGTGGTGACGCCGCCGCCGGTGGCTGCCTCCGCGCCTGCGCCCGCCCCGGCGAGCGCTCCAGCCTCGATGCCGGCCGCTCCGGTCGTCCAGGCGCCTGCCCCGGAGCCGATGCCCGCGTCTGCGCCGGCGTCCGCCGCCGCTGAAGTCCCGGCCGAAGCGGCGGCCTCGTCGGCGACGCTCACCCCTGCGAGCCCGGCCACCCGCCCGGCGGCCGATGTCGCTCGTCCCGCGGCCCGCGAGGGCGATGAGGCGGCGGCTCCGGCCTCGGCGCTGCGCTGGCTGCCCTGGCTGCTGGGCGCGGGCGTTCTGGCCGGCGGCGTGATCCTGTGGCGCCGTCGCCCCGGCCTGCAGGAGGCGGCGCTGCCGTCCGCCTCGCCGGTCGAGACCCTGCGCGCCTCGGCGCCGCGCAACTTCGACGTGTCGACCGCTGCGGCCGACATGGCCCGCACCGTCGAGGCCGCGCCGCTGGTGACCGAGCTGGTCCGTCCGGTGGCGGCCGAAGGCGAGGAGACCTCGTCGTCGGCGTCCGTGCCTGCGGCCCCGCTGGCCGGATCGATCGATCCGGAGCTGCGCGGTGCCCTGCGCGTCGAGATGGCCCGCACCTGTCTCGAGATCGGCCGCGAGGCGGCTGCGCGCGAGCTGCTCGAGGTGGTGCTGCGCGAGGACAGCGGTCGGCATCAGGCGGCTGCCGCCGACATGCTGGCCCGGATGGGGCCGGCCGCGGCCTGATCCCGCCCCGGGCTCAGAGCAGCCGGCGCGGCGAGAACTGCCGCGCCTGCGGGCCCTGCTCGGCGGCGCGCACCGCGCGGGTCAGCACCTGGTCGGCCTCGACCGGGCCGAGCGCCTCGCACAGCGCCATGTAGAGCAGGTGCACCACCTGCGACAGCTCGGCCGCCGGCAGGTCCAGCACCCAGTGCGCCTGCAGCGGCCGTGTCCACAGCTCGCGCAGCGTGCGCCGCAGCGACAGCGGCACCTTCAGCGTGTCGATCAGATCGAGTGCGCTGCCTCCCAGATCCTGCAGTGCGCCGGGATGGAAGCGCTGCACCTCGGCCAGCGCGCTGCGCATCAGGTCGGCGCAGACCGCCTGCTCGGGCGGCAGTGCCGCGGCCGTGGCGGGCGCCGGCGCGGTCGGTGTCGGCAGCGGAGCCGGCCCCGGGGCGATGCCGGCCGCCTGCATTGCCGCGGCCACCGGATGGATCGCGGCGGCCGCCGCCACCGGTGGCGTCGCGACCTGCGCAGCGGGGGCGGGCGCAGCCGGTGCCGGTGCCGCGGGCGCCTGCGGATACATCATCGGCCACGGGTCCATCGGCAGCTGGTCCTCGGGCAGGCGCAGGGCCTTGTAGAAGGTCTCGTAGAGCTTCTTGCGCAGCGGCGCCTCGATGTGATGCCGCTGCGCGACCTGATCGATGTAGCGGATGATGTCCGCGACCGCGTCGCCGCGCATCGACTGGTGCTGCAGGCGCAGCGCGTCGAGCAGCGCCTCCTCGTCGAGCACGGGAGACAGCGCCGCGCAGGCGGCGCGGCGGCGCAGGGACAGGGCTTCAGTGGCCATCGAATCAGGTTTCCTTGTGCAGCTGCCCCGGCGAATCCTGGAACTCGGGGTAGCCGATCTCGTGATGCTCGGTGGCGTCGAGGCCGCGCTGCTCGTTGAGCGTCGGCGCGCGCAGGCCGATCAGGCGGTCGATGAGCTTGAACAGCAGCCAGGCGACCGGGAAGGCCCAGGCGAAGGTGGCCAGCGCGCCCAGCAGCTGCACCATCACCCGGGCGCCGTCGAACAGATCGCCCTGGTAGAACAGGCCTGCGGCCAGCAGGCCCCAGACGCCGCCGATGCCGTGCACCGCAATCGCGTCGACCGCATCGTCGATGCGCAGCCGGCGCAGCGCCTCGGCGCCCCAGGTGCAGGCCGCGCCGGCGACCAGGCCGGTCAGGAGCGCGAAGACCGGGCTCATCGTCGCGGCGCCGGCGGTCAGCGAGGCCAGGCCGCACAGGCTGCCGTTGACCGAGGCGCTCATCAGCACCGGCCGGCCGCTCAGGCGCATGAAGGCCAGCGCGCCGATGCCGCCCGCGCAGCCGCCCAGGTAGGTCGACAGCAGCACCGTGCCGAGCTGGCCGCTTTCCAGTCCGCCGATCGAGCCGCCGTTGAAGCCGAACCAGCCCATCCACAGGATGAAGCCGCCGAGCGCCACCATCGGCAGGTTGTGGCCGGGAATGTCGCGCACCTCGCCGTTGCGGCCGAAGCGGCCCAGACGGGGCCCCAGCACCAGCAGGCCCGCCAGCGAGCACCAGGCGCCGATCGCGTGCACCGCGCCGCCGCCGGCCAGATCGACGAAGCCCATCGTCTTCAGCCAGCCCGACGGGTTCCAGGTCCAGTGCGCATAGGCCGGGTAGATCAGCAGCGACATCAGCAGCGCGAAGGCCAGGTAGGCACCGTAGCGCATGCGCTCGGCCACCGCGCCGGAGACGATGCTGACCGCGGTGGTCGCGAACATCATCTGGTAGAGCAGGCCGACCGCGTCGAAGGCCTTCAGGCCCTCGGGTGCGAACAGGCTCGTGCCGATCAGGCCGCCCTGGCTGCTGCCGAAGGCCAGTCCGTAGCCCGCCACCCAGAAGCCCACCCCGACCAGGCAGGTGCCGAGGTAGATCTTCATGATCACGTTGATCGAGTTCTTGGCCCGCGACAGGCCGCCCTCGACCAGCGCGAAGCCGGCCTGCATGAAGAAGACCAGGGCGGTGCAGATCGCCACCCAGGTCATGTTGATCATTTCGTTCATCTCGAGGTTCACCCGCGGTCTGGAGGGCATGCGCACTTCGGTGGTGCGCACGATCGGAACCTGACGGATCGCAATTGCGATGCCAAGCATGGCTCAGATCACGAGCCTCCCATGTCGGGATTTCGACCGGTTCCCCTCGGAAACGGGAGGGTTCCGGGAGGCTGAGATGAATTTTTTTCCGGATCGGGGCCGGTGGCGCCGGCCCCGTGCTGGCGCGTGGCTGCCTTGTCGTGGGGCAGCGCTGTTCACGAGCATTCCGTTCATGGTGCGCAGGGCACCATAGTGGTTTATTTTGTGCTGTGTTTTGGTGCGCTCAGGCCGGGAAGACGCCGGTGGAGAGGTAGCGGTCGCCGCGGTCGCAGACGATGAAGACGATGGTGGCGTTCTCGACCCGGGCCGAGACCTGCAGCGCCGCCCAGCAGGCGCCAGCGGCCGAGATGCCGGCGAACAGGCCTTCCTC
>RRZT011695144.1_pt1 | contig 29929 bp, 22 predicted proteins | sample 2165551 | NCBI WGS metagenome assembly RRZT01 (sample SAMN10456910, study PRJNA506462) | wastewater metagenome | biome: wastewater; feature: sludge; material: wastewater sludge; isolation source: wastewater sludge with Escherichia coli K12::gfp cells carrying plasmid... | place: USA: Moscow, Idaho...
TCATCGCCGATAATACTGCAGCTTTCAGTTGTGGAAACGTAGGTCGCCGCCAACTTTTAAAGTCTCTTTTTTTATTCTAAAAACTTACTTTAACACTATCCCTTTTATCTAATCTCTTCTATTTTATACTCTTTATTGGATGGCTAATTTTACTAATTTATTAAAGATTTCAAGTATTAATGATTAGACAAATTCTAACTTCTATGATTTTTTATTGATTTGTTGGTTAAAAGGTAGAGAAAGATACGTAGCCTTTAGTAATCCTCTTACTTGGCTACATATATGTATACTATTTAGATTCTAAAATCTCTATTTTCTCTATAATATCACCTTGTTTAATACTATCTAAAACTGTAAAACTTTCTTTGTCTTGAAGTTCTATATTTCCAAATACAGTGTGTCCTCCATCAAGGTGTGGACAAGGTACAAAACAAATAAAGAATTGACTACCACCCGTATTTGGACCAGCATGAGCCATTGACAATGAGCCTTTTCTATGTTTTTGACCTTGTGCCTTTGTTTCACATTTGATTGTCCAGTCTGGACCACCAGTTCCTGTTCCAAGTGGACATCCACCTTGAGCCATAAATCCTGGAATAACCCTATGAAAATTTAATCCATTATAGAATCCATCTTGTGCTAATGCTGCAAAATTTGAAACAGCTGTTGGAGTAAATTCTGGTGTTAATTTAATCATCATAACACCTTTTGATGTTGTTATCTTTGCATAAGCTAATTTACTTAATTCCTCTTGAGAAAGATTGTATTCTTTTATATTTCCTCTTCTAAACATATTATTCCTTTTTTTGATTTTGGATCATTATATCAAAAATAGATTATTGTTGAGTTAATGTTTGTGGTAGTTCCTCTATGGGCTTTGGTACGACTTGTGGTTTTAAATAATTGAGTTTTACCATAATATCAATAATATTTCTAAATACAGGTACAGCTGAATTTGATGCATAGTAATAATACCAATGTTCGCCTGTCGATATTGGATTATTGACCATAACACCGACCGTATATTTATTATTCTTATCGTTTACAAACCCAAAAAAACTACTCATATATTTTTGTTGATAAGTACCTCTTTCAGCAATATTTGCTGTTCCAGTTTTTCCACCAATTTCCAAACCTTCATATATTGTATTTTTACCAGTACCTTCAAGAACAGTTTTGATAAGAAGATTTTTCATGATATTTGTAGTTTTATCAGAAAGGATTTTATAAGAAGGATTTTGAATACTTTTTTTAACAATTGATGGTGTGACAATATTACCATCATTATTAAATACATTATATGCTTTAAGAAGTTGCATAAAAGTTGTAGTCATCCCTTGTCCATAAGAAATCGTTGATTTAAAGATATTCAATCTTCCTAGTTGCTCACCTGAAGAAACTTGACCTAAAGTTGGAAGATACCCAACTTTTTCATAGGGCAAGTCAATTTCTGTTTTTTTATTGATACCAAAAAGATTATAGCCTTCTAAAAGCTCTTTTCCTGTTAACCTATTTGCGAGTAACAAGGTACCGATATTACTTGAATTGATAACAATATCTTCAATTGTTAAATAGTTTGATTTGAATTGATGATCATCAGAGATTCCCCATCTATCAATATGAATTTTTCCCTTTGGAAATTCTCCATTACTATTTCTTGCTCCAACATTATATGCTGGAAAAAGTTCAGTCATTGTAGCTCTATTTTTTTCTAAAACTAAAGCTATTGGAATAGGCTTCATAACAGAACCAGGTTCATATTGATACTCTATAGCATTTACATTGAGGTGTTTTATCTCATCTGGTTTAATACTTACTGGATTAAATCTATTGGATGTTGCTAATGAAAGGACATTACCAGTTTTTGTTTCTATTACAGAAATAATAATTTCATCAGCTCCAAGTTTTGCTTTATAAATGTCAAGCATCAGTTCAATATTTTTTTGTAACCTTAATGGTATATTTAATAATAAAGTATCACCTTCTTTTCTAGTGATGATTTTTGAATCTCTATTAAAAATTATATTAGATGAGATATCTCTCTCCCCTTTTAAAATACCATTTTTAATGTTATTTAACTGGGTATTGTAACTTCTTTCAAGCCCTTTAATCCCACTAATTCTAACTTTTCCCTTTAAATCATTTCCTTTTTTTACATAACCAATAACAGGGGTCAATGTATCTACATATGGATAATCTCTTGTTTCACCAGTTTCAAAAATATTTAGACCAAATAAACGGTGCGAATTATTGATTTTTATTGCATGAAAAACTTTGAGTTTAATAAGTTTTTTCCCTAAAAGTTGAAGGTTCTTTGCTGCTCTTGAAGTTATATCTTGACTAATGATTAAATGTCCTGGATTTTTTAAAGAGTGATTTATTTTATTTCGTATTGTTTGTTCATCTATATCACTATAGATTGAAAATAATTTAATAAAGAGTTCTTTTTTTTCTAAATCAAGAGCTCTTGTATCAATACTTGCTGTGTAAACTTTTCTTGAAGTAGCAATTTTAAAATTATCACTACTTAAGATATCCCCTCGTACTGCTAAATCTAATTTTGAAGTTGTTAATGATGGAATTTTTCTATATTCTTCTATAGTTGTTGAAATAAAGTATATGAGTACCGTAAAGGCAATAAAGATAAAAAAAAGGGTAATAATACTTTTTTTTATTCTTTTGAGATTTTGCTCATCAAGCTCCATGAAATTCCTAGTTTAAATCTTTTTTTCGTTAAAATACGGAATGAATTTTATCCAAAACAAGTTTAAACCTTATGTCGATAGTAGACCACCAGATTACCTATTGTTGCTTGCTTCTTCATTTTTAATGATGGTTGGTATGATATTCTCATATTCACTTTCTATTTTTGCAGTTGATTATTTTGACTATTCTCAGTTCCACTTTTTTTTAATACAAGGAGTGGTCGTAATCATTGCTATATTCTTAATGTGGGGATTTGCACATATTCGACCAGAGGTGATTTTTTCAGAATGGAAAGTTGGTTGGTGGTTATTTGGTATTTTTTCTGTACTTCTTATTATTATGAATTTTTTACCAGCTTCACTCGTAACAGCTTCAGGTGGTGCAAATAGATGGATACGATTACCTGGGTTTTCTCTTTCTCCTGTAGAATTTTTTAAAGTTGGGTTTATCTTTTTTTTGAGTCAATCTTTTCATAAGAAATTCACAAATATACAAAAGATTACATTTATTGAAGAATTAAAAATGTTAGTACCTTATGCAATAGTTTTTTCATTTTTTGTATTTTTTATTGCAGTTTTACAAAAAGATTTAGGAAATGTTGTTTTGCTTGCAACAATTTTACTTGCAATGCTTGTCTTTGCAGATAGAAGTTTTAAAGTATTTTTCTTGCTTATTACCCTTGCTATAGCAGGTGTTGTATCACTTATTATGTTCGCACCACATAGGGTTGGAAGAATTAGAAGTTGGTGGAGCAGCGTTCAAGACACTGCCCTTAGCCCTTTTCCTACATGGATTCAAGATATGTTTAAAATCACAGAATATGCAGAACCATATCAAGTTTCTAACTCTTTAAATGCTATTTATAATGGTGGTTGGTTTGGTGAAGGACTTGCTGAAGGGGGATTGAAACTTGGATTTTTAGGGGAAGTCCATACTGACTTCGTCCTTGCTGGTATCACTGAAGAGATAGGTTTTTTTGGTTTTTTATTTATACTGACTACATTATTTTTTATTATTTTTAGAATTTTTAGAATCAGTAGAAGAGTTGATAATCAAGTGTATCATCTTTTTACACTTGGAATTGCACTTATGATAAGTGTTTCATTTTTGATTAATGCTTATGGAATATCAGGAATTATCCCAATTAAAGGTATCGCTGTTCCTTTTTTAAGTTATGGAGGTAGTTCTGTGTTAGCACTTGGAATTGCTCTTGGAATGGTATTATCAATTAGTAAAGAGATAGAAGATAAAAAAGAAGTGGTTTTACCAACAACTGATGATGAAACAAATTATTATGAAGTTCCTCGAGAATATCGCTTAAGAGATGAATAGCATAAGGTTAAATTTTTATATTTTTTCATAATCTTTTTGAAGAACTAAAAAGTTATTTAATAATTTTCGATATAACTCTTTATCTTCATTTGTAAAAATAGGATTTTTCAAAAGTATGTGTAACTCTTTGATATTAGCTTCTATAAACTTTGTATAACTTTTAATTTCCCAATCCTCTTCCGTAGATTCTTTTCTAAGTTCAGGGTCGTCTCTTTCTGGAATTAAATGTGTCTTATCATTCCAACCTAAACTATCTGATAATCTATCTATAAAATTCATATAATCAATTTGGTCATCAAAGGTTTGAACAGTTTGAAATAAAGCTTTATTAAAATCTTCATTATCAGTTATTTGTGTAGCATGCAACATTGCTCCAGCTCTAAAATCTGTACTTTTTAGAACTGGAATTTCATCAGGTGAGATTCCAGAAGCAAGTCCAAATGCTAAATAATTATTAAATTTCTTTACTTGCTCATAAGAGAGACTTTGAATTTCGTTCATTGTGTATGTATCATCAGCTAAAATATCTCTAAAGGTTTTTTCATCCGTAGCTGACAATGATGAAAATCCATTGTATTTGTCTATAAAAGCAACTACACGAAATTTCTCTTGTTTTGAAGTAGTATCAGTTGCTGTTTTGTTAGGATTATTGAGTCCATAGATTTCTAAAGGATTTGGTTTGGTATTTATTGTAAGTTGTTCTAAAAGTGTTTGATGACAATAGGTGTCACTTTGTAATTTATCTTTTTCTTTGAGTTCTTCATGACCCAATGCAGTCATTTCATTTGCAACCTCTTCAAAGAAAGGAGAATTAAGATTTGATGACGCAGAATCAGAAATTAAATTATTTAAAATGGGAGAGTTAACTTTTGTAGTATTATTGATTGACTCAATATCAATTTTTCCAACTGATGATTGTAGTAACACAAAAAATCTCCAATCTTTTATTTAAAAGACTGGGCAAGATTACCAATTATTACAAACCAGCCATCAATTATGATAAAAAAGACAAGTTTAATCGGCAAGGATATCATAACTGGTGGTAACATCATCATCCCCAAACTCATCAAAATTGAAGAAACAATAATATCAATAACCAAAAATGGTAAAAATATCAAAAATCCAATCTCAAATGCAGTTCTTAATTCACTAATCATAAATGCAGGCATAAGGGTGATAACTGAAACATCATCTATAGTTTTTGGATTTGGTTCTTTTTTGATACGATAAAAAAGTGCTAAATCACTTTCTCTTGTATTTTTAAGCATAAATTCTTTGAATGGTTTGACACTTTTTTCGATAGCTATATCATAAGGAATTGTTTTTTCCATATATGGTTTAATACCATTATCCCAAGCATTTTTCCCGTAAGGTTGCATAATAAAAAAAGTCATAATCAAAGCTAAAGAGATAATTACTTGATTTGGAGGAGATTGTTGCAACCCTAAAGCTTGTCTTAAAAGTCCAAAAACGATGATAAGTCTTGTAAAACTTGTAGCCATCAATAAAAGTGATGGAGCAAGTACAAAAAGTGCAAGGATGATTGCAATATTAATCGTTTTTACAAACTGCTCTGGTTGTTCAACCTGAGCGATACTTAAGTTAACAAGTGGTGCACCATCCGCTCCAAAAAGAGTTGCTACTAATGTTATAAGAATTAAAAATATTTTCATTTTGAATACCTGATATTTAATTTATGACAGATTTTTATACCATAAAGATAGATTGTCCATGAGATATATATCCATAAAAACATAAAAACCATTGCACTTAAAGTTCCGTAAATCGTAGTGTAAGTTGATGAATAAACTATATAGTATAAAAACATCATTTGTGTTAGTTTCAAACTTACAAGTGTTATAAAAGCTGAGTAAAAAGCTGCTTTAAAAATAATAGGTTTATTGACTGAAATTTTAAAAAGAGAAGTCATAAAAATCATCCCAAATATAAAATCAAGAATTGCTTTTGTATAAATACTTTCAAAAAAAGTTGCTATAAAAGTAAATACAATAAGTGCTAGTGGAATAAGAAAAATAAAACTAATGTACAACATCGACATAGCTATAAAGGAACGATTTTCTGTTTCATGTATTTTACTTACTATATTTTCATAATCTTTAAAAAACATGGTAAAAACGAAAAGAAGATAAAAAAGACCCAATGTCCCAAGCTTATCAATATTTACTAAAAACCCTTCAATAGAAGCCACTATCTCTTGCGAACGAGTTGGATTTACAAAATCAAGTACATAAAATAAAAACATTTGTATTTGTGAAGCAAAAATATCATATGACGACATAATTGCAATAACTAGTGCTAATATTGGAAGCATAGAAAAAATGGTAAAAAAACTAAGACTTGCTGCAAAATAAAAAGTATCATCATCAAAAAAATTGTATATCTTTTTGATAGTTGCTATGAATTCTTGTTTGGTCATTTTTTTGTTATCATCCACAATATTAAAGTGCCATTTTAAAAGGATTTAAAATATTATTTGGATCAAATGCTTTTTTGATACTTCTAAAAAGTTCCATCTCTGCCTCATTAAAAGCGATATGCATAAACGGAGCTTTCGAAGTTCCAATCCCATGTTCCCCACTTAAAGTTCCACCCATATCAACGACAAATTGGAAAATCTCTTCAATAGCTTTATGTCCATCTTCCATCTCTTTTTCATTGTTTTTATCTTTGACCATCACATTTACATGGATATTACCATCTCCTGCGTGACCAAAACACGGTACTTTAAATCCATATTTATCTCCAATTGCATAGATTCCCTCTAATGCTTCAGGGAGTTTACTTCTTGGTACTGAAATATCTTCATTGAGTTTTTTTGTTCCATAGATAGTAACTGCTGGAGAGGCATTTCGTCTTGCATACCAAAGTTTTTTAGCCTCTTCATCATTTGCTGCTACTATAAAATCAGTTGCTCCATTTTCTTTAAATGATTTTTCTAAAACATCAAGTTGGTATGTTATCTCATCTTCCAAGTTTCCATCAACATCACCAACCAAAACTCCACCTGCAAATTCTGGAAGGTCAACTTTGAGTTTAGTTCGAAGTGCTTGTATCACAAGTGCATCTAAAAATTCCATAGCAACAGGACTTGCTCCACTTGCTAGTGATTTAAATACAGCATTCATAGCAGTTGAGACATCAGGGAAAATCCCCATATATGTTTTTTTGTGTTTTGGTTTTGGGATGAGTTTGAGAGTAATCTCAGTGATAACAGCCAAAGTTCCTTCACTCGCTATCAAAATTCCTGCAATATTGTATCCAGCTACATCTTTGATAGTTTTTTTACCCGCTTTGATTATTTCACCATTTGGTAAAACAGCTTCGAGTGCCATCACGTAATCTTTAGTGATACCATATTTTGCTGCTCTCATACCACCAGCATTTTCACTTACATTCCCACCAAGTGTTGAATACTCTTCACTAGCAGGATCTGGCGGATAAAAAAGTCCAACAGCTTCAGCTGCTTTTTGTAAATCCATATTTACAAGTCCTGGTTGTACTACAGCTACCATATTTTGCATATCAATTTCAAGAAGTTTATTCATATGTCTTTCAAGTGATAAAACAATTCCACCACTTGCAGGTAAGGCTCCACCTGTAAATCCACTTCCTGCACCTCTTGGAACGACGATGATTTTGTGTTCGTTACAATATTTTAAAATGGCACTTATGTCAAATTTATCTCTTGGAAAAACTACTGCATCTGGCTCAAATCTTGTTCTAGTAGCATCATAGCTATAAGCTATCATATGTGCTTTATCACTTTTAATATTTTCACTTCCAACTATCGCTTCTAATGCTTCTAGGTGTTTATTTTCCATCTGTTATCCCTAATAATTTTTTATAATATTTATTGTAATCTCCAATACTCTCTTCCCCAAAAAAGTCAAAAGTAGAAGTTTTAATCTCATCTATATTTGCATAAAATGGACTAGTAGTGGTATTGTCCTCTATTGTAAATGGTACTGTTTCTATAATTTTAAAAGAGAGTGCATCAACAATATGGATACTCTCTTTTGTTACGAAAAATACTCTCCCTAAGTCATTTTGATGAGCAAATTCTACAATATCTTTTTTAGTCGGTGTTGGATTATTATTCATTTTTAAATAAGCAGCGAAAAAGTCACTATTTAAAAAGTTCACATCACTATAAAGTTTTTTTACACCCTCAAGTGCTTGAAAATTTGGAGCGATAATCATACTGTTTGAGTAAAGATGATTGAGTACGAAATCATCCTCGTCTTTTGGGAGAAGATTTGTTTTTGGTATAGCATTTTGTATCAAAATATCTTGAAATTGGAATGTAATATTAGACTCTTTTTCATTGGACGCTGTGACACTAGCATAACAAAGGATTACTAAATTATCTTTATTGTCTTGATTAATGACTATACCACTTTGTCCAACTTGAAGATTGCCAATATTGATAGTTGCTTGTTTTGGATTTGTGTTTGTAAGTTTTGTAGTTTGTTCTGTAAAAGTCCCTGCATATATCGATATTATCCAGAGTAATAGTATTTGTATTATTTTCATTTTGTCCCTTAATTTAAAAATCGTAGTTTATCGAAATATGCTTTATAAAAGGGCAATGTTGTAGTCTCAAAACTCTCTTTATCTTTGTATAAATTAATGTACCACTCGTGTTTTATATCGTATTGAATTAAAGCATTTAAGGATAAAAGAGTGTCATTTATACTCCCTAAATTGCTGGGTACTATCAAAAAAGTATTTGTTGGCTGTAGCTCTTTTATCAAATCAATCATAAAAAAGTTTTTATTGATGGGTACCATTAATCCACCAGCACCTTCTATAATAAGAACATCACAAAAGTTCAAAAGATATGCCATTTTCTCTTTGATAATTTGTATTGATATCTCCATCCCACCACTTGCTACAAAAGGGGAAGCTGGAAGTTTGTATTGAAAGGGTACTACATCATCTATAGTAACTTTAAAATCAGGATTCAATTCTTTTGCAAGTTGGAAGAGTTTTGAACCATCTTGGGGAATCGCCATAACTCCTGTCTCGATAGGTTTAAAATAACCAACTTTTTTATTCTCTTTGGCAAAGTTTTTTAAAAAAACTTCACACGCCATCGTTTTACCGACATTTGTGTTTGTTGCTGTTACAAAATATATCTCTTTCATAGAGATAATTGTACCAAAAAATATATTATTTAAGGTGAAATTAATCGATAAAAAAATATAATCCCAGTCCAAAACCAATTGACATCTTTTATGGGTCATTAGCTCAGTTGGTTAGAGCACTCGGCTCATAACCGAGTGGTCCCAGGTTCGAGTCCTGGATGACCCACCACTTAAAAATCCATTAAATAGACCTTCTAAGAACAAAAACCACGATTTTAGACTTTGTAGTAAAAAATTCACTCTCCAAACTAGTTGTTTTCTTTTTTTTGAATCTTTTGGCATTACAAAATTATTACATTTTTTTAAATATTATTTAAGTTAATATTTATCCTTTATTGGAGAGAATCTTGAAGAGATATTCAAATTAAATCAAGGTAAAATCATGATGAATAATTATAAAAATTCTGAGATTAGATATAGTAAGGCTTTTTCACTTATTGAACTTATCTTTGCTATTGTTGTTATAGCTGTTATAGCATCAGTAGCAATTCCTAAACTCATGGGGATAAATAGTCAAGCAAAAACTTCAACAGTTAGCGGAGATATTTCAACAATAATTTCATCACTACAAAGTTATTATATGGTGCATAAAAAGATAGATAAGATTAGTGATAGTGTTACTTTAAATCCATCAGTTTGGAATATCACAGATAAAGAGGTAATATTTAAAGAGGCTGATAAAGAGTGTATCAAAATAACTGTAAATGAGGAAATTGCTTTAGTGATTGATGAAACTGTTGGTACAGTTTGTGGAGAGCTCTTTAAAAATGGTATTAGAAATCAGACTTTTGATTTGAATTCATTATAAACTAGCTTGATAATAAATAGCAAAAAGCTATTTATTATTGTGGGTTATTTTAAATTGTTATTTTGTGATAAAAGAAGTAACTTATCAATCTCTTTTTTAAGTGCTTCTTGTCTTATTGTTCCGATAAGGAAAGGTTTTGCTTCTTCAAAACTTACTAATTTTGCTTCTTGGAATTCTTCAATTAAAAGAATTTGCCAACCAATTTGTGGAATATTGAGTTTTACAACATCACCAGCTTTTTTCCCATTCAAAAGAGATTGCATATTTTTATCTAGCTTATTTGTTTCAATGAAACCAATTTCACCTTCAGTTGTTTTTGCAGTTGGATCAATTGAATCTGATTTCGCTAATTCTTTAAATTTTATTATTTGTTTTGTGATATCTTTTATTTGTGAGATTTGTTTCATAATTTTATCAGCCGATGTCTCCTCTTTAACTAAGATATTTCTTAAATTGTATTTTGAAGAGCTTTGTGGTTTTTGCAATTCATACATCTTTTTTAATTCTGCATCATTTGGATTGATAGTAGTCATAAATTTTTTTGCCCAAATATCAACAGTAAATAATTTTGTGATTACTTTTAAATCAATATCATCTTTCATGACTGTTGATAAAGCATCGGCAACTTGCGATGTTTGAGCATATTCGTTAGTAAGTTGTGCACGTCCTTGTTCTGTTTGTGCATCAAAATTGACTCTATATTTTTGGGTAGCATATGAAGCAACTTCATCCATATTTATTTTAATTTGTTCTGTTGCTAAAGTAAATGATGAACAAAGAGAAAGTGTAAGTATTATCTTAGTAAATTTCATAAAGTATTTCCTTTTTTATTGGAATTGTATCTCTATTCATCTAAGCTAAATGTTAATTTAAAAAAAATATTGAAATTTTTTTATATGGGTTTAAAGGTGAATTTAAACTTATGATGAATGTAGCGATTATTAAGGATAAATTGCATAGAATAAAAGCTCATAATAAGGATTAAATTAAACTTTTAAAGGAAAAATATGAATGATGATAAACTCCAATACAATCCAAAAATATTTGATACAAAAACAATAGAGGATGCAAAAAGAATTATTCTAACTCCAGAATCTGGAATGCAAACAGATGAGAGATGGGAGAAAGAAACATCATTCTTAAAAGAGGATATCGGAACTTTTTTCAAAGATTTCAACAAAGATAGTGTTATGGTTGATTATGGTTGTGGTATTGGGAGAGTAAGCAAAGAGATTATAGAAAAAATAGGTTGCAAAGTGATTGGGGTAGATATCAGTGAATCTATGAGAACGATGGCAAAAGAGTATGTCAAAAGTCCCAATTTTGAAACAATTTCTCCTTCAGAGTTTAGAGAAAAAATTCTTGATGGTTTAAGGGTTGATGGAATTATCTCTATTTGGGTGCTGCAACATTCTACTGATCCTATGGGTGATGTGGCACTTTTAAAGGGAAGTTTAAAACAAAACGGACTTTTTTATGTATTAAACAATAAAATAACAGCTGTTCCTACAAATAAAGGTTGGGTAAATAATGGTGTGAACATTTTAGCTCTTTTGGAATTTAATTTTTCAAATCTAGGAGTATCACAACTTCCAAAAGAGGTTGCAAAAGAGAAATTACACACTGAAACCTTTATCGCAAAACTCAAAAATGATAAACCAAAAACTATCCCTGATGAATATATATCAATGTTAAAAGAGGCTTCAAGTGCTTATAGTAAAAAAGAGTTTGAAAATGCCAAAGAGTTATATACAAAAGCTTATAAAAAATATCCACTTTTTAGCGATGCTTTAAATGGTTTAGGTGTGGTTTATAGAAGCTTAGGAGATACAAAAACAGCAATAAGCCTTTATATAAAAGCTATCAAACTTGATCCTCTCAATGGTTTTATTTATAACAATCTTTCCAATGCTTTTAAGGGTATTGGAAGATATAACGAAGCGATAAAAGCTTGTTATGATGCAATTAGAAGTGACAGAAATAATGGGGAATTTTATAACAATATCGGACTTCTTTTTGAAAAAGTTAAAGATACAAATCAAGCTATTGAAGCTTATAAAAGTGCTGTTCGAGTTGATCCAAAAAATACAAAAGCTATCAATAATCTTGGGGTTTTACTTTATAATCTCAAAAGATATGACGAATCAGCAAAAGTGTTTCAAATAGCACTTGATGTGGATCCTGAGTATAATGAAGTGTACTCAAATATGGGAGCAGCACTCAATAAAGCGAAAAAATATGATGAGTCTATAAAAGCATTAGAAACAGCAATTAAAAAGAACCCAAAACATAGTGGAGCATACACAAATCTTGGAAATGTGTATAACAAACTTCATAACTATAAAGAGGCTGCAAAACAACACGAAACCTCTATCAAACTTGACCCAATGGGTTATAATGCGTATAGCAATGTTGGGACGAGCTATAAAAACTTAGGGCAAAAAGAGAAAGCGATAGAGAGCTACAAAAAAGCTATTGAACTTAAACCAGACTTTGAAAATGCCCACTTTGACCTCGCAACTGTGTATCTTTCTAAAAAAGATTTTTTAAATGGTTGGAGTGAATATGAGTGGAGATTTCAAAAAGATGAGATGAAATCTCATATCTTTAAACATAAAGAGATATTTTCTAAAAAAAGATTTGATGGAGTTGAAAATATTGAAGGGAAAACTTTGTTACTTCATACAGAACAAGGGTTTGGTGATTCTATTATGTTTGGTAAATTTGTCGATTTGGTCAAAGAGAAATATAAATGCCATGTTATTTTACAATGTCGAGATGAGTTAAAATCATTATTTGAAAATAGTTTTAAAAATATTGATCATTTTTATGGAAGAGATAAAGAGCCTTTGCCAGCTTTTGATTTGCATTATCCGATGTTGTCGTTGCCATATCTTTTTGGTATGAAAGATGTCAAAGATACCCCATCAAAAAATCCATATCTTATCCCTTCAAAAGAGGAAAATTTAGATATAAAAAAAGAGAGAAATAAGATTGATGTAGGAATTTGTTGGAGTGCAAGCATTACTGGCGAGAGTTATGATGGGAAAGTTTTTGATGTAGAATATTTTAGACCACTTATAGAAAATCCAAAATTCAATGTCTACACACTGCAAGTTGGTCCTGAAAGTAAAGAGTTAGAAAAAGCTGGATTAAAAGATAAAGTGATTGATTTAACAGAAAAACTAACGGACTTTAACAAAACAGCATATCTTATCAAACAACTTGATTTTGTAATCAGTAGTGATACAAGTGTGGCACATTTAGCAGGAGCAATTAATAAAGAGGTATGGATACCATTACAAAAGATACCAGATTGGCGATGGGAAACTACAGGTGATAAATCATATTGGTATCCATCTGCAAAATTATTTAGACAAAAAACAGCGAGAGTTTGGGACGGAGTTTTCCAAGCGATTTATGATAAAATAAACAAACAATACAAAGTTAGAATTAAAAAATAAAAGTTAAAAAACAAAAATAGAGGCAAATTTGGAACTAGCAAATATTAAAGATTTAACCGAAGAGGAACTAGAAAAATATTCTAGTAAACTTCTTAATGATGAAGATATAAGTGTTGAAGACCCATATAAAGTGGAAAAATTTAAAGAGGATACCCTTTTGCTCTCTTTAAAAAAAGTGCTTGATTTTTATTATGGTGATATCTCAATCGAAACTATTTTGAATTTTACCCACCAAAATGAAGAAAAATTTACTACAGATATGGCAGTAGAAATTTGTTTTTCAATGGGTTTAAACGCTGTTTCTAAAGAGATGAAAGCAAGTGAGATTGCACAATATTTTCTCCCTTGTATCATTCTTGATAAAAAAGGGGATGCTTTTGTTTATTCTACTCGGAATATGAGAGAAGCAAAAGTGTATAATCCGCGAACACAAGAGACCATCACATATGCGATCAGCGACCTTAAAAAATTTCAAAAAGTTGTATTGATTTTTAGAGACCAAAAAAAGAGTGAATATATCGATATAGATAAAAGTAAAGATTGGTTTTGGAAACCTGTCAAGTCTTTTTGGAGAAAATATATAGAGATTGGGATGCTTACCTTTTTTATCAATTTTTTTGGGATAGCGATGGCTTTATTTACGATGAATGTTTATAATCGTGTTATTCCAAACAATGCAACAGAAACCCTTTTTGTTTTGGCAGGTGGAGTTCTTCTGATACTTCTATTTGACCTCTTTTTTAAAAGTGTACGAAATCATATCATTGAAAAAGTAAATAAAAATCTTGGCATCTATTTTGAAGATGAGATGATGAAGCGGATGCTTTTGGTTCGTTCAAGTTATGACACTATGCTTATAGGAATGAAAGCCGATTTATTTCGAGAATTAAATCAAGTTAAATCGTTTTTTTCAACCCAATCTATTGTTAATGTTATTGATTTGCCATTTTTCTTTGTAGCTATCGTTGTTATTTATATTATCAATCCTTATCTTGCAGTTATCCCTTTGATTGTCGCTGTTATCATTATTGTTTTTAATATTTTTATGCAACTTCCGATAGAAAAACTCTCTAAAGATAGACTTAAAAATCAACAAACGAAACAAAATTATCTTGTAGAACTTATTCGTGGTGGAGAGATGATTAAGCTTTCCAATGCAACTCCAACAAAACTTTTTAACTGGAGAAATATTGTTGCTTTTCAAGATTCCATCACAAATAAAATACAGTCCTTAAATGTTTTTTCTCTCAATTTCTCTCAAACTTTTATGCAAATTATTACTGTTTTGGTGATTATTGTAGGGGTATATGAGATAGCTGCGAATCGTCTCACTGTTGGAGGATTGATTGCTGTAAATATCCTTGTAGCAAGAGCTATGGTTCCTATTATCCATCTTTCATTAATGACGATTAAATTTAAAGAGATAAAAGAATCACTCAATAATATCAATGAATTTTGGCATCTTCCTTTAGAAACTGATAAACAAATTGAAGTTGGAATTGGAAAACTTAAAGGGGAAATTGAGTTTAAAAATGTAGAGTTTTACTATAAAGATAGTAAGTATGCTTCAGTCGATAAGATAAATTTCAAAATACAAGCTGGAGAAAAAGTAGGAATTATTGGACAAACTGGAGCTGGAAAAAGTACAATACTTCGTATGATTACAGGGCTTGATGTCCCAAGTAAAGGGAGTATTTTTATAGATGGGCACGACATCTCAACTGTGCATCCAATAGAGCTTCGTCAAAATATTGGGGTGATGCCACAAGAGCCATTTTTATTTTCTGGAACTCTCAAAGAAAATATAGAACTTTCTCATCCCGTCAGTAAAGCAAGGATGATGGAAGTTATTAAAATGACAGGGTTGGAAGATTTGGTAAAAAAATCTGGGCAAGGGGATGGACTTCAAGTTGGAGAAAATGGAAATAACCTCTCAGTTGGGCAAAGACATCTTGTCGCTATGGGAAGAGCTATTGTAAATGATCCTTCCATTTTGATACTTGATGAGCCAACAACTGGACTTGATATTGGATTAGAAAAAGCACTTGTGGGCAAAATGAAAGAGATTGTAGAAGATAAAACGCTGATTGTTATTACTCATAGATTTACAGCACTTGATTTAGTAGATAGGGTTATTATTTTAGCTGAGGGTAAAATAGTAGCAGATGGTCCAAAAGATAAAATATTAGCAGCATTACAAGGTAAAAAATAGATGAATAGATTATTTGAAGATGAAGATTGGAATTATAGTTACGCCGTTGTTCCTATAATGTTGATGTTTGTAGTATTTATATTATGGGCATCTTTTAGTGAACTTGATGAAGTTGTACGAGGGGATGGGAAAGTCGTTCCATCTGGGCAAACAAAAGTCCTACAACATCTTGAGGGTGGAATTGTCTCTAATATTTTAGTTAAAGAGGGAGATCATGTCAAAGCTGGGGATGTGATATATGAACTTTCGCAAGCTTTTTTTGATGCTGATTTGAAAACAAAAGATATTGAGCTTAAATCACTAAAAGCAAAATCGATACGACTTCAAAGAGAGATCGATTTTAAAGATACAGTTAGTTTTCCAAGTTATATAGAGGATTCTGTACCTGAAATTGCAGCAAATGAGAGGCTTATTTTTGATGAAAATAGGAGATCATATGCTCAAAAAGTATCTATTGCTGAAGATCAACTTCAACAAAAGATACTTAAAAAAAGGGATTTGGAATCAAAAAAAGAGAGTTTAGCACTTGAGCTAAAACTTTCAAATGAAAATATGAAGATACTTGACCAACTTTATAAAAAGCAGGTTGTTTCAAAACAAGAGTATCTTAAAGAGTTGCAGTTAAAACAAACACTTGTGACAAAAATTACCGATATTGATACAAATATTCCAATTGTAACTGAAGAGATAAATGAAGCTATGGGGAAAGTACGAGCAGTAAAATCGGAGATAAAATCAAAATTATTAAATGAGTATTCAGAAGTGAAAGTGAAGATGAATACACTAGAACAGATGAGTCAAGCAGATTTGGATAGAAATAAAAGACAAGCTATCGTCTCTCCAGTAGATGGGATAGTACAAAAGTTGTATTTTTATACTGTTGGCGGAATTATAAAATCTGGGGATAAAGTAGCTGAGATAACTCCAGGGGATGATGCTCTCATTGTTGAAGCAAAGATACGAACATCTGATCGTGCTTTGGTCTGGGCTGGACAATCCGTAAAAATAGCTATTACTGCTTATGATAGCTCAAAATATGGGCTTTTAAATGGGAAAGTGTTGTTTATCTCTTCTGATAGTCAAACAGATGAAACTACAAAAACAAGTTATTATTTAGTGCGAATAGAGGCAGATGGACAGTTTGCACCAAATCTTCCAATTCTTCCTGGTATGGTAGCAAATGTAAATATCTTAACAGGAAAGAAAACAATTATGGAATATATCCTAAAACCTTTAAAAGATATTTCTATGAATTCATTGACAGAAAAATAAGAAATTTACTTCTTATTTTTCAAGTATTGACACTATTTTATTGACCAAATTTTCTAAAGATTACAGTGTGGTATTTTCGTAAATCTTCTTCTTTTATATTTATCGTAGCAATTTTTCCCTGGTTAGAAGGAGATTTAAAATATTCTAAACCAGCTTTATAATGTCCTCCATAAATTTGTTTTATATCATTTAAATCAATGGAAGAGACATAAATTTGTGCTCCATCATGCATTTGTTTTATCGTAATATTATCTCTTGGAATCCCTTTTTGGACAAGTTCAAGTCGTATTTTTCCTGCAATAATTGGATCAATTGGTGCAAGTTTTAAATTGATAACATTTTCATCAGAGGTAGGCGATAGTTCGTGATAAATATCATTTAAATCACCCTTTGTTACAGGTCGTGAAATAGAAGGAGCTTGCCCATCTTTATACGATGTGAGTTCACCAGATTTTACTGTTACGGTACTTCCTCCAGAAGTTACGTCCATGCTTCCACCAGTTATACTCGCCTTATCTTGATTTCCAGTAATAATTGCTGCAAAGATATTAACAGCTAGAATACTACTTGTTAAAATAATTTTTTTCATCCTCTAAGTCCTATAGTAGAAAATTTTGTTTTGATTTTAAAGTTACTAGGTGCATCATCTCCAATGCTACCAGTTTTGATTTGAAATGAACCATTTTCAATTTTTAAATTAGCTGTATTATTTCCTTTATTTTGAGTATCATAAAGATATTTCTCAATATTTAAAGTTGTTTTTTGCCCAATTTTAATAATCGTGTTGTCGTTAAGTCGTATCTGGACAGTTGATTTTCTAAAAGTCTTGATAGTATCATTTTCCTGAACCTTAAATCCTACTGCAGTTACAGAAATCACTTCATTACCTCTAGTTACTAGTGCAATTGCATTCTCAAATTTATCGACATCGCCTTTTTCTATTACACCAATATTCGCCGAAAAGAGAGACGTTGTTATGATTATCATACAAAATAGATTCTTTATCATATTATAAATATCATCCTTCCAAAATATACAAGTTTGTTCGATTTTAACATTATTAATGTAAAATAAGCTTTAAGTTTTTAGAAAAAGGTTTATTTGTGAAAGTCTTGTTAAAGTACATATTATTGGTTTTATTTGTTTGTAGTGTTGTGATAGGGATTAATTATCAATATCCAAATCATTTAAATTATGTAAATGATAAGATTACAGATATCTTTTTTAATAATAAAAGTGACAATGAAATTGGAACAAACATTGTAATTATAGATATTGATGAGAAAAGTTTGAGTGAAGTTGGACAGTGGCCTTGGAGTAGAAATATTATGGGACAACTTGTTGAAAATCTTAATACGCTTTCACCTTCTTGTATCGGATATGGAATGGTTTTTTCAGAAGAGGATAGAACCTCTCCTTCACAACTTGGGGACAATGCTAATGGAAATCTGGAGAATTATGATGAAACTTTTGCGAGTGTATTAGAAAATTCAGCTGTTCCAGTTGTCCTTGGATATAACTTTTTAGATGAAACTTATAAAGGAGAAAAACATGAAACTCCTTATATTCCAGCAGTCATAAAAAATGATCTCAAAAATGATAGAGTGGAATTTTATAAAGCTGCAAACACATTGTTAAATATTCCAATTATCCAAGACAGTGCATATTCAAGTGGATTTTTAAATTCTATTACAAATGAGAATGGGCGAATTGTATCAATGCCATTGGTGATGGAATATAAAGAACAGTTATTCCCCTCTTTATCTTTGGAACTTGTACGAACTATTTATTCTGCTAGGGAGCTGAAAATATCTGCTCAAAAAGATATTAATCAAATCTCTTTTGGAGAAGTGAAAATCCCAATAGATAATTCTGGAAGTGTATTTGTTAATTATATAAATTCTCCAACTGGTTTTAAACATATCTCAGCAGTGGATATTCTCAATAAAAATTTTAATAATTTTTTACTCAGTGATGTTTCAAGTAAGATTGTCCTTATTGGAAGTAATGCAGTAGGGATTTCACAAGTAACACCTACTCCATTTGGAACAAATATCTCTTCTATTGATTTGCAAGCAACTATTATTGAAAATATTCTTTCAAGTAAATATCTTATTAAACCTGATTGGGAACAGTACTTTCAATATGGGGCTACAGTTGTTATAAGTATGCTTATTTTTATAGCTATTTTTTTTAATTCTGCACTTATAAATGCTGGAATATCACTCTTTGTGACAGTATCCTCTTATTTTCTTTTACAAAAACTCTTTGTTGAAAATGGATTAATTCTTAATACAACATATGTCATAGAAACAATTTTGCTTTCTTTAGTTGTTTCTATTATTTTTCACTTTATAAAAAATAATTCAGATATGGTTGATATTAAAGGAAAATTTGCTTCAAAAGTTTCAAAAGCTGTTATGGATGATTTGCTTGAGAATAAGGATAGAAAAGGGGATTTATCATCAAAACGAAAAACAGTTACTATCTTTTTTAGTGATATTAAGGGGTTTACAAAAATTACAGAAAAGATAGATGATCCAAATAATCTTACAAGATATATCAACAGATATATGGATGGGATGACAAAAAGTATAATGAGAAGTGAGGGAACGGTTGATAAGTTTATGGGAGATGCTATTATGGCATATTGGAATGCTCCTTATGATGTTGAACATCATGCTGATAAAGCGCTTACTTCAGCATTAGAGCAGATGGAATTATTGAAAGAGATTAATATACAAAATCGAGCAGAAGGGCTTCCTGATATTAAGATAAGAATAGGACTTAATTTAGGTGAAGTGTTTGTTGGAGAAGTAGGAGGTGAACTTAGAAGTGACTATACTATTATGGGGAAAGCAGTAAATCACACCTCTGTTTTAGAGCAAATTAGTAAATTTTATGGTTCTGATATTGTTATTTCACAGAGTGTCAAAGATAATCTCAAAAAAGAGTACACAATGCTGTTGATTGATATTATCAATGTTGATGGTACAAGTGATGCTTTTAATATTTATCAGGTCTTTAAAAAAGGGAAACCAAATGAGTTTATCCAAGATGAGATTACTAAGTTTGAAAAAGCTGTCATGTTGTACAGGGAAGCTAAATTTGATGATGCGATTTTGATTTTTAGAAATCTATATTTACAAGATGAACTTCTTAACAAAAAGCTATGTAATATCTATATTGAGAGATGTGAAATTAGTGCTATATCTATTTTAGGTGGGGAATTTAATCCAATTCAAGCGATCAATAAATCAATTATTTCAAATAGTTAAGTAGTTCCAGTTTTGTTAGAAAATAAAAAGCATTTTAAAAGTTATTTCGTTTTAAAAAATTGATTGCTCCACTGTATCCATTCATAGCAGAGGTTTCCATCCAATGCTTGGCTTTTGGTAAATTTTTTTCTATCCCTAATCCGTGATAGTAGCAAAATCCAACATAATATTGTCCTGCAGAATCGTTTTGTTCTGCTGCTTTAGAATACCAATAAAAAGCAGTTTTATAATTTTGTTTTACAACCATCCCTTCTCTATAAAAGTTTCCAAGTCGTACTTGTGCATTTGGATAGCCAGAATCTCCAGCAAAAGTGAGCCAAGTAAGGGCATCTTTATCACTTTGTTTTACATATTCTCCATTATAGTACATCATAGCAAGATTAAATTGAGCAATATAATCTCCTAAAGAAGCAGATTTAAAGTAGTACTCAAATGCTTTTTTATAATCTTTTTGTACACTTTGTCCATGATAATACATATTAGCAAGATTATTCATTGCCGCAGTATTTCCATTATTAGCTGCCTTTTGATACCAATAAAATGCCAAATCTAAATTGGCTTTTGTTGGATGTTCACTGTACTTCATAGCAAGATTAAGTTGTGCAAAATTATAATTTTGAAGAGCAGATTTTAGATATTCATTTATCGCTTTTGCTTCATCTTTTGTTCCTTTAACTTCTCCCTTTTCATACATATAACCTAGTTTGTTTTGAGCAAGCTTATTACCATTATTGGAAGCTTGTTCTAGCCATACAAAAGCTAAAATTTTATTTTTTTTAACTCCTACACCGTTATAATACATCATTCCTAAATTATATTGAGCATTTGCATTTCCACTTTTTGCTAGTTTTTCAAATCCGACAAATGCTTCTTTGTATAAACCTTTTTTGTATAAAGCAACATTATTTTCAAAAGCACCACCATTGAGTTCACTAAGTAATAGTGAGGATAACACAAGATATTTATAAATAGTTTTCATGTGCAATCTTTCATATTACTTAACATCAATATCTTGAATTTTTTTTGTAACCACTATTGGTTCATTTTCGCTTATTGTAGGGTTTTTTGATTCTGCCGTTTTTTTAGGAAGGTCGATTATACTTGTGTTATCAGGAAGAATAACCATATCGTTTACTTCAGAGACTTTTTCATCTATTGATTGTGGATTATTATCTAGCAGATCTATTTGTTTTCCACTATTAGAATTATTCAATTCATCAGGCAATGGTTGGTCAATATATTCTAAAATAGTTGTATTAGTATCTTCAATGAACATTTTTGTAGTATTATCTTCCTCCTTCGTATTTTCATCAAGTGTTGTGTTATTTGTATCTATCACTTGTCCTAAAGAGATATTTGTATCAACTACAGCTTGACCTAAACTAAATATACCAGAGGTATTCAAGTCCGCAATAACAACAATTTCTTCTTTTGGAGGATTTTTAAATGGTAACATAATCCCTTCTATAGAAGACAAATCAATCGCAGTTGGATTAATAGTTGCTACTTGTTCTATTATAGCCGGCTTACTAATGGCAGTATCTTTTATAATGTTAGTGTCTGTTGGATAGATGTTTGAATTGTATTTCATATCGCAAAAAAATCCATCAAAATGAAGTAATAATCTGTATTCTGTACAACTATACCAATTTTTATTAAGACCTAGAATATAATCAACTCTATCCCAAAAAAGATCATGTACTGCTCCTTTTAAAATTCTTTGATTATCTGAAAATATGTCATCTTTTTGTTTAATAAGAAGTGTTGTAATTGTTGTTTCATCTTGTGTAGTAGCATTAAGTTCAAGTTCATTGATATTAATATCTACCGTAAAACCTTTATTTTTAGGTATTGCTCTTATCGCACTAATAGAATTTCTTTTTGACGATATTGTAAAATCTTCATCAGAGAGTTTAATTACTCTTTTTGCTGCATTTAAGATAGCATCCTTACTGATTCCCTTGTATTCCTTTGTCGAATAGTCAAGATTTTCACTACTACTACATCCAACGAAGAGTAAAATTATAAAAAAACTACTAATAATATATTTCAACATACAATTCCTTATCTACAAGTTGCATAAAAGTTTAATTTTTTAAGAATTTCGTAGTCTTTATCAGAACTTACCATATCACCCAAAAGGTGAATATCATGGATAGCTGAAAAACTAGCAATATTTTTTAGTAACACACCTCTATCTGTATCAATATTGGTTGTATAATCTTTATGAACCCTTATAAAATCTAAATCCAAATGTTCTAATTGAGCTAAAGTTAAGTCATTGTAACTAAATCTTTTTAAAAGTATTCTACCATTGAAGTTTTTGATGTCACTAATAAATTTTGCAAATTTATCATAATTATTTTTAACAGCAAAGGTGGTAACACTGAATACTACTCTATCAATTGTTTCTTTATCATAAAAAAGAAGTTGTGACTCTAGCCAAGTATTAAAAGAAGGGTCATTTAATGAACTGATAGAGATATTGATTGCTAAATCATACTCAATTTTGTATTGTTTTATATATTTAAGTGTTTTTATAATGAGCTGTTTATCAAATTGTGTTGCTAGTCTTAAATGCTCTGCAACAGAGATAAATGTAGCAATAGGGATTGGATTCCCATCGGTATTTAAGAGATTTGGTGATACCTCTTTCATAATAATTTTTTCAGGTTCACTAAATAAAAATGTATCAAATTTATATGAGAGAGAAAATGCATCATTTTCAATAATACTTGTAACTGTTTTTTCGAGTTTTAAAGCTACTTCATCTTGTTTTTGAGATTCTTCTATATAAAAAAAGTTATATTGTCCTATCGTAGTTGAGTATAAGTGTTCCATATCAGCAAGAGTTTTATCTATGGTTCCATACCTATCAAAAGGGATAGAAACTGCATAAAATAGATTTTCAGTAAGATTGTATTTAGTTGCTATTGTTTGTTGATTGTGAGTAATAAGATTGAATAATTCTCTTGTTTTAGCATAATCTGTATGCTCGGTAATCATTACAAATTCAGAGCCATAGAGCCGATACAATTTTGTATTTTGATAAGTTGTGGCTTTGATAGTTTCCTCCATCATAGCAACAAAGTCAACAATAAGTTCATCTATCTTTTCAACTTTATTTTCTTTTGAAAATGATTTTAAAACTTCAAGTTTTAGTTTTGTGATATAACTTTTTGTATCACTAATAAAAAGTGTTTTCATATCAAGTTCAAAAATCTTTCTATTTGGAAGTTTTGTAAGAGAATCAGAAGATATTTTAAGCTCAATGGTATTTCGATTATTTGTAAGCTCATTTTTGAGTGATGAGATGGTTTTTGTTAAAATGACAATATTATTAATAACATTGAGTATATCTTTTTGTTTTATTTTTTCGCTTTCTCTAAATTTATGGAAATTATTATTTAAGATATCTTGCAAATATTTATCAATTTCTTGCAAAGATTTTATAAAAGTAGTTTTTTGAATATAAATGTGTACAACAAAAGCAACCAATAAAATGAAAAAAAACACTAAAGTGTAGTATTGCCAAATGAGAACAAGAGACTTTTTGATATCTGTTGTAAGTTCTGCATTATTGGTAGTACAATGTAAAATTGCAAATTCATTTGAGTTATCAATAAAAAATTTTTTTGTAATTATTTTTTTCTCAATAGCTATCAACTTTTCTAGTTGTTCGTCAAAAAAGTTCTTCTCTATTTGATTTGGAGTAATAGTCACTTTTGGTAAACTAAAATTAATACTTGAGATAGAATTTTCCATTTGGGTATCATTTGAAGCTTGAAATTTTATCTCTATATCTGTTGCAAAATTATAATTATTGGCTGGGAGAAATTTATAAGTAATATCTCCAAGTTTTTCAATTTGTCCATATTTTATATCCATAGTTACATCATTTAAAACCCAATTCTTTGTTTTGATATTATTCGAATTATTTAAAAGATTATTAACGGTGATATAATAATTTGTATATTTGATATCAAGATGATCAACAATATTTGAAGATACGAAGTTTTCCATATATTCTTTTATTTTTGTGTATTTATGATCAAGCAGTACAGGTTCAATTTTTATCATAAAATTATCAACGATTAAACTATTCTCTTTTAGGTGCTTTTGTGTTAAGTTTTCTTTTATATGTTGAAATGAAGGGATAATGATAGATATAAAAATAAGAAGATAAAGAAATAATATTATAAGAAAGTACTTGAAATATTTCATTTAGCTATTCTTCCAATTTTATATAATTTAACACTATCAACCAGTTTTGGATGAAGATTCATCTTTTGCTCTCGAGCTTTTTCTATATTCTCAAAAATTCCATAGTAGATTTGTGTTTGCCCTTTTTGTGAGAATTCGACAAATTGAGTGTCCAGAATAAATCTTTTTATAAAACTATCCTTCTGATTAGTAGGTATATTTCCTAATTCAATTGTATAGTACTCTTTTGGAGCATTTTTAAATGCTTCTTTGAAAGATGTGTAATCTTCTTTTTTAAATTCTGATTTTTCTATTTCTTTCTCTTCCAAAATTAGTTTTTCCGTAGTTGGAATTTCTAACGGTTCTATTTTAATTTGTTTTTGAAGAATAGTTTTATTATGTTCAATTCTTCCAATTTTATATAATTTAACACTATCAATTAGTTTTGGGTCAAGTGTGAATTTGTATTCTCTAGCTTTTTCTATATTTTCAAAAATTCCATAGTAGATTTGTGTTTTTCCTTTTTTCGAGAATTCAACAAATTGGTTATCTGGAACAAACTGTTTTACAAAATCATCTCTTTGGTTGTCAGGAATAGTACCAAGTTGAATCGTATAATATTCTTTAGACGCATTTCTAAAAGCTTCTTCAAATGGTACAGATTTTCCTAGAGTTTGAAGTTCTTGAGCTGTACTTGTAGCTGTTATTTTATCTGTCACTGGAACCTCTTTATTCTCTACTGTTGCAACATCTATTGGATGAATAGCATCACTTTCAATTGATAAAGAAACTGTTGTAGGAGTAGTTACTACTGGTAATACAACAGGAACAGGGATTGCTACAACTTTTGTATCCCCTTCATTTAGATCAATTTTTGGAGGTTCACTAGCCGTAATAGGAGTTTTAACCTCTTCTTTTTGTAACTCTTTTTCTTCAACAGATTTCATAACAAGTGGTTCTCGAATTGGAGTTTTAGTCTCTTCATTCGATGGTGCAACTTCATTTGTTGTAAGTGACTCTCCTTTTTTTACTTCTTGCTGAGGTGTTTCAGTAGTTGTTTTTTCATTTATTTGAGATTTATCTGTCTCTGATTGTACCAAATCAGCACTATTTACTTTTGGTTCTTCCTCTAAACTTATTTTTTGTGGAAGAGCTTGTTTTATCTCACTACCCGTAGTTTCAATAACTTTTGGCTCAATAGCTTTTTTTGCATCTAATTGTAATGGCTCATCTACTGTTATGTCACTTATCGAGGCGATAACTTCATTTTTTGTATTTGCTTTTTTCTCTTCAGTTTTAGGTGATACTTTTACTTCTTTTTTCTCTTTTTGTTCATCTAAATACCATTGTGGTAATGGATTAAACTCTTTATAAGTGTTGTATAAATCTTGTTTTTGTCCTATTTTTTCGATTACTGGTCTATATTTTTTAATCATTTCTGGATGTTTACTGAGTTCTGCCATAGCTTGTTCATATGTAGCAAAAACACCAAACATTATTTTAACCCACATACCATTTCTTCCATATCTAAATACAAAAGAATCTTTTTCTATATTTTCCCCTTTAATCAAGCTTTGTGCTTGCTCTATTTGTGAAAGTGAAACAACATTGATACTGTAATAATCTCTTGGAGCAGACAAAAATCTATTTTTGAACTCTGGATTTGTCATAAATGTTTTTATAATTTTTGGTTTAATTACAAATGGATCAACTTTTGCTTCAAGACCATCTATATATTGATTATAAAGTTCTTTAAGTTCTTTTATTTTTACAACTTTATAAACTTTATTTCCTTTGTCAAAGATATTATTGATAGCTGTTTGTGCTTCTAGTTCAGAAGTATGAATACCATAAGCAATATTGGTTTTTACCTCAATCACTTTTGTTTTAGAATTATTTACTTCAAAATCTCCATTTTTATTAAAATATTCATAGCTGAATGCTTGATTGAGGAGTCTATTCTTTTTCGCAAAAGTATAAGCATCGTAGTGGTTTGTAAAATCACTAATCATAACAGTATAATTCTCATCATCTGCTTCTAAGAATTTATCTTTAAAATTAATAATATCATCAAAACCAGCTTCTTTTACCACTTCAAGATATTTATCAATAGTAGTATTAAGGTCTGTGCTTGAAATCTCTTCTGTTGTAGTATTTATATCAGTTGTGTTCGTCTCTAGCGATGTTACTGTAGCATTTACATCTTCTTTTTTGGTAGTTGTTAAATCAATTTTAGGAGCTGGTTTGATACCAGTTGTATTACTAAAATCAATGAAATCAGGATGCCCACCATCAATACTAAAGTATTTTGAAAGTTCCCCTTTTGAAGTGAGAAGTTTAAATACATTTGTAAGGTGGTCTTGCTCATATTTTATTAAATCAAGCTCCGCACCATTGAGTTGTCGTTGCCCTTGAAGTAATACTTGTAAATCTTGCTCCCCTAATTGGAAACTTTCCCAATAAGAATTTACCATTTCAGCTGATGCAGCGACCTCTTTTTTTGTATTTGAAAGTGTATCTTCAAGTGATTTTATTGAGTTATATAGTTTTGAAATCTCCCATTTGAGTTTTTTAATCTCCTCTTTGTATCTAAAATTTAATTCTTGTAATGAACTAAACACTTGCATTGTTGCAATAGTATCTTTCCCTCCATTATAAAGGTTATAATTGAGAGTGACTTTTGCATCATAAGTTTCTTCATTTGTAGTAAAATCTTCTTTGTCAAGTACATTTTTATAGTTAAGTTCTAAATCAACTTTTGGTTTAAAAGAAGCTTTCATATTTAAAAGTTTGTCTTTTGTTGATTGAATATTTAATCTATAATTGACAAGATTTAAATTATTTTCTAAAATATCTTCATAAAGTGCTTCTAGGGTTGTTAGCTTTATAGGAAAGTTTTCTTCATAAGGGGCAGTTTTGACAAAATCTTCTCCAACCGTATAGAGATAAAAATCAATAGCATCAGCAAGATCTGATTTGACACGAATAAGTTTTCCACTTGCATTTGCAATATTAGCCTTCACGGCACTCAAATCACCGATAGATAAAGCACCACTATCATATTTTATTTGTGTAATTTCTAGAATTTTATTGAGTTTTTCCATATTTCTTTCATTAACAATCACACTTTTGTGATTAAAAAGTACATCAAAATATGCTTTAATTGCTTTTTGAATCTCTTCTTCTAAAACAATTGTATATTTTCGTTTCGCTTCTTCTAGTTTTGACTTTAAACTTTTGACTTTAAATTCTGTAGCTCCACCTGTATAAAGCGATTGTCTAATAGTAAATTTATAGTTTTCTTCATTAAAATCTTTATGAGTTGCTGTATCAATTGAATCATCACCAGTTTCTAAATTATGTACTTTTTTTACACTATATTGAAAATCAATCGTTGGAAGGTATCCTGCATAAGCCTCTTTATATGCGAGTTCAGTTTGAATAACCTTTTCATTTGCACTTTTTAAATCATTACTATGGGATAACGTTTCTAAAATAACACTTTTAAGTGTAACTTTATCATATGTACTAAAATCAAAATTATTAGAAATTTGTGAATAATTTTGTAAAGCAAGTGGATCTACGGAGATTAAAGCGGATTTTGATTCATTTAAAGTACCTTCTTGTCCATATTGTTTATCAATATTTTTTGGTTTTGGCATATCTTTATTTTCGCCATCTTTCTTTTCTGATTTTGCAATCTTTTTTTCACCTTCGGCATTTCCAAAAATAGGATAAAAAACTAAAAGAGCTGATAAAAATGGTGATATATACTTTTTCATTAATCAGTAACCTCTACAACAATTACACCAGTATCAATTTTGATATCTCTTGGAATGGAAGGCTTTTCAGCGAGTTTAACTTTGATTTGATGCCTTTCAAATTTAAATTTTCGTATAAGATTTCTTACACTAATAGCTCTTCCTAATGTTATTTGTTTTGTGACCGTTAAACTTATCTGGTCAAGTGGATCTGTCCCATAAATATTTACAGTAGAATTTGGATTTTCTTGTTTAATTTTTTGTATAAATGCTTTTAATTTTTCTGTAACTGCTTGATCTATAAATAATTCATTTCCGTTATAAGTAATATAAAAAACTCTCTCTGATTGAGTAATATTTTGTTTAGATTTAACATCTTTTTTCTTTTTATCTGCGATATCTTCTCCAGCTGATTCTATATCTGTAGCAGCTTGAACTTGCATTTTTTGTTGCATTTGTTCAATTATCTTTTGCTGTTGTTCGATTTTTTTCATCATCTCCACTTCTGTTTTTGGTGTCATCAATTCTTTTGGTACTATTTGGTCTTTGTTGAGTTCTTCAATTTTTTTATCTTCATCAAGAACAACTTTTTTTGTAATATCTTGCAAAATTATATCATCAGTTGTTACTGAACCAGTATATTGCACTTTATATTTAAATTGGGCATAGTATCCAAGATTTACAATAATAACGAGCAAAAAAAGCATCAGTACAAGGATTACGGAAGAAAATATATCAACGAATGACGGCCAAGGGTTGAACTCTTCCTCACATCTAATAGCCATTTATCTTTTGCCTACTTTGTTTTCGAATTTATTTGCACAAGTGTTTGGAGTGATTTATTTGATTCCTCTTGAGCAATAAGTAATTTTTTAAGGGTAGAATGTTCACTTAGAATTGCATCTGATACAGCATTTATGTTGCTAATCATTGATTCTGTGCCAGAATATTGACTCATGTTTAGCTCTTGTAATTTTTTAGAGATATCCTCAAAAAGCGCAGCTTGCCTCTTTGTTGCCATCGTAGATTCTTCTAACCCAATTGCAACTTGTTTAAAAATAAGTTCGCTTGATTGATTTGCTTTGTGAATACTTGCACTTAATTCACTAATTTTATCAACAAAAATATCCAAAAATGCAGTAGTACCAACACCCACACCAGAGGTATCAACACCAGCAGATTTCAAATCTTCATTTGAAGAATTTATTTTTCCAATAACATCAGGAGATTGAGCTTCAATCAGTTTCCCTTTGAGCCAATCTTGTACATCTTCAATAAACGAAGCTTGCTGTCTAGTAAGGATATATTGTAAAAAGTTTAAGATAATAGCAGAAGCAACTCCAAATAATGAAGATGAAAATCCAATCGCCATACCACCAAGTGGTCCAGAAAACTGTGCCATAACTTCAGCAATATTGATATCACCACCAAGAGAAAGAATAATTCTCCCCATATCATCAACTGCTTTCATTAAACCAGCAAAAGTTCCAAAAAGTCCTATTGAAAGTGAAGTTGCAACGAAGAATCCAACATATCCTTTTGTATTGAAAAATTGTTCTCCAAGCCATTCTGTAACGTCTTTTGCTTCATTATCAGTAAAATACAAAACACCCTTTTTTGCCCTTTTTTCAAACATATTTGCAATAGTTGCTGGCATAAGTTTACCTATACCATTGAGATAAAATTCGAGCTCTGCACCTTTTTTATATGACAATACCCCAAAAA